>Ga0209491_10000541_pt1 | contig 76017 bp, 92 predicted proteins | sample BON02_FD_187213 | JGI IMG/M metagenome (GOLD analysis project Ga0209491, IMG submission 187213) | Freshwater microbial communities from Lake Bonney liftoff mats and glacier meltwater in Antarctica - BON-02 (SPAdes) (version 2) | ecosystem: Environmental > Aquatic > Freshwater > Ice > Glacier...
CACGGGTTTGGCAAAATGGCTGTTTAGTTCTTCTATCAACATTTGTTTTTAATTTTTAAGTTTAGTTTTTCAATTTAGCATTCGGTTCAGCCACTTCGCCAAGCCCGAACCCGTTAGTGGCAATACTCCAAAGCCCTCCGAACAGCTATATCGAAATATTGTTTTTCCTTTTCTATCCCTATTGATTTGCGATTTAATTTGATACAAGCCAAATTAGTTGTCCCTGACCCCATCGTATTGTCTAAAACTATATCGCCTTTATCAGTATAAGATTTCACAAGCATTTCAAGTAAAGCAATAGGTTTTTGTGTCGGGTGAATAGTTCCATCAAGTTTAGTTTTCTGTTTATCCGAAGCAAATACTTGTACGCTTCGTGGGTATCTATCAGTTTCTCCACCACCGCTTACGTCTTGTTTTACTTTTCCATATACTTCTGTTTTATTACAAACTTCCGCTCTTTTTGTATAAGTATTTATAGGGCTATGCCCTTCGGTTTTTTGTGGGTTAAACTTTGGGCTTTTCTTATAAAACACTAAAATATTTTCGTGTGCTTTCATAGGCATTTTCTTTGCGTTAAAATATCCAGTTGCCTGTGTTTTCTCCCAAATCCATTCGTATTTTAACCATTCTAAATTTGAGCATCCAAGCACTTTATCAAATGGTGTTTGAGCAAATAAAATCACTACCCCATTTTTTTTAAGTATTCTTTTGTATTGCTCCCAAAGTTTTCCCAAATCTAAAACCGAATCCCATTTGCAGTTAGTAGTTCCGTAAGGTAAATCACAAATTATGGCATCAATAGTATTGTCCTCTATAAAAGGAAAAATATCGAAGCAATCAGCATTAAGAAAAGTACTGCCACTAACATCGGTTTGGCAAAATTGGGGGTTTATTGGTTTATTAAACATTTATGATTTTAATTAACATTAGTGATAATTTGAGCGTTTCGTTTTCAAAGCCCCCAACTTCGCCAAGTCGAGGCTTGTTAGGCGACAGCTTCCACTACCGCAGAAAGTAAGCCGTAAAATTCAGGATTTCCACAATTTGGGCAAACTAAATTAGTCCAACCTTCACTATCTTTTTGCTTTGCTTTTTGTTCGTCTGTACCTTGCCATTTACATTTCTTTTTTGAGCATTCGTAATGTGTGATTTTAACTTTATCAGACATTATTGAGTATTTGCGTTTTGCCATTACGATTGATTTATAGTTTCAGAATCTTCATACAAAGGCTTTCCAATAAATGGGCAAAATTTTGCGTAAACCATCATTTCTTTGTAAGTCTTAGAATAGTTTTCTCCTTTTTTTGTTCGATACATACACGGTATCATTAAATGCCTGCCTTCTGTACTTCCTAAGAAAAAAGTTGAAGCATTAAAACCCGCTTGAGGGTCGTTTGTTTTTTCTCTAACTGCTTTTTCAGTTTCCGTAATTGCACTCCAATTTTCTGAAATTTTCTTTTCCATTTTTGTATTTATTTAATAATTAATATTTGTTGTTGTAAATAAAAAGCCGAATCGCCTAACACGTGTTTTGCGACATTGTGAGTTTGCTGGTTCAATCGTGTTCAGTGTTCGCATTATATTTATTTTTGAGTTCATGTTTAATTTTTCCGAAGTTCACAACCTCGCAAAGCACGGAAACGTTATAAGCAACCCTAAAACAAGCGTAACGACCTGAACCAATTTAAAATTCTATTCTTTTCACCGAGAGGATAACCCCATTTTCCAGTAACAATAAAGGCAAACGGTAACGCTATAAGCATTAGTAACATAAGCACAATTGCGAACGGTAACGTTAATCGCATCCACACGTTTACAGGTGTCTTTTTTTCAGTGAAGAAATCAACTCCTAATTCTTGCCATCTATCACACATTTCTTCGCTAGGCACTTTGTTTAATTCAGGGAATATTTCTCTGAATTTTGGAATGTAATTCGCATCGTTGTGCGACCAAGTCCGTTTTAATTTTCTATACATATTTTAGTTTTAATTGATTAATTCCGAAAGAAGGGCAGCTTATAACCGCACCTACACGCAATTTTTGTGAAAAACAAAAACTGCAAGTGTAGCTGCGAAGCGTTATAAGAAATAGCTAACTAATATCTATTTCATTACCACTTTTAGGATGAACTCGCATGTAATCGTCAGTTCCATCTAAAGATATTTTATTGATTGTTAATCTACCATCTATTGATTCAGATAACCTATATCTATTGCCGTTTATCTCTATGGTAGCATTTCTAACTTCGATGTATTCTTCGTCCCTTTTTATTTGTATTTTCATAATTACTTTTGGTTTAATTTACCCGCTACTTCTTATAACAGGTGTTTGTAAATACCAGCCGAATTTATGTTGGTGTGTAGGCTGGCATCTACAAGCAACGGGAACGTTATGTGCAAGGCTACTTCTCGTTTTCAAAACAACCTATTCTCTCAAGATAATTCTCAATTGTTTTCCAACAAGCAAATGGTCTTTGAGATAATTCTAAATTGTAAATTAAAGGGCAACCTAGCGCACTATCATCAATCATTAATTCAGCATAACTTTTCGGAGAAGTTGTCCAATTTAATTGTGTTGGATTTTTTTGAATACCGTAAAGTTTAATTTCATTTTGATTAAACCAATTTACAGCATCTGTTAAAAATTTACCTGTAACATTTTGAATTGTTGGGTCAATAACTGGTTTTGCTTCTTTTCTGTCTGAACGCATAGTAAATAATATTAATTGATGTCCGTTATCAACTAATCTTTTTAATACTTTTTCAGCACCAATACCTTTTCCAATATTTGGGAAATCGTGAGTTACACAAGTTCCGTCAAAATCAATATTTATTGTCATAATTTAGTTTTAATTACCCGTCCAGCACATAACAAGTGTTTGGCAAAAAAGCGGGTTTGGTTTATAATTCAAGTTTTTTTATTCTAATTGCGTTTATTGGTTTCTGAAAATCTCGTTTTCGAAATCCGCTTCTTCGCAAAGCACTCGGACGATGAGAAAAAGACTCCGTCTTTCCCTCATCAAGCCTCGACTACGTCGGACGACGAGAAAAGTCCTTTCAGTCCTTCTCTCATCTCCAACTTGGACTCATTTCTTTCGAGAGAAATCTCTCTCAGAAACGAAGACCAAGTCGAGGCTTGTTATAGGAAATATTATTTTTTCAGAACGTTCTCGAATACTATGACGTTTTCCAAAACATTACTACATAAAAATACACTTGAAAAAGGTGGATTTAAACTTGGTTTTTGGTCGTCATAACTTTTAAAATAACTTATTCTTTTATCGAAATACATTACTTCAATTTTATTATTCTTAAACATTTCAAATCGTTTTTTACTTTCAAACAATCCTACAACTCCAACAAGCATTGCAAATGGTATTCCTAATTCAAATAGTTTCAAAAAAACTTATGCTTTTATTGAGTAAGGTGGATTTGAAATAATATAATCAAAATTTTTACACTTTTCTTTATTTGCGTCAAAAAAATCAAAACCATCTTCAATATGGCTATTGCTCACAATATGTCCTTGTTTGGTTAATAATTTCACAAAGTTACTTTCTTTAGTATCAAATGGACACCATATTTTACTATTTGATTTTAAGTGTTTTAATAATGGTTCAATCGCATAAGTTGGAGTGTAAAACTCATCATTTGGATTTATTTTTCCTTGCTTTTCAGCTTTGTTTGTAATCAAATCTAATTTCATATTTAGTTAATTTAGTTTATAAAAAATAATACATCCTATAACAGCACCTAACCAAAATTTTTGCAAGGGCAAAAACTATCGGTTAGCTGCAAAACGTTATCGGCAAGCGTAAGACGACCACTGCACAGCCATAGCGTTTGCAATTCCATCAAATGTTTTGCTTCTTAATTTTGCTCTTTCATCTTTCGGTAACTTCCAAGCATCGGCATACCAAGTAGGCATACTTTTACCGCTCGCAAATTCAGTTCGTTTGGGTGGCTCAACAATATTTGTTGGTTCTAATTTTGGCAATCCTTTCAACCATAAGCAAGTCTTTTTTTCAAACGCATCGCCAAATTGATAAGGGTTTATAATTTGGTCAGGTTTTCGCCATTCACTACTCATTATGCCTACGGGGTTTTCAATCGCTATAAATTTGCAATCAGCATCAGCAAACATTTTAAAGAATTTAATTGCAAACTCTCTGTCTTTGTGCCTTTGTATTGCTTGTTCTCCATAGCGTTCAATATTAAACCATCTATTCCCTGTTACGGTAATATAAGTGCAAGGCGGAAACGCAATTATCATATCCCATTTTAATTTTAGCAAGTCTGTTACATCTTCTTGTAAATGCCATTCAGGGTGTCCACCACTTTCAGGCAGTAAATCACAGCTAAATGCTTCGTGTCCTAATTTGCGTAACTCCTTTGTAACAGATTGGCTTTCCTCACAAGCAACAAGCACTCGGAGAACGCCAGCCGATAACACGGGTTTGGCAAAATGGCTGTTTAGTTCTTCTATCAACATTTGTTTTTAATTTTTAAGTTTAGTTTTTCAATTTAGCATTCGGTTCAGCCACTTCGCCAAGCCCGAACCCGTTATATGAAATAGGGTGGCAGAGCTTCGATTGAACATTCTGTTAGAAAAATCAAATAAAAGCCCAACCACTAACAGCATATATAAAAAATGGTGGGTTCGCTATTTACGTAACAGACACAAAGCGATGGACCGTTATAGGTTATTTTAGAACAGACCCTAATAAGTCCAACATTTCCTCAATAGACCAATCTTTTTTTACAAATTTGTAAGACCCATTTTTTAACTCTTTAAATTTTGGGAAAAGGTAAAATTCGTGAATAACGCTTCTAAACTCTTTACCTATAAAAGAAATTTCATACCCTGTTTTTTCAAAGTGTTTGTTTAATTTATTTGACAGTCTTGTGCATTTGTTTTCTGTGTCGGCTTTTTGCCAGCACTTTAAAAACGGAATATATTTTCCTTCTTCCCAAAGCGGGTAAGTGATAAATTCTTCACTTATGAATGGTATTAATTTTTCTATTTTTTGATTTATCATATTTTTAAATTTAATTCGTGAATAAAAACAACCTATAACGCACGCTTGGTAAAAGTGGTGGTTTGAAAATTTGCGCTTCTATGCCCCACCTGACACAAACCCGAAAACGTTGTGTGTAAGACTAAGATTTCCTTTATTAACACGATTGGTCGCATCCGTTACCTAAACAACAAGATAATCCACACCAACCTGTTTTATTATCGTAAATTTCATCACATTCTTCGCAAATATCTTTTCCAGTGTATTCACCATATTTATCACAATACTCATCGCATCCTTCGCAATATAATTGACATTGTTATGTTTTTTCGTAACTTTTCATAATATATTTAGTTTTATAAACCCACCAAGCACTAGGACGTTAGTGGTAATTTAATAGAACGGCAGACTTTAGATTACTCGCACCATCTGACGTGTCTATAAACATTCCATAATTGAAGTAAAGATTATTTTTAGTTTGTAAAATAATTTCCTTTGTTCTTGTCTTTACTTCAACAATTTCAAACACCTTAAATCGAAATGATTTTCTTGGGTAGTCGTGCATATCTCGGTGAAATTCACAAGCTATTGTGTCGCCTTTTTGCAAACCTTCAAAGTCTGCTACTGTTTTTAATTCTTTACTTTGTATCATTTTTGGTACTTTACGAGTGTTTTGTCGATTAAAAATCTAACCTTAAATCTTCCTAAATTGTCAGTTTTTATAGTTTGTTTGGAGTTCTCCCCAAGTCTATTTTTAAAATCTATTGCGTGTTTTTCACTATAAAAAACTTTAGTCGCATATTTTTGAATCCCTTTCATAATTAAAGCTACTTATAATATTGGTGAATAGAATGTCGTTTTTCGTTTTGAGAATCAATTTTATTAGAATGCCCGATAAACCATATTCCATTTGATTTTTTACACCACAATTTTTTATTATTTACTGTTCTTTGAAAAATCCCATCAGTTTCTTTTTCTTTTCTTGTATTGAAAGCATTCCATTTGTATTTACCGTAGGCAATAAATAACGTTATAGTTGATTCTCCTTTTATCTCATCAATTCTATGATAACAGGAATGCTTTCTTTTTATAATTGATAAAAAACCATGGCTACGCACTTTTTCAATCTTATTCTCTATAAAAGTTTCACTGTACCCACCTTTTAAAATTATTGATATATAGTTGAATGGGTGATTATGAAAAAGAGTTGTTCTGTCTTTATCAGTAATTTTATGTAATCTTATATGTAAATTTCTGATTTTTACTAAAGTGTATCTCTGTAAAAAATCTTTAATGTTTGTGTATGGTTTGAATAAAGTCATTCTATTAAAATTTATTGTTTAATAATCCGAAACGAGAGCATAACAACACCTAAACAAGATGATTGGCTCGGTGCTTCGTTTTAAAGTTTATCGTTTGAATTACCCATTGTTCTTCTTATTAAAATCAACCACCTCGTTTAGCTTCGAAAAGTAACTGTCTATGCTGCAATTAAGTAATTAAGAAAATTTTAAAATCTAATAGTTGCTTTTCCGCTTCTTCTAAAGTGTGAAAGCTTCCTAACCCTATTGTTTTACCTTTAAACTCCATAGACACATAAAACAATCTGTTTTTTTTATTATAATATATTCTTTTTGGCATTATTTTACTATGTTCATTATAAAATAATTTACTAAATTCAGAATAAATATTATAATCTAAATCTTCAATACCTGTGCTTTTACCTAAAGATAATTGTTTTTTATTAACTCTATCGTAAAATTTTATATACCCGTTAATGTCTATTCTGATAAATTTCATAATATTTTTTATTTTTAAAACCCGCACAAATGATAACAGCATATTTGCGCTATTGCCGTACTAGGATTTGGTTGTTATTTTGTATTTCAATAAATTCGGTATTTTATAACTTCAGGTAGGTTTTTTACATTAACTTTATTTTAAGGTTTTTAAGTATTTCTTTCCCAATTATCACATCAACTTCTTTATGATGTTTTATGTCGTCATATTGCTCTTTAAATTGCCATTCGCACTTATCTTTTATTTGTTCTGTGTATCCATCACGTATTACACCATACACTGATTGTAACGCATATTCCTCATCCTTTATAGTATCATCATAAACATATCCTTTAATGTTTTGGGAAAATATTTTCTGAATATCAATTTCAACTTCTGTTTCTATTTTAAACTTCATTACCATAATAAAAGCTACTTATAACAGCAATTACACGCAATTGCTACATTGTGATTAATTTAATGTTTATTTTGTACCTTTCAAATCCGTGTTAATCTGAAAGATGGGTTTTGTGTTTTTACGCAACGGGAATGTTAGCGGTAATGCTTCCTAAAATACCATAAACAAGCAGTTAATGATTCCCATCCTATTTCTTCACCAACTCTAATCCAAGTATCTCTATCAAACTCCGCACCTTCCCATCTGCTTGTATATTTCTTTATTACCTCAAGATTGTTTTTTGTCAACCCAAATGTAACTTTAGCACTACCAATAACATCGGTTTTATTCAATTCCGAATCTTGTGGTATATTCAAATCTTCCTTCATAATTACGTTTTGTTTAAAATTAAAATTTAGTTTTTTAAGTTCGGTACTAAACAAAGCCGAAAATCTTATCGGTAAGGATTATTAAAATCTATTTCGATAACCATATATCGTTTGATAGTTATAGTTGGTTTAATATGTGGATACTTTAGTAATTCTAACAATCTTCTTATCATAATTTAAACTTTTGTATTTCAATGCCGCTACTGACAGCAACACTCGAACGTTATGACCAATTATCTAACCGAAACCTCGACCCAATAACAACCGCTTATGTTTGAAAGTTTATTCCATCTTTCAAATTTAGTGTGAATATGTTCATCAGATATCCAAGTCATTATTCCGTATTTTTGCGTCTCAAATTGTTTATAATAGGCTTTCCATTTTTTTAAAATTTTATTAAATTTGGTACAATATTTAGTAGCTGTTGTTTTCTTACTTGTTGTGAAAATTACAACGTCAAAGTCATTTTCATAACTTCCACCCGAATATCTAACCAAGTAATAACTGGTCATAACGGCTTGTTTATTCAATTGTGGCATGGTTGATTAATTTATTGATTAGTTAATTTTTGTTATTGTTAAATCTCTCATAAGTCCTATATTTTAGTGTTTCGCTTTATTGCTGGTGTAAAGATACAACCAATATTTATATAAACAACACTTTTTTGTGATTATTTTTAAAATATTTACTAATTTAACATAAATCAGCAACGTTGCGAAGCAAATTACCGTTATGTGTAATGGCTACGGAACATCTACCCAAGCCGCTGCTATTTTGAAACTTAATTCTTTTTTTAGAGTCTAATTTTGAAAATACTTCTATTATTTGATTTGTTTTCATAAATTTAAATATTTTTATATGAAATTAGTAACTGTAAATATAACTTTCCAAATTTTACCACTTATTATAGCTGTGAAACGTTATAACTCAGTTGTCGTACTACCAAAATCTTCGAGTTTTTTTAATTGCTCATAATGTAAAGCCTTTAATAAGTAATCAAACCCACTAAATTGATAAAGAGAGTCTTTAAGTCTATTGAAATAACTGTCAAATTTAATAATTTCATCAAAAGTCAAGTCTGGTAATTCTTTAGATAAATAACCTTTAAAAAATTCAAATCTTTTTTTAAATTCTTCATTAGTTCCTATGTCGGCAAAGTTTAATCTATTACCCGAGCTGTCTGATGACATTTTATCTATCAAATCGTCAAGTGAAGCGCATTTTAATAATAAGTTTTCTTCTATTTTCATAATTTTTGTGATTTAAAAAGCCTAAGTGATAACAATGGATAATACTAATTAAGTTCTCGTTACGTCTTCTTATTATAACTACAAAACGTTAGTAGTGATTACCTATTAATGGTAAGTTGAAGACGTTTTATTCTACCTAACCAAACATCTCTATAGCAAACATTACTACCAACAGCATATATAAATTCAATTCCTTTTTGATTTAATAACATTTCTTTTCTTTGCTCGTATTTTAGTGCTTTTTTACAGCAATAGTTTATAAGCTGTCTAACTAAATATTGTTTTATTTTACTCATATTTTGTGTGTCATAACTAACGCTAAAAGTATAATACTAATTACAGCATCGGTCTTTAATTTATAGTTTGTTTTGTGTTTACCCCGTTTAACCCAAAAATTTGTCTGTACTTATCGGTAACAGCGCAAGATATATGAAACGTTATGTGAGATGCTAGTAGGAATCTAAAAACACCTCAAAATCATCTCTTTTTAACGAACCATAATTTTGTTTTTTATGCCATTCAAAAAAATCATTAAACATTTTTTTTCTTAAATCATAATCTTCTTTTGGTGGAACTATTGAATTATCTTCATTAAAAAGAAATTCAATAATATGTGTTGCAATTTCTCTTTCTGTTTTTTCATTTTTTTCTGAAATAATAATTCCAGTTAATACGTTTGTCAGCTCTTTTATCGTCCTCATTTTGTTTTAATTTGTTAATTACTAAAAAGCACAATATTTGTTTATTTCTATGGCGTAAAGATACAACTAATAGTTATATAAAAAATACTTTTTCATGATTATTTTTAAAATATTTACAAATTAAAAATAAACAGCGGTTAACATCACATAAGTGCAACCAAAAGGTATGCACCTATGTGTCAACCGTTATAAAGAATTATACATCTCGATTAACAACTTATCTACAACTAAAATAGCTTTCTTTTTATCTGAAAAACACTTACCACCTAAAAACAAATCTAATTCTTCGCATGTCGCAAATTCACTTATGTAATCATATTCATCATCATTAATCCACCAAGCTGCCTTAATTGCATCATCAAATGCGTCAGTAACCCCGCCAAACCCCTTGATGATTATGTCAGTTCTATTCTTTCTACCTTGTCTACTCATAATAACTCTTTATAACAGCAATTACTGCATTTTGATTAATTTAAAGTTGGGGAATCACCCTTTCAATTCCGTTATCTACAATATCTAAATCGGAATAACAAAGATAATGCCTTGTTATCGTTTTTTGATGTATAATTCGAATGTCTAAATGTTCATATCCGTCTTTACCTAAAATATATTTCATCCCTGCTTTTACATCAACTTTTGAAGAAGCTAGAAACCCATTGTCATAATATTTAACAAATTTTAGTTTATGAGTTTTACAATATTCTTTTATTTTTACCTTCAAAATTTTTGTTGTTGTTAAATCCATCATAAGCCCTATATTTTAGTGTTTCGCTTTATTGCTGGTGTAAAAATACAACTAATATTTATATAAATAATACTTTTTTGTAATTATTTTTAAAATATTTACTAATTTAACATAAACAGCGGTTTTATTCAATTGAGAGTTTACTTGTAAAACGTTAGGCACAATTAAGTCACACCTAACCAATTTCCGTTTTCATCGCACAATACCATATCATTACTAAAGTACGCAGATACTTTATCTTCTTCCCCGTAAGGTTTGAAGTAAAGTTGTCCATCGTATTTTTTATAAACTTGGTGAACACCATCTTTTTGTACATCAACAAAACTCCCTTCTTTAACTTCATTATCAAATTTATCGGTACATTTTATATATTTTTCCATAAATAACTGTGCCTAACAATATGTATAAGCAATAGCTGTTAGGTATTTTTAACTATTGCGGTTGTTTAATTATTTATTTTGGTTCTATTTACTAACTTATGCGAGATGCCACACGAACCGCATAGCGTGAGCATTGGAGTTTTTAAATGTGTTATCGGTTATTTTAGAGTAACGTTTTCCAAAATGTTAAGTTCTTTAAACTTTAAATAAACAATCATTTTTTCTTCATCAGTAAAATTCTTAAAGTTGAACCATTGTCCAATAAATTGTCTTTCATTTTCTTTTCTTACTTTAATTAAAACTTCCTCTGTTTGTAGAAACCATTTTCTATATCTGTCTCCATATTCACAAAAACTTGTTTTTGTGTTATGCCATTCCGTAGTAGGTTCATTTATTATTTTTCTACCGTTAGACAAAACCGCTTGTGTTTTTGTCAGTCTTACAACTTCACCAAGTATGTAATTAATTCTTCCTGTCCATCTTGAAGTTTCTGCGATATATATTTTATCGCCTATTTTTAATTTTTCCATTTTATTTTTGATTTAGTTTGTTGTTAAAATAACCAACTTCTTATGGCTGTAAAATGTTATAAGAAATAGCTATGTTAATAGTCCCCAGATAAATATTCAATTACTTGAGGTTTATTAATCACCATTTCATTAACGACCATTTCTGAAGTATGGGTAATCGTTTTTATCGCCATTTCTTCAGCTTGTTCTTGATTAAATGCTGCTAATACTAAACAATTCCCCACTGGGTACACCCCATTAAATTCTACTCTATATATTTTCAACCGTTCAATCATAATTTTAAATATTAATTTGTATTTGTGATTGTGAGGGTAGTTTTTAATTTGGTAAAACTACTCATGCCTTCCAATCGTTAATTTATTTTTTAAAATATCTTTTATTTCTAGCAACGAAAATATACTATACTCCCCAAACATATTGTAATAACTGTCAACCCCCACGTCCATAGTCTTGTATTTGTGAACTTCTTTCATTATGGTATTTTCATCCCCATGTAAGTGTCCGTGTAAATGAAAAGACCCCTCGTCTTGATTGTTCCAATTGAATTGTGGGTAATGTGAACAACTAATAAATTGTTTATCTACAAATAATTCTAAATAATCCCCAGTATGTAACAACTTTTCTATTTGACAATCAGTAACAACTTTTAGTAGCTTCCCTCTGTTACAGTGATTCCCAAACAACATAATCACATTTTCACACTTAATCCCAAGTAAGAATTCCACATAATTCTTTTCTCCCATCATAGTATCCCCAAGTAAAACTAATAAGTCGTTTTTCTCAACTTTCCGATTAATCTCCGCAATTAAATCACTATTCATTTCTTCTACACTACCAAAATCTCTCCCGAATTTGATGACCGCTTCGTGATTTAAATGTAGGTCAGAACTGAAAAATACGTTATCAACTTCAATGGTTTTCTTGGGATATGTTGAATTTATTTTAATTTTCATAAGTTTTAATTTTATTGTTAATTTTTACCTAAACAGGTTAATTTAATACAAAGATAGTAATTATTTTTAATTATACAACTATAATGATTATAAATAAGGTTATCACAAGACAAAACCTCAGGACGTTATGCGCAACTTATGTCAGTAATTGTAATTATATCTTGTTTGTGATATTGGTCGGTTATTATATTTGGTTCGCTATGAAAATCAGTTACTCTAATGTGAACTTCATTTTTAGTGAAAAGTATGGGGTACCTAATACTTCCAGCGTTTTTAGAAAAAGACCCTTTAATTATTTTTACGTTTTTATGTAAGTACAACCCTTTGTATTTATCATTTTTAGCAACTAAGCAAGTTTTTCCGTTATATATAACTCGCATATCATCAAGCGTGCAGTTTTCCCTTTTGTACGGCTTAATTATTAATGTAAATGAATGTTTCACATTATAATTGGTAAAATTGCTTAATTAATCCTTCGTGTTTTTCCATAAATTCAGCTGCAATCTCGAGAGTGTTAAATGTTAAAAAGTTAAATGTGTTGGAATAAACTTGAATACTTAATTGATTTTCATAAATTTCTAGGCAATACTTACTATTTGATTTACCCCAGTCAACATCACAATCTCCACAATCATACATTAATTGTGTTAATTGCGCATAAGCTAATGTGGATTTTGCTTGTTTTTGTGTTTTAAAAACGTTTTTGTTTACTACACTTGTGATTATCGAAAATGAAGTTTTTGAAATACAAGAGACTTCTTCAATATAGTAACCATCTATTTCATCTAATTGCTCCCAACTATCCGCAACCTTTGAGGGTTTTAATTCAGGATAATCTATGTAAATTTCAGTAGCCATTTCAGGCATTTTGTTAAGCATTATTAAAGCTTGTTCTTTTGTTATTTTCATTTTATATTAATTTAGTTATTATTCCGACAGCTAAGGTAGTTGGGTACTTGATGTTACCAGCAAGGGATAAACCGTTAATAGAGATAGCTACGTTTAGTAATTTTCAAGCTCTTCTTTTACCTCTACCCACCACTCTTTACCCAAGAAAGAACCAAATGGTTTGATTGCATTTATAATTTCATCAACTAAAATTAACGCACATATAACAGCATCTTCCGTATATATTGTAGTGCTATTATTTTTGAATAAATCACCTTGTATTTTATTTACTATTTGTTTTGCTTTTTCTTTTGGTTCCATAGTTACTTTTGAAAGATTGTGTTCTTAAATTTCATCAAAATTTGTTACGATTTTAATTTTACATTATTTAAGTCGTAACTGTTTTAACATATTCAACATATTCAACCTCTTTTTCAATAATTCTTTCATAATCTTATATTTAGTAAACCGTTTTACGGGTTTTTGTGGTTAATTGGTATTTATGTTACTCGAAGGTATTTTATTTACTAAATTATATAGTTAAACCAACTATTTGTTATGGTCAATCGTTACGTGATGCTGTGCGACCCAAAAAACAACAGCTTCGTAGACCGCGTCAAGTTTGGTTTCACCAACAAATTCCATATCACCTAATTGGACGCAATTACCGAAAATATCAAGTTCGTTATCATCCCCACCAAAACTTTCTATTTTAATAACAACAGGCATCAACTCATCCCAAGTATTGTAAAATGGTAATCCATCATAATCTTTAAATTCTAAATTATTGTAATAATAATATTCACCACCTGTATTCACGCTTATACCTTTAATGGGGGTAATCCCCATAAACCTTGCTATTTTTAACGTATTTTCTGTGTATTCGTATTTCATTTCTTATATTTTAAAATTACCTTTAAAACCCCTATTTTTAAAATTTAATTTTTCTTTAGGTTTTTTATTTTTAAAAATAATTTTATTTAAGTTAAAGAAATAAAATAATTCCCTAAATAAATAAATAAACATACATATTATTATAATTTTAACCACCATTGTTTTACATATTTTAGGGTTACAGTTCCATCAAATAAAGGTTTTAACTTTACCATGATACAAATGTACTTATTTTTTTTTAAATAACCAAATTTATTTTTTAAATGTATTAGTAAATAAAGCTGAATTTATAACCATCAAAAATAATGTGGTGCTGGATATGATAAAACATTTTACTAAAATTACTATACATAACGAAATTAATGTGTCTAATTCACTCTCACCATTTTTAATTGAAAACTCAGATATTGGTAATGTGAATGCCCAAATTAATATCCCAATGAAAAAAAATGTTTTAATAATGTTATGGTTAAAAGTTGCGATTTTATATTTAAATTCCATCATAACTATCCTTGTTCTCTTTTTCTTTAAACTTATAATAATATTGTGAAGCTCTTCGATATAAATATTTTCTATCCTTATCACTTATTTTATCCCAACCTACGAAATAACTCTTAAAGTTAGCCAAGTAGTTTTTTAAAGTTATGAAATTATTAGGTTCAGAACTATCATCTAACGGTATTTCATCTATTGTTTGTGTAAACCTAGCGTTTATTTCGTGTTTCAACTTCAGGTAATTTGTAAATGCTGATGTTTTCCCATCATCTTTTAAATTTTCAACATTTGAGTAGTATTTTTTTGAGGATTTGTCTGATACGTATTTACCATCACTAATGAAATTATCATAAGCATGTTGTAATTCATGTTTTAGAACAGTTAATAAATTAGAGGATGTTAATAAGCTATAAATTTTACTTTCAACAATACCCCTATCATCATATTTGGTTACCATTTTTTTATACATATTAAATATTGTATCGTGTGGTATGTTTAGTATAATACCACCAGATTTACCATCAAAACTATTGAATTGCCCGAGAGATGGTATTGATATAAACCTAAAGGCCAAATTAAATCCACCAACAAAATCATTCATAACCCCATAATCACCTTTTAACCCTTTAAATGGGTTTGATATAACCGAATTTGGTGATTTACCTCCATTATTTAAAATTTCATTTATGAAATAATTAATGTGGGCCTTAACCACGTCAATCGCTAAATTACCAATATTATTTTGCGATTCAAAATCCTCATCTATTAATTTAACCCCATCACTAAAAGTGTTTAAATCAAATATTATCTTATCAACCCTCAATTTTTCGATTAGATTACCCTCATCTCTACTCTGAATATCTTTTCTTAACATAAACGTTGTTACTCTATCGTTTCTAACAATAACCCAGAATTCATTACCTGTAGAATCCTTAAGTAATTCATTATTTATGCGATAGTATTCCCTATCACCTATCTTTAGGTAATATTTAGATTGTGGGTTAATTTTGAACCCACCTAACTTTATACCATAAGATTTGGTGGGTTCAAATTTGATAGTGTCTAATAAGTTTAGATTTTTGATAATATTAAATTTATCGGTGTCATCCAAATCTGTAGGTGCTAAAACTGAAAACCTACTTTTTATCCTTCCAACCTCATGGCTAGTTTTATAAGCTTCCTTTAAAATCGTGTTTTTCTTCTTTAATCTCATTTTAAAATCGTGTTTTTCTTCTTTAATCTCATTTTAATAAATATAAAACTGTAATCTAGATAATTTATTTTTTTTATCTTTCCCCATCTTTTTCTAACTCAACAAAAACCACTATAAAGCCACCTTCTTTTTTAAATACTAACTCCCCATTGTAATTAGAAGCATCAGATATTTTTCTGTACTTATCGACAATGAAATCGAAATCATTTATAAAATTAATATGTTTTTCCCTACCTAAAATTCTAACGTGTTTCATAATCTCTAATTGTTTAATTTTGTGAACTACTAACCCACTTAAAAAAGGTGGGTTAGTTTTACGCTCTGTTCTATAAATATATTACAAAGTTACTAAAAATATAGATTAATCGTAATATTTTTTAATTTATTTAAAACACACGATAAGCAAAAAAAAATGTGTTTTTCGCTATCTACTTTTACAACGCATATAACTTACTTTTATAAGTTAAAACAGCGTCTAACTTAACCCCATCAAACTTGTTTTCTTTGAAAATCCAATAAGGTGATGATTTAGGGTTATATTTAATTTGTTGACTTTCGTTGATTTCAAAAGTGTTAACTATTATCGAATTTTGTATTTGTATTTCCTCAGCTTCAATCCAAGAACAAACATTTTTCTCATTATTAAATTTAACATTTAGTAATAATAACTCATATTTGTTTGGGTCTAGAATCGTAACACTTTTATCTGGGTTAATTACTTTCCACTTCTCATAATCAACACCTTTACTTAAATTAAATCTTATCTTATACATCTATCCTATAAATTTAAATTACTAATTACCCATCATATCTAACTAACGTAACATCCATGTCTTTCAACTCATCTTTAATTATTTGTAGTACTATGTTTTCATCACCCTTAGCCAAACCACAACCAATTAATGGGATACCAATACTTTTACCGTTAAATATTGAGTTTATCTTCCTAAGACATAGCGTAAGAGCTATGTAGTCTAAAGGTATTTCACCAATTTTAAGGTTTTTGGTGCCATAATAATATTGTGTGTAAGAATTTACAACGAATAATATTTTTAATTTATCTTCATTATCGTGTATAGATTGCCAAGCCCATTCTAAATTATCACCATATAAGTTGGACCCAGATTTTAAATGCTCTAATTCACTAGTGCTATCAGTTAAGTGTAACCCAAAATCTATCTGACCTAATTTGTTGTAAAACCCAGTATTTTCTTGTCTCTCCAAAGGATATTCATCACAATTAAAAGCTTTAGCTAATTTAGGTGCTATACCAGCACCCATATTACAAAAACAATTTACCCCATGAGTAATAACATCAAACTCACCATTTAAAGCCAATGTTATTAAATCACCCTTAACTTCTTTATATTTACCCATAAAATTATTTGTTTTAATTTATTATCATTTAAGTTACAAATATATGTAAATTTTAACCAAAAAACAACTTTAAAATTATCATTTTTCCAATTCAGGAAACTCTTCAACGATTATATAAATTTCTTTATTTGGGTTTAAACTGTAAATAACGTTCAATACCCTATAATATTTATCATTTGTTGTTAACAATAATTCATTTTCTCTAGGTATAGATTTTAATTTAATGTTTTGATATAAAAAAACCCAATCAGAATTTATAATATTAACATTTACTTTACGATTTAAAATTCCCATATTTAATTTTAATTACAAATATACTAAATAATTAATAATTTAGGACTATTTATTATTATGTTAATAACGTATTTTAAAATTATAACTTTATGTGTTCATGTAAAAGAGGTACTAGTAATACAGTTACTGTATCCACTCCACAACCTAAACAACCTGAGTCATCAAAGACTTCGGTAAACTCACCTACTATACCAAATAGTAAATAACAAAAAAAAAGACCCTAGAGGGTCTTTTTTTTTATTCTTCTTCATTCTCATCATTTGGTTTGACTTTTTTAACACCAGCAAAAAACTCTGACGCTGTAAATCCCAAACCAGCAATAACAATATATGACATCGTATCATACATGTATTGGACAACAATTAAATTAAAAAATAAATTAGAGATAAATGCGATTGTTAAAAGTAAGAAAGCACTTATTGAAATAACTCTTTTACTTGAAACCCCTTTATCTGAGGAAAAACACTTTTTAATGAATTCTTTCACTGTAATAATTTTTAATATATGTTATTTTACATCAAAAACAATTTTATCCACACGTATTAGGTTACCCATTGAATCATTATTGGTAACTTTAAACTTATATTTACCTTTATTAACTCTCCAAGAAAGTCTAACTGGTTTATTATCGATTACTAACCTTAAATTATTATCATTTGAAAACTCAAAAACACCTTTATACTCACCAATAATTTCATCTATCTCAATTATCTTAATAACCTTACATTCAACAGAACTTACAGTTAGAGTTATTAAATTATCTTTAGTGATTGATACAACCACATCATCTAAAATTATTGTTTGAGCTACATTAAAAGATGATGTTAACATCATAATTAAAAAACATGCTAAAAATTTATATAGTCTCATATTATTATATTTAATGATTTATTATTCAAATATATGAAAAATTTTAACATAAACAAAATTTATATGGTACTATTTTTAATTGCAGTCACCTTTTATACTAAAACCAGTATTACCTACTGGTGAATAAACCAATAATTTACCAACTTTACCATTATCTATATCGAATTTTGATTCACCACCGCTTTTACTGTAAAAAAGGAAACTTTTTTGCCCCATATCCCATAGTTTTTTTAGTAATTTTAAACCTTCTGAAATTTCACCCCTACTATCAGTGGAATAATCATGCGTTTTATCCTTTAACATAAACTTAACTAAGTTATCAAAACTACTAAATGTTTTCACATCTCTCTCTAAACCACTAACAGCTGGTGAGTCTGGTGAGTTAACCATAATTTCAGTTAATTTAGCTATGTATAATGGGATAACATCCCATTGTTTATAACTATGTTTACCATCCGCAAAATAACCTGTGTCAGATAAGATACCATCATCACTAATAACTTGCATCCTATCTGGTATCGAACCAGGTGTTAAGTTAATTCTACCCTTACCAATTAAATCTTGATTGAAGCTAATATAATCGTCTTCAACCGATGCAACCTTACCATCCTGATTAAATTTCATTTCACAAGCAGTCATACCTTTAGGGTGTAATTCTATTATAACAAATTGGTCGTCAATATATTTAGAATCATTTTTATCACCACCATCCCAAATAGCATCACCTATTTCAGTTGAGGACTCAACTGATAATCCATTAATATCATTCCCTTCCAAGTAATTCTTAATCAAACTAGAAAGTATAGAGGCCCTACGTTTAGCTAAATCACCAGACTTAATACCATCTTGGTTTGGTACTTGAGATTCTGACGCTCTTACTTTTATTTTGAAGGAATTACCGTTATCCTTTAAGAATTCTTTCAAACCATTTAATTTATCGTATACCACATTAGGTTCTATCTCATACGTACCACTTTCAAAGTTGTTTGTGAAATTAATGTTGAATTTTGATTCTTTACTAGTTTTAATATTAGCAAGAGCATCATTCCCATCGGTTTTCATAAGTCTAGAGATTTGTGATTTTAAATTATCTGGAGCTTTTTCAACCGCTTGACTAAAAGCCAAGTTTGACATTAGTGATACCATAACAGTTGCGGTTATTAGTTTACTTTTACTAGATTTTAATACCTTAATAAACCTATTTAGAATTTCTTGACCATCAGCTTCATTTATATCATTTACCTCCCCTAAAATGTACGATATAACCACGCTTGACTCATCACTTTCCTCTTCAATTTTATAAAACTCCAATAATGCTTTACGTATTTTATTATCGTTTAAGGTGTTTAACATTGTTTTAATTATAAATATAATCAAAACACAAAAAACCATCACAATGTGATGGTTTTTTACTTTTTCATAATAGCGATATATTATAAAACTTAAAAGACTATAGACTAAATGATTCTAAAATCAAAAAGGTCTAGTGGAGATAGAGGGAATCGAACCCTCGTGTAAGATACTTTTCAATAACTTTCTACATGTTTACCTAGTTTACTAAAACTAGTAAATCTTTTTAAATGTTTATAAAGTGTTACATCTATTCACTTAATCTATTTAACCATTAGATTTCATGGTAATCGTAATACTATTTCTTAGGCAATAGTAACCTCTCTGTTTAACGTACCCATTTGAGCACCTTCGAAGATGTTTTCTGAAATACTAAAAGTATCTGCGTTTAAATTTTTTATAGTTTTTTTAAGTGATACTAAATAACACTACATGCTTATTATCTAAAACTATACCATATCGATACCAGTTACCCCCATTTATTAATACAAATATACTAATAAATATATATATAAAACCAAATAAATTTAAATTTATTTGGTTTTATGTGTTTATTTATTTTCTTTTGGTGATTAAACCATCAATAATACCATATTCTTTAGCTTCAACTGATGTCAACCATAAATCACGGTTAGCATCTCCCATAATTTGTTTAGGGTCTTTTCCAGTGTATTCACCCAACATATTAAATAAAGTCGTATTATATTTTCTACCTTCAGCTACTGATATATCAACATCTGCCATAGTTCCAGAAGCACCACATGATACTTGGTGTAACATTACCTTACTATTTGGTAGTGCGAGTCTTTTACCTTTAGTACCAGCACCTAGTAAGATACTACCCATTGATGCTGCCATACCAGTGTTTATTGTCATAACGTCTGGTTTTATGTAGTTCATAATATCAACAATTGATAAACCAGATTTTACTGAACCACCTGGGGAATCAATATGTAATTGGATATCTTTACTAGAATCAATGTTATCTAGAAACATTAACTGAGCTTGTACAACTGTACTCATTTGGTCATTAACTGGTCCAGCTAACCATAGGATTCTATCCATCATTAACCTTGAAAATATATCCATCTGAGTAACTTGCATTTTTCTCTCCTCCAAAATGTATGGAGTTAATGAACCATTAGGTGATGTGGCTGACATAGTCTGTGGGTTACCATACAAACTATTTTGTAGTTTTTCCCAAGAATAAAATTGCATACCAGTGATGCCCATGTGTTTAATAGCGTAATTTCTGAACTCACTAAAGAATTCAACATTTGAATAGTTATCCATAAATTTATTTTTTTTAATTATACAATTTTCTCAACAAATATTAGGGTAGAATATATTTAAACTACCCTACATATTATCTACTTTTTATTTTTTTCTTTCTCAGCAAGATAAAGAGTTTTAATCGACTCTGTTAATACCTCATAATTTTCATATGTGTATTTCTTAAGGATAGAACTAAATGTTTTAACATCTGGTGTTAACATTATAACAGCATCTTTATCGCTATCATAAGAAACCTTAGCTAATTCTTCCTCCAATACCATGCGAGGAAACCTAGCGTTAGCCATTTCTAATTGGTCAAAGATAGTCTCATTAATGAAAAGGTAGAAATCATTACCAGTCTCATGTTTTAATAGTGGTGTTGATTTTTTAATCTCCACAACATTTTTTAGTGTATTATCAACTAAGACCTTAATCCTAATACCCATTCGCTCGATAATCGTGTTGTTTAACACCTCATTAAACATTTCAACTATTCCATCGTGTGCCTCATCAAATTTTGCCATAATTACATTTTTAATTTATTATTAATATTATTCCACAAACTTACGCATAAAAAAATTATAAACCTTAAGATTCATGAAGTTTTTTAATTAAATTTAAATAATTTTCTTCTTCATCACTAATAACAACACTTGAAACGCTTTTTAATACCACATATAAATCACCTCTAATTTCACCACCAACATATAGACCCTTACCTTTTAATCTAACCGAACTTTCATTTTTAGTATTTTTATTTATTGTGAATTTAACATTAATACCATCAATAATTGGTACCTCAATCTCACCACCTAACATCATAGAATAGTAAGGTATTTCTTTAACCATCACCAAATTATACCCATCCACATCGTATAGGTTATTTTTACTAACTTTTAGATATAAAGCTAAATCACCATGTTCTAACCCCTTTTTTTGATTACCTTCTTTTGGTATTATTATGGGCCTACCAGGAGCGTAAGAACATGGTATTGTAATAGTCTCTTCGTGAGAAATAATTCTCGTTTTTTTGTTATTACAAGTATTACAATGTACTTCATTAACACTACCAGTACCATTACATGTATCACATATGTGTTCTGAATACATATTATGTTGTATTTGAGTGTGGAAAATCCCTTTACCGTTACATTTAACGCATTTAACCATATTTTTATCAGCGCATGAATCACAATCAACTATTTTATTATACCTAATTTTCTTCACAACACCATTAAAATATTCTTCTAATGTTAGTGTAATTTGGATATTACAATTCTCAGCTTTAGGTGCGTAGTTTGTCTCTTCTTTATAAAAACCACGCATAAAATCTCTAAAGTCACCATAGCCACCGTTATTACCATTATTAACGTTTTTTTCATCGCCAAACCTATCGTAATTACTACGTTTTTTATCATCTGATAAAGTTTCATAGGCTTTACTGATATTTTTAAATACTTCCTCATCACCACCCTTATCTGGGTGGTGAATTTTAACTAACTCACGATAAGCTTTTTTAATTTCAACTTTATTAGCTATTTTTGGGACACCTAAAATTTCGTATAAATCCATATTTGTTTATTTATTTATTTATTTACACAAATATACGTTTTTTTTTTTACTTCCAAATCTTTATTATTAATAAATAATAATTATATATTAATATGAGTAACTATAGAACAATATTAATGCGTAACGGTGAGTATAAAAAAACTTTACATAGAGCTACACTTAAGGAAACCGCTTTCATTAACTACCGAAAATTTAAAGAGGTTAGTGATAAAGTATTATTTGAAAAAAGATTTATAAATACTAATGGTATCAAACCAGTTAAATATGAGATATTAATAGTTAAAAATCACAAAGAAGGTGATGTGGTTCGTAAAATTAGAAATTCTGATGGTCTTATGGTTGATGAAGAGGTAATGTTCGGTATTTGGACGGTTCTAGATTCACAACCTTATAGAGTTGAGGAAGAATTTAATGTGTATGGTTTTTGTAGTAGAAACGATAGGAAACAAATTAGTTACATAATAAAAATTTTATTACATAAAATGAACGTTGATAATAATAGTAAAGAATTGATTGTTGTAAACAATAAGTTAATTATTTACAATGAAGAACAATTTGATATGATAATATGTAAATGTAAAAAAGACGCTCAAAGATTACATCATACTTTACATGACGCAACTAGAGGTCTTAAGATTAAGAATATATTATTTATGGGTACTTGTCGCCCTTCTAATATTGGTATGCTATACGATGTTATACACGAGCAAACAGGTTGGGCTTACACCAAGATTAGAAGAACTAGTACCAGACCTTAATTACTTCAAGAATAATTCTTGAACTTTGATAATGAGCCCATCTATTTTACTTTGTAGGTTATTGATTTCAGTTTGCTTTTCATCAGGCATATTAATAAAGTAATTTGATTTTATTTTAGAAATTTCTCTTTGATACGCATCACTTTCCCTTAGATACTCATCATACTTAACACCTTTTTCACTTTGATTTAATTTCATTATATTTTTTTTTATTAAATTAATTTTTTTTAGTTTTGGTAATTTTTTAATCTTATATTCTTCCTTACTAGCTTCACTCCTATTTTCAAATTGTAAAACTAATAACAATATTAATGGACCTCTATTTTTAGTATATTTAGCACCAAGTCCTTTATTATGTTTATTTATCCTATTAATCACGTTATTAGATATACCTGTATAGTAACTACCATCAGAACATTTTACAATGTAAACAAACCATTTTGGTGATACATGCATTTACGTTTATTCACCTTTCATTTTATTTATATCGAAATTATTTTCAATATCATTAATCAAAGTATTAATTCTTTCAATTTGTTCACCACTAGCGATAGTTGGGTTTATACATTCAACTCTCTCAACACCATTAGTTGGTAAGAATAAAGCCATTACATTATAATTATTATCATTAATGTAAAAATTAACGCTGTCAACAAATTCTTTAGCGATTTCACCATTCTTTAATACCTCACTTTCTATGTAGAAACATAAAACTAGTGGAGTATCCCCATGAGATACGTTTAACTTCTCTTCAGTTATCGTAATTGGTGTTTCAATATTATTTTTCATATCACCCAAAGTTATCTTTACAATAATATCTTTAATTAATTCTTGTTTAGCTTCATCACCAATTACTGTTTGAGCACTTATTTTAGTATCATCGTCCATCATTTCATACACAATGTATTCTTTTATAACACCACTACAAACCAAACTTTTGTACTCATCTATTTGTTTACTAACTATCTTCATGTTTTTTTATTAAGGTTATTAAAAATAAATTTAATAGTAAACAATATTACTGTTTTTTTAACCAAGTATTAACATATTTTTCCCTATGGTAAGATGTTGTACCAAACTTTAGTATAGCCTCACCATGTTTCTTACTGTAATAACCCTTATTCCCACCAAAATCATATTCTGGGAATAAGTTACCAACTTTAGTCATGTATTCATCACGCTTAACTTTAGCTATTATTGACGCTGCTGCTATCGATAGATATGTATCATCACCTTTAGGTACACATACATATGGTATATCACCATATGGTGGCCATTCCGTGCCATCCACTAAAAGATATTCTGGTTTTAATGATAAGTTATCTAAACATTTATACATGGCCTTAAACGTGCTTAAATTGATTCCATCAACGTTGATGAATTTAGCTTGTATAGCTTCTATTGAAAAGGAGATTGCCTCATCACATATTAATTCAAAAGCTCGTTCCCTTTGTTTTTGGGTTAATTTTTTTGAATCCCTAATTAAACCCGATTTAAAGTCTTTAGGTAATATAACTGATGCTGTCACTATTGGCCCAGCAAAGGAACCTCTACCACATTCATCTAAACCAGCAATATGTGTTAAATGTTTTAAATCATCTGGTGAATAGGATAGTAACTTACTCGCTTTCATTTATTAGGTTATTAGGTTCGTCTTCCAGCACGCCTATTGATATAATAACACCTTCGATTTCAATCTCGATAACATCACTATGCGTAAATTTACCGTTATTATCACCATTTTTATAAAATAAGTGTTCATCTAATTTTATGTGCTTTTCGAATGGTATTAAATAACTTAAAGTTAAATTACCTTTCATTATTTTGTCGTTACTGATTATTTCAGAAACTGTTTCTATTAAATCTTGATACGTCATATTAGAATTTTGTGAAAAAATTACGAATTAAATTATTTAATTTATGTAGTAATGTTAGTTTTGGTTTTTTAATCACGTCCACTTTATTACCAATGGTTCTAATTGAATCACCCAAACCATTTTTAATTTCATCAATTAATAAAACTTTATTATTTTTAAGTGTGAGATTTAACCTCTTACTCTCATTTAGTGATTCATCAATTTCACGCTCTAAATTAATTTTACCCATATACCATATACTTTTAGACAAATATACGTAAATTATATTAAAAACTTATATTATGTTAAATTTAATTTTAATCACGCTAATAGCGTATGGTATTACGAATATTTTAATATTTGGTAGTATTTTCGAAAGCCTTAGGCTATATATAATTAAACACTCCAATTTCTTAGGGAAATTAGTTTCATGTATGATGTGTATGTCTTTTTGGGTGGGAGTTTTATTGTCTATAACCGTTAAGTCAATTACATATTCAAATGGACTTGTAGATGATAAGATGTTGGCGATATTTTTAGATGCCTCCTTAATATCTGGTGTTGTATGGTTAATACATACATTACAAGAGTATTTTGAAAAATAAAAGGGTTTTTAAACCCTTTTTTTTGTTATTACATTTCTAAACATATTTCACACATGTCACCATTTTGACATTTACAAACACTTTTAGTTGGTTCAAAAGTTTCCAACTCAATTTTACTACCCCTTGGTGGTAAGTCAAATTCTAAATTATTAATTATATCGCTAGAAACAAACTTATTTTTTGTTTTTGGTAATATCACATCTTCAGTCTCAACTGTTGGAGGTAATAACGGTAATAACGGTACTAATATTGGTTCCTCAACATTAATAATCACTTCCTCAACTTTAATACTTGGTATAACACTTAATTGTTTATTAAGGTCGTTAAAAGTGTAATTTAAAGATTGTAATACTTCTAACGAATTAGATTCGAATAAGTTCTCTAATTCAATTATCTTTTTACCTAATAACTCAATTTTATTTTCTTGCTCAACATTTTTATTTATAACTAACTCAATAAATTCTAATATTTGGTCAACATCTAAATCACCATCACCACTATAAACCATATAATAGTTAGGTGTCTCCTCACTCTTACCAATTTTAATATTTTCAGTTTCATCCATCACCCAATGGTCTTTTAATATAACATCCACAATTGTTAAACCTTGTGTGAACCTAATACCAATTACATGTGGTTTTAATTTGTTAATTTTATCTTGAATCTTCATTAATATAATAATTTTATTCCATTTATTAAACCAGTTAAGATGTAAGAAATTGATAGACCTAGGAGGAATATTGATGGGTTATTAATTATGTATTTCCGATTTTCATCAGAGTAGTATGTTTGTATGAAAAAAAATAAGTGCCTCACACAATTTAAAATTGATAATATGTATAGTAATATTAATACGCTGTTTAAAAATCCTACCATTAAGCTTCTATTTATTAATATTTACGTTATTTAACGGGTCCTCAGCATTTTTAGTTAATAACACCCATTTATTAAATTTAATCTCATTTAACGCTAACTCACCTAACACACGGTCAATATTATCTGACTTCAAACCTAAGCTTAAATTCCCATTAATAATATTTTCTAACTCACCTTCAAGTGTTATTCTATCTAACGATAGTTTAATATTCATTATGTTAACTATTTTTTCCATTTACTTTTATTTTATTTTAAACTTAACAATTTTAAAATGAAAATAAAGGTTATTTAAAAGATTTATTAAAAACTGAGTATAACATTAAAAACATTTCCACATCTAATTTTGTTTTATCTATTCTATAATTAAACAATTGTTTCCACACCCTCTCAACACTTTTTTTAGTCTTAATATCATATTTATCAGGCTCTTCTAAAAAGTAAAAAACCTCATTAAAAAAATCCTTAAAGTATTCATATAATTCTTGATTGTGGTGGAAATAAATATTCTCACATGTAAAACTATCACATACTCGATTCCAAACCCAATCAAAATGAATTTTTTGGATATGTGGTGGTGAAACGTCATCACCTAAATATGTTTCTTGCGTTAATTTATTTAAACTAAAAATAAAATCCAAATATAAATCAACTCTTAAAAAATCAACTCCATTATCTCTACAAACATTATAAATGTGGTGTGTATTTTTTGAATTATTTAACGCTAATAGAAAACCCTTAGTTTTATCTATTTCATCCATTTTTACTATAATTTACAATTTTCATTTGAAATATAAATAGCGTACACGAAAAAACCCCTATTTAAGGGGTTTTTATTTAAACTATTATAGTTCTATTAAATTAGGTTTTTAACCTTTTAATAACTATTTTTTGTTTTTACTTAATTCTTTAGTTTTATTAATTAATTCATTTAATTTATTGTTCTCATCAATCCTATCCTTACCTTTAACAGCACCTAAAGTATTTAATGAGCTATAAGCGATTAAATGTTTCATCTTACTCATTTCCTCACTAACTAACTTTTTATTAGTACCAGAAACAACAATTCCCTGACCTTCTGTTAAACTTCCTTCCCATTTAACTCTATAAGTTTCATTACCATCAGTCATTTCAAAGATTTTATTATCAACCTTATAACTTTCTGGGATTAAATTTAATGCGTTAGAAACTCCGTTGAACTCACTTTTAAATCTTAATCTTTTAATACCTTCCATCACTTTTAAATTATTAATTTTTTTAAATACCCAATTACTACCCATACCATCAGTTGTAACCCAATTACCTTTCTTATCTTTAAATCTATCCATTCCGTTAACAGAATCAACATAAGTTACTAAATAAGTATTATCATCGTTCTTATTCTTCATCTCGATAGTATCACCTTTATTAGCTTCGAAACCAATATGGAATGTTTCATTAACATTATCTTTTTCATTTGAAGCACCTTCAACCGCTATTTTTTTACCACCACCAACGGTTTTAGTTCCTTTTGGTAAAACCTCAATATCATCACCAAATTGTGTAGTTGGTACTGTGGCTTTATTTCGCTTATCGTTAGAGGATTTTACTGTAGCTACTAATTCAGAACCGAAGTTATCGTTAGACGCACCCCAAACCGATTCAGTGTTACCATTACCCTCACCAGTTTCAGGGTTCCATTTACCAGTTTTAACTGCATTACCCATAGTTGAATCACCAGTTAAAGATTTTTTTGCTCTATCTTTGAACGTTTCGCTAGGCTCTCTGTCATATTTAAGCATTTCTTGCCCATTTCTGATTTCCATTTCATCATGATATTCTTTTTCAGAACCCTCATAATTCATCTTCACACCATCTTCTAACTCGTTATCATCAGTTTTAGCGTAGTCAGCCATTTTTTTAGTAACCTCATCGTAATACTCTTTATTAACCTCATCTTCATCCTTCTGAACTTTTTCAGTACCTTGAGTTGAATTATGTTTAACAAACGCTTCAAAAAGGGCATTCTTAATTAAATCCTTATCCATTATTTTTAGTTTTATTTCTTTTAATTATTTCTCTAACTTCATTAACAGTTCTACCAGTTTTTAATGCAACTGATTCATAAAAACCCTCAATTTTAACAACATCATCAACACTACCAACACTACAACCACCATCTTGGGCTACCGTATTGTTATTTAATTTTGTGCAATCATCAAAAGAAACTTGACTATCCGTTTTTTTAAAATTCTCACCAATACTACCAAATTTCCTTGGTTGAATGTTAGTTACTCTAGCATTTACATCAAATTTTTTATTTATCATTCTAGTAATACCAAAACCCTTAGCTTCGGCTTCCTCAATCGTATTACCATCAATATACATGTCTAACTCAACAACGAATCTTAATTTCTTACTATCATCTTTATCGTATCCATCCTCAATCATCTTACCACCTCTAACTATTGATTTCCTACCCAATGGTTGGACATAACTACCCCCAACGCTACCAGTAGTAGTCATCTCTTTTAAATTATTAAGATGTTGTTCAATCTCATCTCTATCACCATCGAAAGTGTTACCCAAAAATTCTTCTTTATTAAATGAAGTTATTTTAGATATTACATTAGCACTAAATAATTTAGTACCTTTAGTGTCTAATTCAAGCTCACCGCTTTCAATCGCAACATTTATTTTATTGTTTAGGAAATCGTTATCCGAATTTGGGTCATAATGGAAATTCATTAAGTCAATGTAGTATTTACCACCATCATTATCAGATAATAAACCAAAATCACCATAATTTTTAATTAACATTACAACATTTTCTTGTGACTCCATTTCGTATTCTGGTCTCGCATCACTTTGATTCCAAGGTGCATTTGAATCATCCTCAGCACCAGATGGGTAATCACCATATTCATTCACATTCCCTAACTCTAAATCATCACCATATAAAACCTCATCAACTTTTTCACCATCTACATTAATAACTTTACCACCATTTTCCATATCATACCTATTCTCAACGAATTTATTATATAGATGTCTACCAGCTGTTTTAATAATCTTTAAAACTTCTTGTTTAGGTAATTTATTTATTAATTTTCTATTTAATTTTAAAACTTCACTACCACCAATAACTAAAGTTGTGAACAACCCAGTTGATAATAGGAATGCTTTATAATCACCCCAAGTAACACCATTTTTAACCCAAAAAGGTGATAACCCTTTTTGTGATGGGTCGTTAATGAAACTCTTAAAAGTACTTATTAAATTAGATAGAAATTCAGGGTCAACACTAGTAAGTGTATCCATAATACCCTCACTCACGTTATTAAGGGTCATTTGTTTTTCTTTTGACTCAAATAACCTTGAATACTGACCCTTATCTATTTTTAATATTATTCGTTTTCCAATTGAATCCTCATGCTCCTGAATCATTTTTACTTGAGAATTAGTTAATTTTATTTTACTCATTTATAATATCTTTTAAGTTCTTACATATAAATATTAAAATAATTCATAAAAACACTAAATAAAGGGTTTTATTAAAAATTAAATAAATTATAACTGAAACCAACGCCTAATTGGGCTCCTAATCCAGCTGTACCCCTAAAATTATCAACGTAGATACCATAACCAGTATAAAATCCAACACCAAACCTTCTTTTTTTAGTGTATTTACTCAAAACTGGGTGGGTTTGAGGGTCTATAATAACTGAGTTTAAATCCTTAAGAGAGAAATCAGGGTAATTTGACCTTACAAACATCTCAACATTACCATCTTTTTCTCTTAAACCTTGTATTACGTCAAAACTAATCTCATCATTTATTATCTCAGTATTTAAAGGTCTTAACTCTAAATTAATTGTATCAACTATATATTTAGAAACGCCAGAAATTCTTCTATAATTTACTGAATCGTAAACTTTTTCATAATCCCATTTCAAACCTTTCACACCATTAGGGTAAATCGCAATATAGTTTGGTACTTTAATAGTGTCTTTTGGGTTATTCTTAATTGATATAACGTACTTAGTTAGCTGACTAACCTTACCCTTCTCTTTTGATAATTCATTAGCTAAATCACTGTTTAAATTCTTTAAATCTTTTTTTTCTGAAACTAGTATATTTTTACTATATTCAACATCACCAACTTTATTTTCACTAACCCTTAATGAATCACTTAAAGCTTTTAAATTTTGCTCAGTAATATTATTTTTAACTTGTAGGTTACTAGATTTATTACAATTTAAAACCGTTAATAAGATTAAACCTATCATAATAACAATTAACAGTCGGTTGGTTTTTTTATAATCCATTTTCATCCCTATCACCATTTTTGTATTCAGTATTTATTTTTTTAGCCCACTCGTCAGCCCATCTATCATAAAAACCTTTTAGTTTTTTAATCAAATTAATGGTTTCATCATCAAGTTGTAAATTATTAGCTGTTATATACAGACCATTAGATTCTTCTAATGATAATTGCCACTCCATACCATTTTGTAGTACACCACCAAATATTACATTACTAACATCAGGGTATATTTTAAATGTTGTGAAATCAACTCTAGCTGAAACCAAATCCCTAAATGTGTTGTGTTCTTGATTTAATTCTTCTTGACTAAGTGATACGGCTTTATTTTCATTGGAATCACCAACCCCATTTTCACCAAAACCCTCTTTGATTAACCTGTTTCCTTTGGTGTGATTTTCTCTAATAACATTTAACATCTTCCTAGTGATGTCATGCTCATTATTTTGCTCTATACTCATTTTTATTTACTTTTTACAATTTTTTTATTAAACTCATTAAAATCGAATGCTGGTGAAACGTCATAATTAAATTTTGAAAAATTACTCCTAAACATTATACCATCAAAACCATTAGGATTCATTATCTCAACATTGTGACCAATACATTCTAACGGTATTTCGAATAATATGGATAAATCTTTACATAATGAAACTAAACTATTAAGTTGTTTCTCACTATATGGTGCCCAAAGTTCTTTATCACGCCATTTTTTACTAATTAACCTACTCTTCCTAATATAAATATCATTATTCCAAGTTAACTTATCTTTTTTTTCATTTTCAACATTAATATAACCTTCATTAACCAAAGTAATACCTATAATTGAGTTATCAACTGATTCATCATTTATAAAATAACTAAAGTACTTGGGGTTAAAATGTTCGTAGATAACCCCATTTAAATCAATGGTATAACTTGATGTGTTCTTATAATCACCAGATATTCTATTAACCCACCTATCAAAATGTTTCATTTCGGAAGTGTTAGAGTTACCAATAACAATTTTATTTTTAGGTGAGACTACCTTAATATAATTCGACTCACCTAATTTATATTCTTTATTAACCATCCTATTTTCGATAAAACATGTTTTTAGTGTCTCCGTTAACATTAAACATATCACCGTCTATTCTATTAACCGAATTCTTGATATCGGGTATTGAGGTTGGGAAACCTCTATCACGTTCATTAATCTCTCTTATTTCCTTGATATCATCCCTCTGAACCTTCCTAGTCTTATTTAAAATATCAACAATACTATCAATTAATTCCTCATTTACAACCTCATTTACAACCTCACTATCTAAGTTTACAGCCTCATTTACAACCTCATTTACAACCTCATTTACAACCTCATTTGTAACCTCTTCATCTAATTTTATAGTCTTACTAGTAAGTTCATTAAAATGTTCTACACTCTTGAAAGTATCGATAGGTTCATCAATCAAATTATTATCCTCTTCTATTGTTAAAGTATCAAAATCTAATTTGGTTTCTTTAATCTCACCTACATTTTTATTTGCTTCAGGTTTGACCAATAAAGCTTTTCTATTCTTATCGAAAACCCAATTAGTTGCTATTACCAATGCAATGGCTAAAGGGTCGAATACGAATATTAGTAATAGTATAAAATAATTAACTATCTTATCCATAGATGTGTTAGTTAACTCTGAAATATATTTTAAAGGGCCTATCTCCCCAGCAACCTTGGAGTTACCTACTATTTTAAATTTTTCATTTTTTAATGATGAAATTGAATCTAATAGTTTGTTATTTTCAGAAACTAAATTATCAATTTCTGAATTCATAGTTTGTATTTCAGAACTAGCTTGTTTAATATCATTTCTTATCGCCCAACTATTCTTACCCAAGTCTAATCTATTTTCTTGACTAACTCTAGAGTTATTCAATTGATTAACACGCTTAGATTTCAACTCAACTAATTTATTATTTGAGCTTACCTTACTATCAAATTGTCTAATCTTATTATCATATAAATTAGATTCCCCATTTAACATGTCTAAATTATTCGCTGTAATTTGATATGCGTTAGATAGGAATCCATAAATACCAGCAGAGGTTATCGTGACTAGCACGGCAACCCCTGTTGTTAAATATATTTTTAATGATTTACTTATCTCTTTCCAATATATATGTAAAAAACTAGTGGCGATTATTTTACTAAACTCTAGTGCTGATGCCATTATAATAACAGCTAAACTAGCTCCAGCAAATAATTGACTAAGACCATATACAGAGAAAAAAGCTGCGCAACCAGCTACTAATAAAGCTGATAATCCGAGTAAATATCCAAAATGTAACTTCATATTATTTATCTAATATTTTTTGTAAATTTATTGTGTTATGTCTAAGCTTTCTAATAGCCTTTTCTTTAATTTGTCTAATCCTCTCTTTAGTAAGATTAAACTTATCACCAATATCTTCCAAGGTCATAGGTTCGTATTCATAGTCTAGACCAAAATAAAAGCTGATGATTTCTCTCTCCCTAACATTCAAAACTTTTAATGTTTCAATTAAAGCATTTCTTAGTTTATCGCTATCAGTTTTATTGATTATTAAATCCTCGATATTTATATCATCGGATATTAAATCAGATAACTCATCACCATCTTCATTTATATAATCATTCAAAGAGCTACAAGAGGAAACGTTAATCTCCTCGAATATTAAATTTTCACCATTAAAGTCAATCTCTTCATTATCCGTTGGTAGTCTCCCATTCTCGAACTCAAAACTAGCCATATGTTTTTTAGTTAAGTTAATCTTACTAATAACATTAACTGGTAACCTAATCGTTCTACCATGCTCATTTAGATATTGCATGATAGATTGTTTAATCCAATATACAGCATATGAAATAAATCTAAAACCTCTAGTTGGGTCAAACCTATAGGCTGCTTTTATTAACCCATAATTACCCTCATTGATTAAATCACTAAATAAAACACCACTATTCTGATATTCTTTAGCTACTGAAATCACAAATTTTAAATTTGCCTCAACTAATTCGTTAACAGCTTTTTCATCACCACTCTGGATTCTATTACCTAACTCCACTTCTTCGTCAATTGTTAATAAATCAACTTTTTTAATTTCCTTAAAATACTTAATCACACTATCAGTATTATCAAGATTAACATAATTACTCCTCATTAAATTAATTAATTAATTTTACCTTATACTTAACTATATAACATACTAAATGTTACATAAAAGTAAAGATTTATTTTTTTATACTGTTTAATTTAACTAGTAAGTTTTTATCATACTCAGTTAAATTAAAAAAGCCTTTATCTAATAATAAATCTATTGATTCCTCAATTTCAGAATCTGTCATAAACCTAATGTCTAAATTTGAACCTTTAGTGTTTACTGATTTAAAAATTGGGGTTTCAGTTGTTGTGGCACTGAATGGATTACCATTTAAATCATCGTAAGATTCTGAAATGTCTACTGTGTTTATGTAATCAATGTAATCACCGAAAAGATGCTCATCGAATTTCTTACTACCTAATGAAACACTTAAAGTTTTCTTATTTATTTCCGAAATGAAAAAAGTTCTTCCCTCAATAGAGTTTAAATAAGTTTTAATCTCATTACAATTTAACCCTGATTTAAATGTGCTCATAAAAACGTTTTTAGCGTTTATATATTTTGGGTGACCTTCAGAAATTTCTAATAAATCCTCTTTAATACCATCAATAGCACCTAAACTAACTAACAAATAATTTTTTAAACCCATATTCCTTATCTTTATTATTAATACAAATATACATATAAAATTCTTACTTAACGTATATTTCTGATATATTATCAGTTTTGGTTATTGATATTATATTGTCAGACCAATCTTTCACAATGTCGTTGTGTGTGATTAAAAATACAATCTCGTACATGTCACGTATCTTCTCAAACATTGGTTTCAATTTTTCAATATTAATATCAGCTATTTTACCCAAAACTTCGTCAAACGTAATGAAATTTGGCATTGGTAGGTGTGACATCTTACCTAAAACACATCTTAAAGCCAAACTAGCTATGGTTCTTTCTAAACCACTACCAGATTTTAAAGGTTTTAAAATATCATCCTTTTCTAATAAATACTCAACTTCGTTTTTTGAGTTAATAATTAATTCAATATTAAAATCACAAGACTCATCAAGTAATCTATATAACTCAGAATTTATGATAGGTAATACTGACCTTAACACTAGTTTACTAATACCCTTTTTACCAACCATTTCAATGTAAACTTTAAATATCTTATCAACCTCTTCCTCGTTCTTAATCTTGGAAACTAAAACATTGTTTTTCTCAATTAATAATTTCTTATCCCTTAATAAAGTTTCAATCTCACTTATTTTTTTAAGTAATTCAGATTTATTATATTCCTCAATCTGAATATCAGATTTAATCTTAGAAACCATCAAATCAACGTCTAAGTTAAATTCTATGGAATCTTTATTTAAGTTATACTCAGTTAAAAGTTTATTTTGGTCAACATAATCAACCTTTAATTGCGCTAACTCCAATTCATTTTTACCAAGTAGGTTTTCTAACCTCATTCGCCTATCAACTAATAATTTATTTGTATTTAAATCCTCAATAACCTTATTAATTTCAATTAATTTAGCTTCAAATTTTATAATATCACCAATTTTAATAAGTAATAACGCCTTATTATCTTTTATCTCAGTAGAATGGTCCACATCCTCTAACGGTCTACTACATGTAGGGCATAACTCACCATTTTCCAAATCTGAAACCAACTTTTCAATTCTAAGTTTATCCAGACCAGAATTTGATATTTCATTATTTATAATCGCTCTATCCTCAATTAATTTAAAATATTTAGATTCATCATAATCAACAGCTAATAATGATTTAATCTCAACATTTAAATTTGCAATCTCAACATTTTTATTTTTACCAGCCAAACCAATAGCTGATAATTTACTCTCTAAAGTATCTGGGTTTAGAATTGATATTTTCTCATTAACATTCTTTTTGGATGATAATTTAATGTCTTTAGATTCATTTAAATTACTAAGCTTGCCATTTAATACTCCCATAGTTTCGTTTTGATTACTAAATGCAATATCTAGTAACTCAATTTTCTCACCACAATCATTTATCTCATCAAATAATGTTGTAATATCATAAATATTAGCAGTTTTAGTTTTAGCAAATTCATTGTACATATCCCTAGCTGATTTTTCTTTCAACTCAATTATTTCAAGACCAATGAATTTAGTTAATAATTTACCACTCTCAGTTGGTGTTGAGTCGATTAAATCCTCAAGGTTACCACCAGTTGCTAATATTGTAATATCAAAATCTTTCTCAGAACCAATCGTATTTTGAATTGTCATAGTTGAAGCCTTGCTATCCTCATCATTCAATAAAACCTCATCACCATCTGGTAATAACTCAAAATAATTAAGTTGATTCTTCACAGCCCAACCACCTTCTTTTTTAAGCGTTCTACTCATCTTTCTCTCGATTATAATTTCCTTACCATCGAATTCAATCATCCCTCTAACCTTCAACTCATTTTCATCGGTATATGAGTTAAAAATTTGTTCATTCTTATCAGTTTTAGTTGTTCTACCAAAAAATAAGAATTTTAATGCGTCAACACTAAAAGTTGTATTATGTGAAACTATACCATTGGAGTAGTATTGATGAACTTCAGCCACTTGAATGTCATATAATGTATCTTTGGAAGACATCAACTCAATGGATTTAACGTTAGACATCCCATTAACTGTTTGAATCGACTCACCAACCTCAACTTCCTTTAAAAGAACGAAATCCCCATCCTCTTTTTTTAACCTATGGTAATCAGCACCCTCAACGTATTTACCATCTTCAAGTTCACAACGATATACATCAGCATTTTCTTCGGTTATACCACACCAAGTTATATCTTTATATCCATATGGTGTCTCAACCTTAAAGTTTAAATCACCATATTTTTCATATATAGAATTTAATTCACCAATTGTTATTTCTTTATTCATTTATTTTCTTCTTAAAATTATCGTTAATTATTTCAATTCATCTGGTAGGAAACCTAGTTTTTTTACTATGTCATCAACATTATAACTAATTTTTATGTTAGTGTTTGCCCTAACGCATTTACCACCTTGATTTGATGGGTTTGACGTTACAACATTAAGCCCTTTTAAATTAGCGAATGATATGAAGTTTTGTTTTGGACCATAACATAAGAAATTGTTTAACATTAACCACTTCAAATTCCAAGACCTATGTGTTTTTTGTGTTAAATCAATATTTAATGAATTATTTACCTTATCATCTAATTTCATTAACCTATCTAAATCAACACTTTTAGCTTCCCTAACGAACCATTCCTTCATCAAGCTACGTTGATATGAAATATCCATTATATTATCAATAGAAGCTCCTTTAACCTCTATTAACTCACCTTTAGAATTTACCTTAAAAGGTCTGAAAATTATATTAACGTTATTTTTATCAACCCCGTATTTTTTTGCGAAATCATTTCTAACTTTAATTTTATTCTCACGACTGTAATTCTCACCTTTATCACCCCAATGTACTTTAATTTTAGCACTTTGAGGAATATTTATAATTTTATTCATCTTCTCCGTAAATATTTTTATTAACCTTATTAACCTTATTAATTTTAACACTTTCAATTTTAATCACGTCAATAACCTTTGGTGGTTCCACTTTTTTGTTTTTAATCGGTATTGTAACTCTATGTCCATACTTAATACTATTAAAACCAACCCTAATAGCTTTACTGATGAATAATGTTGTGTCTAAAACATCATTCAACTCACAATATTCTTTAATATCACTAATTAACTTATCATCAATCTCTATTAACATTATTCGTTTATTAATTTTTCAACATTATTTTGAACATCATCAACCGAAGTTATTTTAAAATGGTAGAACGAATAATCATTTTCTAACTCATAATCAACATTACTTTTAGTGTTAACATCCCAAATTGTATAACCATGTTTAGATACCGTTTCACCAAAATTTTGTTGGATTAATGAACCAGAAAACTTAATTGGGATACCATTATGGTTGAACTCACTGCGTTTGTGTATGTCACCTAACAATACCATATCACAACCATCAAAATATTCTAATGACGTACCATGTTCAAATTCATAACCAACATCAGTTTTAGCACCAATTATTGGACCGTGAAATAAACCAACGTATGTTTTATCACCATATTTAGCTCTACCATCTTCTATGTTCGGTCTAGCGTTTTCTTCGAAAATAGAGTAATTACACCAAACAATGTTCTCATCTGGATAACATATACTTTCTTTTAAATAACTAATATTATTATTATCCAATAATTGAATCATTGGTGATATTGAATCTAACCTATCTTTGTTATTCTCTAATAAATCGTGATTACCAGCTATTATCACAACTGGTGCTATCTTTGAAAGTTTAGTTAGAAAATCGCAACATAGGATTAATTGCTCATTTGAAATTGTTATTTTTTGGTGAACTAAATCACCAGCTACAACGATTCTAACCTCATTATACTCAAAACCTAACATATACTCTCTTAGTTTAATATAAAGCTTATTAAAAGATTCGTTATACTCCGTGTGTAATTTATAGGTCCTAATATGTATGTCAGCTAAGTGTATTATTGATTTAATTACCATACCCAACTAATTTTAATACCCTAACTTCATTTCTATTAGTAAGGGAAATTAAATTATCACCTATATTAGAGTTAACCTTAATTTTTATCTTATTTAAATAATAAGAGTTATCAATTAACATAACTAATTTTTCATTATCTAAAACTCTAAATGTTTTTTCACTTATGACAGCAAAATCAATCGGTGAGCCAGAATCATTTGAAAGGTTATTATTTATAGAGTCTACCATCTCAATAATGGTTTGGTTCGATAATAGTTTATCGTGCATGTAGTCAGACTCACTATCCATCTCAATTAGTGTGTCCAAGAAACCAATTTCCCATTGTAAAACCCAATCACCGTCAACATATGTTTTAGATAATGGTTTATCTAAAACAATTACAACACCTAACTCTAAATCATTGAAAATACCTTCTAAGATTTTAATGTCCACGTTAAATAATTTAGTACTACCCTTTTTAATCCTACCATTAACAACTTCTTTACCATTGTAAAAGTTAATTGGTTCTACGTTGTCATTCTCAATATCATATGAGAATATTGGTTTATCTATAAACCTAACCTTACTCATATTAACCCCATTGTCTGATAACATCTCGCTGTAATCAGAAACTAATTTTAAAAATTCTTTTTCCATAATTTATTTATATAATTGTGTGTACTTGTGTATGTCTAGCAATTTTTTAGCGTCAGACTTTAAATACATTACTGGTATCTTTTCAAACACCTCATTTACTTTATCCCAATATCCAATCCATATTTGTCTACATTTCATACCAGTTTCCATTTCACACATCAAAGCGTAAGTACTTAATTGCATTGAATATATAGAATATTGGCAGTCTTGGAGATGGTCAAAAGGTTTGTTTAGTGTTTTATAACCAAATTTATTGAAGAAATTGAATTCCTTATTTGTGTTATGTGTTACACTAAAACTAAACCCATATAAAAAAGTACTAGTTAAACTTCCCACTTCGATACATCTAGTTGGCACTGATTCTACTTTACTAACCCTAATAATATTTTTAAATGTTTTATTATTATACTCAACATTTAACACCTCTTTACTTAAAAATGGGTTTAAATTATCTGTACTAAAGCAAATATCAATTACGTCAACAATTTCACCATTAACCTTTTTATTATATTTAATAACAGTTGTTTTAATACCTAGTGAAGACGCTAACTTATTAAATTCATTTCCTTGCCACTCTATAGTTGTTGACATAACAAATCTTTTACGTGACTTGTTATAATGACCATTAACATCCATAAACCCACGTAATAAACCCACACGTTGTTCATATGATGACATAAAAAATGTATCTGGTATACGTTTATCATTTACCAAATTTAATTCTAACCAAACATTTTCATCAACGATTATCGTTTTGGTAATATCTTTATCCCCATCACATAACCAAACACCCAATAAATAAGGGTCTAAAGGTAAATCAATGTGTTGATTATCCAAAGCTTTACATATTTTAACCTTAGGTATTTTATATGACCATCTTTTAGTACCTAACTTATTAGTGTGTTCAAATAATTCTTCTGATGTCATAACTTTATCAGTTAAATTCCCACTACGCATAAATGAAACCAACCATCTATGCTCATGGTCAGATATTATTACTTCACCATTATCAAATTCAATTTCAAAACAATCTTTATTTTTTATTTCGGAAAAATGTAAAATATCACATAATTTACCATCCATATCATAAACTTTATCACCATGTGATAAGCTAGCCATAGTTTTCCAACCATTATTAGTGAATATTGGTGTGTCTATTGGTAAACCTTTCCAATCCCCAATATCAAAGTATGTTTCATTAATATCAATCTTTAAATCAGCAGTGCCAGCTAATTCGTACTCTTCTGAAAACATAATCCTCTCTGGGTATATTTCAATACCTTCATCAACCTCTAAATCTTCATAAGCTTTAATCACCTTCAATTCAAAAGGGTCGCTAGTGAAATACATTTTATTAGCTAATAGATATCTCTCAACTATTTCATGAACCATAGTACCGTATATATTAGCAGTGTCATTCAACTCTTGCCAATAATCTAATATTTGTTCTTTATTCATCCCAATATAAGCTGGGTTTTTTTTTGGGTTTGAGTCTGATTGTTTAGCGATATTACCAGCTATTCTATCACCCTCGAAATGAGGTTCTATTGAAGATAGAACTTTGGTTACCGATGTGAAACGCTTTCCACTCTCCCTATGAATATAAACATGTTCTATTGGTTCTAAATAGACCATACTTTTCTCAATTTTCGCCATTATTGCTTTATTTTATCACAAAAATACTAATCTTTTAATTAAAATCCAAGTATTTATATTAAAAGAAATTATGATAGTTTTTATAAAAGAATCATTAAGGGTTAAATTATTAGAGAATTCTATGGGTATTAAACCTCTTCAAGTTAAAGAATTAATAGATTTAGGTATGAGAACAGCTTTTAGTGATAAGGATATAGCTAAAGATTTTCTTAAACAAAATTTGGAGATTGTGGATAGGTTACCAAATACCCTTACACTACATAGAGTGGTTTTTTTAAAAAATAAAAAAGATTTGAATTATAATGAGGTTGGTACCCATTATGTTATAAATAGACGTGAACTAGAGCAATCACATAACCAAGCTAGTCATGTTGGCGGTGGTAAACCTTACATGCTAACTGTTAAAGCACCAAAAAAATTGGTAGATGTAATGGCCACTTTATCAAATAAAATGCAACACCCTCACGAAAATGAGATTTCACTATTAAATCAAGGTTTTGGAGCGAAAATTATTAATATCGAAGTTTTTAAAACGTCTAATGATGTGGATTTTGAGATGGATGATTATGATGAATACGATGATGATAGAATTGGTTATTAAAACCATTAATTATAACTCACTCTCTGGAATAATATTAGCAGTCTTTAATACAGCTATAATAGCCTTCCTACCGAACTTTTCATTGATTAATGATAAATCATAAGCTTCTTTTAATTTAATCATTCTAACCCTGTTATATAGGTTTAGTGTGTTAATACGCTTATAAATTATTTTAGCGTCCTCATAAGCATCACCATCTAGGGCCACAACTATTAAACCCTTTGCTTTAGTTTGTAATTTATATAATAACTCAATTGGTAATACCTTACCTAATAAAGGTATTGAGTTTGGTATTACGATGCCATCAAAAACACCTTCAACTAAATATATTGTAGCATCCCAATTAATAAAGTTCTCACTAAATGTTATCAACTCTTTTCTAAACGTAGGGTTAAGATATTTTGGTTTACCCCACTTAGTAAAGGCTCTACCAACGAAAAAATTTAAATTACCATCAGCACAATATGATGGGATTATGATTCTATTAGCGTATTCACCAATAGTTGTGAAACCGATATTATATTTTTCTATAATATCATGAGTTATATTTCTATTACTTAAATATTTGGACGCTTCGGAAAAGCGGAATAGTTTTTCATCACAAGAAGCTAATGGTGTGAAACCATCAGGTAATGATAATTCTTTTAACTCATCAATAACATATTCCTTATCATAGTTGTAATTTGGGTTTATTAAAACGTACTCATCAAAATCTCTACGACTACCGAACCTTTTAATTAACCTAGAAATTGAACCACTCATGTTATTCGTTTCATAACACGCCCAACATTTGAAAACACCTTTATTAATGTTTACCTCCAAATTACCCTTACCCACACTTTTTTCACTACCATTAATTTCAGCGCAAGATGGACAGTCAAATTTTATTTGACCTGAATCGTGGTTATGACCTCTATCAACACCTAAAAAATTACCTAATATACCTAAAATTAATTGTGACATTATGCAAATATACAAAAAAAAATTACATAACCTATTTAATTATATAATTTTTAATTTAATTTTATTCCCACAACCCCATTTTCTTCATATACCCTAAAGTTGCGCATACACTATCTGCCATATCAAAATTCTCTTTAGTTAGAATATTCTTTTTGTTGTATATCCAATTTATTTGTGGATAAGTCTCAGCAACCTTATCCCATAGAACGCTTTTTTTATCAATGTCCCATTTATACCCACCAAACAAAACTGGTTTTTGGGTGGATAACTTCTTATCGCTATACCTAACACCCTTTTTATCAACCTCTCTAATCGCCATCAATTCTGGGAAAGCATATTTCCTAGCGTCATAAGATGATACGTATTCTGGTACCACGTTTAACATCTTATAGATGGCCCTAGAAACTATTCCATTAAATTTTAATAATGTTGCGACAGTATTAACATTATTGGACCTTAACAATGGTTCCTCTATAATAACTTTATGGATATTAAAATTTGTGTAATCTTTTAAAAAATCATTTTCAAATATATCACCTTTTAGGAATAACAACTCCATTTTATTTGTTGGAATTGGTTTAACATTTGGTGTTACATGGTGTAGTAAAACTAATTTCCCATAACTACCAAAATCCTCATATAGCGCAATACCTATAGTTTTGGTTGATATATCTAACCCAAGTATAAACTTCTTTTCATTTTCTACCATAACTTTTTTCACTTAATGTAAATAATAAACCAATAAAATAAAGGTTATTAAATAATATTATATAGTAACTTTAACACCTAAAGCCATAAATTGGTTAGTCCCTATCGTTATATGTTTGTTCATCTTAGCTATCGCTATTAAATTACCATTTGAGTTATATAAACCTACCTCACTAACCCTAATCAAATCACCATTACTGTAAGTTTGATTTTTAGAAGCTATAAATTCACCTCTATTCACAATACATATGATATCTTGTGACATTTCGGTTGATAGACTATCAAAACTAACACTCACACTTAGAGATGCATCTAACGAATCTAAAATGCTTTGGTTATTAATAACTATTAAACCCTTATCCAAATGTATTAACCCAACTGGCGTATCAGCGTATTTCTGTATCGTATTGTTAGTTGTTAAGTTAAATAATTCTTTATTATTAACACTAAATGGTTTATTTAAATTGTACCCAGTACCCCAACTTTTCAATGGGTTGTTATTTGGCTTTTTAATAGCATCGCAGAATAAGAACGCTATGTTGTTACCAATTAAACCACTTTTTATTGATGATTCCCTAATATTAACATCTTGCGTTGTTTTTGATGTTAATGAAGATTGGAATGTTGAGTAAATAGTAAATGTACTAGTTGAAGTTGTTAATTCTATTTTAACAGTCTTACCATCTATTATCTCACCATACTCTAAATTACTAATATCTATTACTAACCCTTCGTTAACATTAAGTAATGCTATCCCAGTATCCGAAAACCCACCGTTAGCATCGCTTACTGTGTTAAATAAAGCTTTCTGAGTGACAGTTATAGGTAGTCCTAGTGAATTAAATAAGTTACCACTGGATGAAATTAAATCATTTTTACTAATTAACTTAAAATTAACATCTGGTGATACTAAATTTTTAAACCCAACACTTCTTAAAGTACTACTTATTTTACCCGCATTAGGTTCTACTGGTTTAGTTAAATCACCGATAGAGTTTACTATTACCTTATCCCTTATTTTGTAGTTAGTTGGTGAGCTATTATTAACACTACCTAAAACACCAATTTCACCAGATATACTCGGTACTTCACCACTTTCTAATATATTAGATACGTAGTAATTAGCGTCTGAATCACCTAAACTAAAGTTCGTAATTATTTTATTACTCTTTGATAACAATTCTTCTCTACCAAATGGCGTTAATTTCGCTATAACCGTAACAGTTGTTGCACTTTGTATGTAACCCATATTTTATTTTTTTATTTATTATTAATATTTTTAAGTAATTATAATTAAAAGTCGATACCAAGCTCTACCATTATTGTATTACCACCACCTAATTCTAATGGCTCACTTAGTTTACCAATTAAAACCAACTCATTGTTATTATCATAAATACCAATCTCACTCACTTTAATGCTAGGTGGGTTGGTTAAGAAATCACTACTTCTAGTAGGGTTAGTGGTTTTAGTGAATTGACTAGAATCAATTCTAATGTCAAATATAGTTTTAAATATCGTAGCACCAATGAATGTCTGAATGTTACCATAAAAAAACCTTTCATCACCAAATTGTAATAATTCAGGTTGAGTAATAGGTGGTAAATTTAGTTTATCAATTAAATTATATGGTAATGCGATATCATCATCTAATATTGTAATTACTTGGTTGTTATCATTGTGATTTTGAGACTCTAATAATAATGGGTCTATCGTTTCATTAACACCACCAGTAATATTAGTTGATGTGTAATCCAAAACTTTCCAACCATCCGATGTAGGTCTAGAATCATCAGCTACTATTTGATAAATAACTTTAAACTCATACCCATAGAAACCAGTATTATCATACCCAACATCTTCAATTTTCTTCAAATAAGGTAATAAATTAACACCCTCTAACCTAAATTGAACATCCTTAGCTGTTGATAAACTATTTTTAATTCTACCATATTTCTGACATGGTAATGCTGATGTATAACCAACACCACTATTATTTTCAATACCATAAGTTATATACATAGTCTCACCATTTTGTAATAAACCCGTTGACGCACCACCAGATGGTGACGCTAAATTAGTTAGTAAACTAGGTAGTGTCCAATTTCTATTAGATTTATAAGATATAGCACTAATAATCTCAGCATCCTCAAAAACAACTATTTTTAACTGTGGAAACACTTTACCAACAATTAATGGAGTCCCATCTATTATTAAAGTAGGGCTCTCAATTAAATCATAATATTGAATATTGGAAGTACCAATTAATTTTATATTACCACTTGAAATAAAAGTCATACCCATGGTAGTACCACTACCGCTACCAACCGAATTTCTTCTATGGTACATCAAATCAGGTATTTGAACCTTTAAATTCTTATTATTAGTGTTATTAATATAGAAAAACTCACCATATAAATTAGATATAGTATTATTAGTGTAGTGAATAACCGCAAATGATTTATCATACCCATCATAACCACCAATCCCAGTTATCTCATCACATGTAAATGTTATTTCATTTACCAAACCCCCATTATCATTACCCAACTCTAGATATTGCTCACCTAAACCAATGTATTCATACGAACCATATCTTGTGTGGTCCTCGTAATTAACACCACTAATACCTAACATAGTTTCCATGAAAACATTATTCATATTAAAAACAGGGACATCTTCCCTAGTTATATCACAACTACTATCAAATGATAGTGTTCCAGTATCCCAATAAGCCGTTGTGTTATTCTCACTAAAAGAACTGTCAGATATCTCACCACCATCATATACGATAACTTGTACATTACCACTTAAAGTTAAATTAGGTAATTCCCTATCAACATTAATGATTGTATTAGAAACTGATTGAGCTTTAAACCATAAATGTGGTACTGGCATATTATTACCATTAATCTCTTCACCACATTTTATTAAAATTAAATTACCCTGAGTAGCACCACTAACGCCAATATCAAATGATGTCCCGCCACTAAAAGTTGTAGCTAAAACTATCTCACTTAATATGGTATACGGTGTACCGCTTAAAGTAACATAAGCATCTGGATTACCCTCGAAAAAACCTCTTTCAGTTGCCTCATTATTCACAACAATTTTCATCGTTTTAATGTTAGACGGTTGAAGTGAGTTTAATGGGGTTTCACCACCAGTATTTACGAAATACTTAATATTTGGTTGCCTATCTTTTGGTTTTAAAATCTTATCGATTCTAGAGTACGCCTCATCTAATGGATATGAATTTGTTAATATCGCTCTTTCATAATTAATCTCAGAATCACCAATAGCCCAAGAGTTGAAGGTTAATTCACCTTTTGCTAATTTTTCACGACCCTTTTCGGTTAATTTAGTACTAACAAATGGGTTAGTTGTGTTTATTATATAACTCATAATTTTAAATTGTTTTTATATCTTAATAATAAATACTCAATAGTCAATTATATTTAGTAAGAATTTAATGAATTTGTGTTAATTATTAATGGAATGACCTCACTGTATGCAATTGACTCAATGACATCACCACTTAATGTTATGTAATTTTTTTGATTTACGACCCTATAATACCTCTTATCACCTATATCACCCGAAACTTCTAAAGTTGCTGAATATACTTTAATACCAACTTCATAAGGTTTTACCACTGAATATAAAATATTAGTAAAATCATTAGTATCCGATAATTGTAAGGTGAAAATACCATTATTCTTATCTGGATAATCATCAGTATTCCAACTCACATCAAATATAGGTTCAGTAATAGAACCAACATAACTCCCAAATGAATTATAAAATATTGCTATTACATCACCGATTAGTAAACTACCTTCTAAAATGAACCTCTTTCGATTAGTAATTGATTGAAAGTAGTCTATATTATTAGTTAACGTAACACCATTTAAACTGATTATAACATTAGAGTTATCAATTGGTGATGTTTTTGTGAATACCTCGTATTTACCAGAATCAGTGTTTAAATATATTGAATTATCACCCTCACCGTTAAACGGTCCGCTAGGTATTACATTATTAATTAATATCACATCATTTTGCAACCCATTCCCAGTGGAACCAGCAACGAATATTATCGTTAGTATATCACCATGATAAGTTGAACCTAATAATGATATAGTGTTATCGTTAGTAAAAAGATAATCATCTTCAATCGCTAATGTTAAACCATTTAAAGTTACAATTGGAAACCCACCTATCGTTTGTGACGTTAAAAAAACAGTGTGTCCTGATGGGAAGAAACTTTCAGTTGTTAAAACCCCAATAGGACCACCACCATTAGGTGTTAGGTTAAATATTGGAGAATTAGCGTTTTTTATCGCAACAAAGTAATAATCAAAATCTTCATTAAAATTACCATATGGTAACCCAACTTCATTTGTGTTAGTAAAATGTCTTAAACCTAACCTACCTAGAATATCAGTGCATATTGGGTATGAAAACTCACCTTTTAAAATATACTCACCATCTAAATTTAAATTAGTTATAGGTATGTAATTTTGGAAAATAAAGGCATTGTTATATAGCTCATCACCTGTTTTAAATGGTGATGAGTATATTACCGTACTTTTAAAAACATTATCGCTACTTAATTTGTGTAAATTAAACTTAAATAGTAATTCCGAATTACCCATAAAACCACTTGTGTTAGTGGTAAATAATAGTGATAAATCAATATTGGAATCACCATCAATAATGTGTACTGAATCACTAGAACTAGTTAACCCAGATAAAACATTAGTAGCACCACTCATTACAAAGTTAGATGATTTGAATACACAAACATCAGAACTTGTGTTAACGGTCAAAATATCCTTATTCCTAACACAAGAATGTGATGTTTGCACGTATATATTTTCTTGTCTCCTCATTAGTAAGATATTTCTAAATTTATTACGTTATCACCACTTTTAAGACCATATTTATTTTTAGTGTTACTACTAATTAAACCAACTTTAATAACACTTGAGAAATTTTGAGTGAAACCAATAAAATTATTAAGTTTCACATAATCTTCTAAACCTATAGTACCAACTAATTTTTTATAAAAATAATTTTCACCTATGAAATTATTAAATATCTCCCCTTCTACTTTCTTTACTAAATATGGCATATTATATTGATTTTTGTATTGTTGAACTCTCTGATTCATTTAATATTATCACATCACCAGAATTTCTAAGTCGGATATTCTGATACTGCCATCCAACTATATTCACACTCCCTATGAATTCAGACCCATCATTAATTTGTGAAATATAAACAGTACTACATTTTGTTGACTCCTCAACCAAGACCCCATCATTTTTATCATCATAATAATACGATGTGATATCAGCATCAACATTATTATTAATACCTATTATAGGTAATGTCGGTGTTGAAGATGGTGTGCAATTGAATAAACTACTTTTTCTATATTTAAACTTATTATTATCAAAAATTGTATTATTATACTTATAAGTTGAACCCCAAATAGTGGTTGATGGGATAACTTGTTCGATTAAATCCACCCAATACGCTCCAATCAACGAAATGAAGTCATTCATGGTGGTATAACTTAATTTAGATGAGTTGACACCACAAATAGCGTAACTATTCAAATAAGCATCGTATAAGGCTTTTAGGAGTGGGTAACCACTAATTGTTTTCCTAGATTTAACATCTATTAACTCCGAATATAAAATATCCTTAAATTCATTTATAGTAATACCAGCAGTAAATATGTTAGTCGTTAAAACACCAGAGAATGAGTCCATCAAACAAGGGTTATTTTTTATAAAACTTTGGAAATCACTCTCAATAGCTAAACTAGGGTTTAAATTTATATCAATCTCTTTACTATTAATACCTAATTTAGAATTATTTATAAGATAACCAGTTTCTCTCTTAGGTAATAAGAATTTTCTTTTCTCAACATTATCATTACTAACCCAAGATTTTTTATTATCTATTACTCTATTTAACTCAAATGATGGGCATGTGTTTATAAATGTCTCAGTTTTTTCAATTACACTACAAGACCTATTAAACTCAACGTTATCTAATAATATTGATAACTCACATAAACTATTTTCAACGTATAAACCTAATTTTAAATACTTATTCTCAATTAATTTCAGTGTATTCGAATCCTCAATCTCCATTTTAAAATGAACCCATTGTGAGTTTAAAGATTGCTCTAACTTAGTGAAGCTAACTTCACCAGCTAAGTTTTCATTAATTGAGTTAATAATAAAATTACAATCACCCGAATCATTATTTAAAAATAATCCAGTATTCGTAGAGTTATTAAAATACTCAGTAAGGTCGTCAACATCATAAAGTTTCTCAGTGAGTATAGGCCTATAAACTTGAGGGGTCTCAAAATTGGTGTTAGTGGAAACAACACTATCAATATTAGTAAGTACGTCTAAAGTCATGCTTAACTTAAGATTGGTTAAAATATCAGCTAACATTATTTTAGGTGGTACTAATTCCAAATCAAAACCCCACTCCGCACTTTCAGATATCTTTAAATATTTAACAAATTTAACTTTATTTATCGAACTACCATAATAATTAATCCTAGATTGTAATTCAATATCTAAATTTTGGTTAACACCTTTAACAGTATCTCTCTCAACATTAATAATGTCAATCTCATTTTTTAAAATTGTTAATGTGTTATTATAATTAATCTTAGTTATTGGGTCAGACTCATCGTTAAGTAAGTTATTCACTCTACTAACCTCACTATTATTAAATGTTAGTCTATCATCTAAAACTTCTAACTCTAAAACACCATCACTAATTTTAATCTCAAAAGCCTCACGAACCCTTTTAAAATCAGAATTTAACGCTATTATAGATTCATCATCTTCATTAATTAACGCATCATTATTCGATATTTTACCATTAATGACACCAACCTCATTTTCATTAGACTCATTTCCCGCTAAACATTCACTTAAAGCACCACAATTTAACTCAATCAAATAATCAAACTCAATAGTTAATTTACAATCATCATTTTCATTTACTTGGTAAAAAAGCCCATCATCCCCATCTGGTGATATTAATATTTTAACATCATCATCAAATTCACACGGTTTTTTCCAATAACAAACACCATCAACAGAATCAAATTGGTGGTTTAAAGAGTTGCAACAATTATTATCAACCGATGATTTAATATTGATATCATCAAAACCATAAACAATACCATCATCACCAAATTGGAAGGATTTAATTACCTCACCATTTATATTTTTACACTCCATACCATTAATTAATTACACGCATTAGCTTCGAAATCACCAATGGTTATATTATTATATTTAATATCTAAAATAGCACTAACAGGAACGCAAACATCTCCAACACCGTTAGTGTTGTTAGCGCACACAGTCCAAACAATAACGAAATAACCATTTGATGGAATTATGAAACTTCTATAAGTTGAGATACTTTCACTTTGTGAAACACCATTTATCGTTATTACATTAGTTAAACCTGAAAGACCATTGTTACTAATAATAGTTTTAAATTCAACCTTAGAACCAACATCACCAGTAACCCTTATTCTTTGAGTATCACAACCTTCAATCTCGAAACCTGTGTTAGGTTCAAGTGTGGCTCTAACAGTGTTATTTGGACCACAAACAATAGTGTTACTAAAAATATACTCAACCCTACTAGGGTCATCACCAATTATCACCAGCGAACTTTCTTTAACACACCTTTCAATTTGTAAATTAGTTAGAGTACCTGCATCTGGGGAAAGTTCACTTGATAAAGTACGAGTAAAATTTTCACCATCACAATATTCACCAGACACTGATATCGAATTGTCAGTTTGGTTTACATTACCAGGTACTATTGATATAACAGATAAGTGACGGCAAATATCAATTGATGGGTTTGGTCTACAAGCATAACCACTTCTAGTTAAAATGGCGGTTGTCTTAGTCGGACAACACTCACTAGTTGGGACATATATTGTACGTGAACCAGATATTTTATCAAAAATTAAAAAACCATTATCATCAAGTTCTTCAGTTGGTGTGAAAATAGAACACTCATCAAAAAATATGTTTTTACATTTGGTTACAACAGTCGCACCAAAAGGTTTTGAGATATCTTGTGAGTTAGGTTGTGACCCACTTTGTACAGTTACTGGAACTGGTGAAGTTAATGTCGGACAACAATTACCACTTGGTACCGCTTCAAATGTTTCCCCGTTGTAATCAACAAAGACCGCTATTCCCAAAGAATTAAATTCGTAACTATCGTAACTTTTACATGGTGAACAATATATCAAACCATTCAATTGAATAGGTTTATAGTCGAATATCGAACAACACTCGATAGACGGTACTGTTGATGATGTTGTATCTTCATCTATATAATAGAACAGAACGTAACCATCATTATCAAGTGAACCAGATGGTGTGTAATCTGAACATGAATCATTTTCCTTGATAATCAAACAACGATAACCAAAATTACTTACCTCAGGAACACTATTAGTTGGGCAACACTCGATAGACGGTACATAAGTCGTGCTTGAACCATCCGAGGTTTGAAAATGAACAAACCCATCAGATTCACCTAAAACCACGAAACCACTACATGGGTCAATTTCAATTTCTTGCCACCTACATTGGGATAAACCATTACTAGAATTTATTTCTGATGTGAAACCTAAAGACTCACAACATTCTGGTGCTGTGAAAAAGGTGTTATTACTGTTAACAACAAAAAGAACTAAACCACTATCATCTAAAGTAAATTCACTAATTTCACATTTTGGACCTTCAGGTTCAATTTTCTTAATCGTAATTCTAAGGGAACCTTTTTGACAAACATTAATAGGGCAACCACAATCATCAAAATACTTGATTGGTGGGTTAGTTTTGATGACCTCAGTGGTAACTAAGGTGCATTCTGATATATCTAAATTGTCAGAATCAACAACAACCAAATTAATAGCCGTTGTAGAACCAGAGACTTCAAAAGTGTCGGTAGTTATTATAGTATTATTTATATTACCCGTAATCATATTAATTATTTAATTTATCTACCAATGTTATTGTAAACTACCTATCGTTGCGTAACAATTAAAACCACCTTGTACCGCTTTAACTTGATAACCTAAGTTGGTACAACATTCGCTATCAATTAAAATATTATCAACTAAACCACTAAATGTAACCAACCCACAATAAAAATACAAAACCCCATTAATCATTTCACTAACTGGACATATAAATGTAGGTTCAACGCTAATAACTGGTTTACAATCGTTACAAGAATAGTCTAAGTTTAATTTTAATTCAACCCTAATCACTTTACCCAAATAATAAGGCGTGTAGACCTCACATTGACCACTTTCCTCAACAAGACTATAACTCAAATTACTCACTTCTGACGTTATCGGTGCGTAATTACTATTTAACTCATTATAAAACACATTTAAAGCACCCAGATATTGAGACGCTAAGTTATTATAGTTAACCAACACACCATTTAATAGTGAATCACCACCTAATAAAGTTGATGATGTAACTAACTCATTATCTAGGTAACAATCTAAAACCCAAGTTGTTGTCCCAGAACAACCACTTAATTCTGGTTGTATTTCATAACCTTGCAAACTTTCAACTATTTGTGTATTTACAATACCACTAAAATTAACATTTAAATCAATGTTAGAAACAATGTTGCTATCATATATCGAATCAAAAGTACCATTATCATAATTAATGAATAAATTAGTAGTTTCATCTCTAGTCTTCTCACTAATTAAAGTAACTGGCTCAAAATCAGGTATAAGACAATTAAATTGGTTCATGTATTCTTGACCACCATCGTATGGTCCAATATGTGGGTTATTACCCACTAAGATATCAACATTTGAGTTAACACCTCCAGTTTCTCTATACCACAAACCAGCTTTTTGGAAATACATCTCACTATTATTCCTATTGACAACTGGAAAACCATCATCATCAACATTTAAATCTTGCAAGTTATCAGTACCATTACTCTCACTTAATATAGTTCTAAATGAGTTCATATCCAAAGAATTGTTAGCAACGTAGATGTATTCATTAAAAGAAATTAACCCATCTGGCGTTCCAATAAATTTAAATAAAAATTCAATCGATTTCCTAGTACCTTTAGATTTCCATAACCATGGGGTATTCATTATTAACCTGCGATATAATTCAACTTCCTTCTCAACTGGTGATAAACCTCTAGAATGACCAACATAAGTGCTATCGCCAACCGATAAGTAGTTTTTTAATAAATCAACTTCTAAAATTGATGAAATTAAATCCCAACCTAACACTTTGGCTAAATTCTTTATTAGTAAATTTGGTACGTTATCATTACCATCATAAGTTACAACATTAGCAAATCCAATACCGTCAATATATTTTTTAACCTCATCAAATTCTCTACCATATATTTTTAAAGTACTATTAACTTTTTGACCACTCGTTAAATCATCAAAATTAAGATTAGGTAGTGTATCAAATTCCGATATTGATTCACTAACAAAAAATCTATTAACTAAATTTGTGCTAGTTAAATCACTATTATCTGACATTTCTATTAACTGAGAAACAAAGTTAACATAGCTTTCACTTTGAAAGTCAATGTTATAACCATCCGATATAGGCCAAGTTATAGTTTTACTACCTAAGATAATATTACCACTATCAGCCTCATAATTGAAATTATAACTTGAAGTGTATATTGGTGATGAAAACCTATTTAACACATTATTTTCAAAATCACTTAATTCAATAAAGAATTTCTCAATTAACGAATCATTTGGTCTAATATGGTAGTTTATCTTAAAATTAGTTAAACCATTAAATAAATTACCCTTAACCTTAACCTCAATGTAATCATTAATATTTGAATTGGAACCTGTAAAATCAACTACTGGTACTGAAACACCGTTGTAGACAATAACGTAACTACTGTAATTAACAGTTAAGTTCCTTAAATCATTACCCTCAGAATATGAGTTTAACGTTTCACCATTTTTTAAGAAATTAATATCAAAATTATTATTTAACCTATTAACATTAACCTTGAAACTACTAATATCAGATATGTCATCATATACATAATCTTCAACAGTATTTTCATTAACTAAAACATTATCGTCATTTAAAGGAGATGCAAATAAAGACGCTGGCCATTTAATTATAATATTCTCAAGTGACACTCTAATATATTCCCTTAACGACCCGAAATAAGCGTAATTACTTAACTTATGCTTATTTAAGTTAAGAGTCATCTTCTTCTCATTAAGTGTTAAGTTTATACTTTCACCATTTTTAAGGTCTGATAACGTAAGAAAGCTACTAAAATTATTAGTATTGAAAATCTTACTAATCTTACTATCCAAATTAGTCGTAATATCAAAGTTACCAATAGTGAATAGTGCGCTATTATTAGAGTTAGTTAGTTGATTACCAACTAAATTACTTGAAAAATTTCTATACTCAATACCATCATTATAAAATACTTTCTGAGCATAACCAGCTACCTTTATTTTCCCAGCCATTATATTGTAGTTATATTTTCAAAACTTTTTGTGAAATCAATACTATTTCTAATCTCTCTAACCTCAAACAGTGGTTTACCAGAAAACTCATCTTTAATCTCATATAGATTAAATTGTTTGAATATCTCATTTTCGAAATTATAAATTGTGTATATCCCATCTTCAATCGATTTAGTTTGCCCACCGAATAAACCTATCGCTAACGATTCAGTGTCATATTCAACCATTTCAACCTCCAACATGATTGGATTGAAAAAAGTATTAGTTAGAATCACATCTTGATTTGATTCACCTATGTATGGTAATACGTTTGGCTTTACATTACTGGGTGAACTAGGTGTTACAGTGCAAAAAACTAAATTTGAGTTATCATTAAATCGATATCTAATAGCTTTTTGACTAGTATTATTTAAGTTTTGCGTGATTGGCTCAGCCTTATTATTTGAGGTAATGATTCTAAAGAAATTATTAATCTTAGAATTAGTGGTTGTTGGTGTTGAACTCAAATATTCAATTCTATAACCTATCAAACCATTATTTTGGAATTTACTAATCAAATCACTTGTAAGATTTGACGTATCAAATAATAAACCCTTTATATTTGGTTGTGATGATAAAACACCACTATCAATAATTTTAGTTCTAATCTCAATAGGTTTAATCGCAATTGTGTAGATACCTTTAAGACCAAAAATAGTGGCTGGTAATTTAAGTGTGTATAAACCACCAAATATTTCAAATGTATTTTTATTATTAGGGTTTGAAATCCTCTGTAAAACATCGTTGGTGTTTAATTTAGTTAACCCAACATCACCCAAAGAACCCCTACTTGGTGAGAAATGTAAGAAAACCTCAACATCATCAAGTGATACATCCGCTGGTCTCACTGTACCGTAAACTCCGTTAGCCATTTATATTGTATTTATATTTATTATCATTATTATCATAAAAATTAACCCTGCTTATGAACAGGGTTAATGGTGTTACTAGAATATATTAAAAAAAAATAATAAGTAAGTACTAAAATTAAAAATTATTAATATTTTATTATATTAAAAAACCTATTGTTATAATTAACTAAGTGGTTTAAATTTTCTATTTCAGACATTCTTAAATGTTTTTCCATTACATTAACATTACCTCTATCTATAAATACATCGTTTTTAACTTCTGGACTAAAAATAATACCCATTAGGTATTCTTCTTTGTATAATGCTGATAAAGAAGTATTTGTTTGATTCCATCCTTCACCATAAAACCTAACATTTGTAGGTGTTTCACTAAAATTATCTGGGAATGGTTCAGAATAAAAAATACCAGAAGTTTGGGCTTCAGTTCCTATTAAATTATCAAGTTTAGCGTTTATTGTGTAATCTATCTCACCATCACCAATCCTAGTAACTCTATTAACACCGTCAACACCAACACCTTTAAAATTAACATAACTCTCATTTTCAACATTAAAACCAGCGATAAAAGGACTTAAAATATTGTAATTCCTAACCTCCTCTAATTTAGAATCAGTAAAACTTCTAACCAAACCAGATTCGACATACCACTTATTAACACCAACACCCTCAATTCTGAAAAACTTATCTAGCGTTGATAACTCCCTATTTACAATTTCTTTAGGTGTGAAATTTAATTCACTAAAATCACCTATATTATCAAAACTTTGTGTTAAGAAAATTTTAAAATACACATATCTATTAGTCTTATTAAAATATTTTAGACTTATTTTTTTCTTAATTATTTCCATTATATCACATTCATTTCATATAGTTTTATTACACAATCATCATTAATAACACCGTTATTAGTAAAACTACTGTATGTTATATTATTAGAATATGTACTATCCACATTATAATAATACCCATCATTGTTTCTAACTAAAACATATTTAGTGTATAGCATGCTATTTAAGTTACTAATATCTTGCGCCACATTTCCAGTCATAAATGGTATTGTCTCACCATTTTTAGCGTTGTTAAACTCAGCTTTCATGTATAACACCTTTGGTAACCCAAAGTTCACCTCATCCTTATAATGGTAAATGTAATAACCCTCGGAAAAACCATCTGGGTATTTTACTGGGTTATTAAGTATAAAATTTACCTTAAAAGCGTTGGCTGGTAATGGTAAATTAATACCGAAACCAGAATTCACAATATCCCTCTTACTTACCCTAGAAAATATACTTAAAAATGATATTAACCTTTGGTTAGTTGCAACGTCATTATCATAAAAACTTAACTTTAAGAATGATTTTGTGAAATTATTTTTCCTAAATTTTAAATCTGAATTAATAAAACCTAAATCAGAGTAATATGAGTTTGGGTTATATGTATTGGTGTCATTTAAAAAATTTAATTCATATTTTATATTTTCCAAATCATCACCTGAATTATTTATTGGTATGAATCTTAACTTTTCGTAATCGATAATTGGGTTAATAAGTTTATCAACCTCCTTACTTATAAAGTCTCTAGACACAACCTCATATTGGTCAAAATGAGCAAACTCTAAATTTAATGGTATTTTAATATATGAATTGGGGTCTAACCCATTCAAATCCTTAATATTCACTTTAATTTTATTAACACTCATCATCATTCGTTTTAAAAGTAGTCTTGTCATTAACGCCATTACCAAAAGGGTCTCTAGGTGCTTTTTCATAATATAACCCATACTCAGAAAAAGGGTCTTGTCTTTTTAATTGAAAATTAAATAAATCATGCATGTAGTGAACACCATTAACAAATGGGTAGTCTAAGGTATTTTCATTAATACCGTTAACGCCAATATCTAGTAAATCCCGCCAAATAATTCTCCCATCCTCTAAATCCTCAGCGTAATCTGGTATACCAACAACAGAAGAATCACCTTGTTCTACATAACTTGAGAAATCTCTAATTTTAATCAAGTGGTGAGGTTTATACATATAACCCTCATATCTTTTACCTAAATCTAAAACATAATTAGTAATACTGTTAACAACACTACCACCAGCATCTCTATTATTAGTGTTGAACCTGTGCCAAACATCGGCTAAGATATTCTCCCTAACCTCATACTTATTATATTCCACCAAATCACCAATGAAATCATCATTACCAATCATAACATTACCCTCTAAATGTTCATGTGTAATGAGGCTATTTGATATTCGTCTAATATCTGGAATTTTTAAATCCAAATCAATACCACTAATATTCGCCATTGATAAACCAGATTTTACCTTAGAGAAAGTATTTTCAGAATCAGTCTTTATGAAAGTTAGGTAAACCTCTGATAATGGTCTACCTAAATTATCAAGTAAACCATTAACATCAATATCCTCATTCATGTTAAATTGCGATATAATATCATTGTAAATATTTTTACTAAATGCTAAAGGGTATATTTCATAATCATTATTACCAATAACGAAAGTGTTCTTAGTTTTAATTTTACTAAAAACTCTATAGTAATATTTTGACTCTTGACCACCAAAAACCCTAACCATTCTACTATCATTAGAAATGGTAACTAAATTTGGGTTTAAATCAATTATAAAATAATATTCACTATCATCACCATTAGATAAACCCAAACTAAGAACATTATAATCATCATTAAAATTAATTTGGGGTAAACCCTTAATCCTAACTGTTGAACCAACGGATAAACCATGCTTTACTGGGACCCCAAATATAGTCATTTCCCTACCATTAAAAATGATAGTATCTTTATATATAATCTTTAAACCACCATTAGTTAAATCACTATCAATGGTACTTTTAGGGTATACAATCGTTATATCCCAATTTTTAACACCATTATTAGGTGTTAAAGTGAATAAATCTCTAGATGGTGACATATCGTAAAATAAGCAATTACTAACTTTAGAAATATCTGGGTCGTAATAACCAAACCAACCATGTTTTTCAACTAAGTGGGTTTGAATTGACTCCCCATATTTTAAATCCTCTTCCTCATCTAAATCAATACCATTAGGTGGGTAACTCCTATCTCTAAATATAGGACCCATAAATGTTGCGTAACTATTTTCACCAGTAACATTAAACAAAGCGTTAGTGAAGATAGGGTTAATCGTAAAATTGAAACGATATAATTTAGACTTTTGTCTCTCCTTATTGAATACATCCCCAACATTAACAATTTCATTTATATCACCAATAGGTAATAACCTACTAGTACTCTTAAAAGGTACTTTTATGAAAGAATCAATATTAACCCTATTAACACCCTTACCATTATTTAAAATTATTTTCACATTGTCCATTAGTAAATTGTTATTTCATTTGATTCACACCCATCCCTATGACTCACAAGGTATGCTTTATCACCAGCGGTTAGACCATTCGGTGGGAATGAATATACCCGTAGGAAAGAATTAGTGTCAAAATTATATACAATACCTATCGTAAACTCATAGAGTTTAACACTTGAACCGACCTTAAATACATCAAATTTCTCGCCATCCCCAAACCCATTAAGTTGCCCAGCACGGGGTGAGGTAATACTGATTCTCCTCTTATCTATAATAAAATTTGATTGTTCATTAGTTGCTATAGTTTCAAAATTAGATTCATCGAAATTTAACCCATTACCACCATACACACCATACCCACTAACCGAATTTGGTATGAATTTGTGGAAAGCATGTCCCATTCCGCTTAGAACCCCACCAGGAAAATAACTATATCTGAAATAATAATCTATATGTTGATTACTTAAATCATGTACAGAATTTTGAGCATTTAAAAAGTTAGCTAATGCATTACTTGACATAATAGAAATTCGAGATGGTAGAGTTATTACCTTAATCTCATAAAACCTAATTTTTAAAGCTGTTGGCATTACTATAGCTCCAGAACCAGTAACCACTTGACCAAATAAATCTGTTATAGTGATAGAAAAGGTGCCACTAGGTAACGAAAGATGGTTCATTAATGTTGATGAATATGTTTCAGTACCACCGCTTTCATTCACAAAAGTTGGTCCAACAGTTTGTACTAAATATGGTGGTATCCCACCGTTTATTCGAATATTAATTTCGGCATCATTATCATAATCAGGTGCGTAACATTCTGGCGATGTAAATGTTATGGTGGTCTCTAATTTAGGCGGTTTTAATATCTCAAAAACACTGTTATAAGTCAAAGGTACGTTACTAGTATCAACGACTGTTAAGGTATATGTACCACTCGCCAACCCAGTAAATGTGAAATTGGGTATTGGGTTATTAACTGTTTGTGTAGTTGGGTTATTTGTTGGGCCCACTATTGTTACAAAATAATTACCATTACCACCAATAATCGAACTTAAAGTTAATGTACCATCACTACTTAATGGGGTTCTAGTGGTATTTACCACGATTTCAACCTTAATTGGTTTTGGTTGGCTAACTATAAACGTCTTTTTAACAACACTACCATTATCATCGGTAACGCTAACGGTGTACTCACCAGCGGTTAAATTAGATACCCCCTCAGTAATCTCACCATTACTCCAAAGATATGTGAATGGTTCGAAACCATCGATTATTGAGATATTTATACTACCATCATTACCACCTAAATACGTTACATCACTAATCACACCCTCAATTATAAACTCATCTTCCACTACTTGTTCACAACTAGTAAAATATTTAGCGTTCATCTTATCAATAGCGCTATTATTTGGTGCTGTACCAAAATACATATAGAACGAATTACCCCTAGCTTGCTTTACAGTTCTTTTACCAAAATCTCTATAATTTTTATAATGTGAACCATTAAAACCACTATTTAAACCTGTAGTCGTTAAAGATAAAGTATTTGAATTTGAGACAATTAAACAATCCCTAACAAATTGGTTATCAATGTCTTCATCACCAATACTATTATTTTTAGAAACACCATTAGGTTCATCATTTCTATCTTCATCTAGACCAACACCAATCTCACATAACCTTCTTATATTACTCATCTGATTATCACTAGCATTAAGCTTAGTACATGAAAATGTAAATAACAGGCCTCTATTGGGATTACTATCAGCCAATTTAGATACATTAGGTTCATCTGTATTAGTTAATGGTGGTATCTTATATGATGTAGGTAGTAAGTATTCGTGAAAACTAGGTTTACCTTCCCAATCACATTTATTAATAGCACCTAAGCAAGTTATATCGGTTGCGTATAAAATGTAATCTCTATCCTTATCATATGGGGCGTAAAATAATTCACCCTTAAAACTTTTAATGAACCCCTTATATATTTTTTCACTAGCGTGGTTTTTTAAATTACCATTAATTAAAGTGTCAACAATGTAACTATCCTCACTTACATCAACACTACAGAATTTCTCATTATTCTTCTTTTTTTTATATTTTAATAAAAATGAAAATAATGTACCGTTAACCCAATCATTATAAAAATCAAACTCAAAAATATTTAAAGCTGAAGCAAGTTGAATTTTATAACACTCTTCTAAAGCATCTTTTGATGTACTTTTAGTACCATCAGGTTTTGCACGACTACCGCTACAACCTGGTGCGTACTTAACACCATCACAATCTAAAGCTACACACCTAACACGCCCAAACAACCTAACTCTAGTGATAAGACTAAAAGCTCTGTTTGCTAACTCTAAAATCATTAAAATAATACCCACTATTAAACATATTATTAAGAATAATGGGTTGAAATCACCATCTAACTTATTAAATGGGAATGGGTTTTTATTACCAACACAATCATCAACATCTTTAACCCCAATCATTCTTCTGTTATCAGCACAACCACCTGAACAAGCAGATTGTATTCTAGTTATATGGTTTCTAACTGTGTATATTTTATTCCAAGATAAATCAGTAAAGTTATTACTTTTAGTGTCACTATTAAAATTATAATCAATATCATCAGCAGTTTTTGGGTTATGAGGGACTAAAAACTTAGCTCTACTTCTAATTCTACCTTCGCCACCAGTATCATCCATACCGATTTTAAATCTAACTTTAGCCCTAGTTGGTACACCTTTATTGGTGTCCTCACTAGGAATAAGTTCACCAAATTCATCGGTAACAACATAATCTAAGTTCATAGGTATTTGGTAAGCCCAAGCACCGAACTCGTCAATTAAATTACCACCAGAAACATCAAATTTTTGAGTATTACCATCAATATCTTTCCTAATCATATTAATAGTACCCGAAGCGGATACCGTCTCACATAATTTACCCAAATCTTTTCTAGGTCTACAATTTTTATTAAGTGAATTTTTCTCATTATCACCGAAAATACTACCGACAAATATTGCTGATGGTACTAAATTATAATTTAAATCCATATCAATTCTAGTTATACCAATCTCACCCTCTTCACCCCAAAATGGTATTATATTGACACCTGCTTTTTGGTTTTTAAGTTGAGTTAGGGAATTTAGATTTTTACTACCTAGAAACACGGTAGATGATTTGAATAAATTTTCTGGGTTACCTTGTTCGATAAAATCATAAGGTTTTTGTGAGAATTGACCAATATCCGATAAATCAACATCAATATTTATAATGTGATTACCAACTGGTACACCAAATAACATAAAATCACCAGCGTTATTAGTTGTTGTCGTGAATTTATAGTACTTGTCATACACCTCAAAAATAATATTATTATCAAGTACCTCTCTCTTTTTTGGGAACGTACCTACTGGTGTGTGACAATCACCTTGATAGTCTTTTGGTAGAAGATTATACCTAACACCATCAAAATCTTCATCATTAGCCGTGTTAAATGGATATAAACTTTTAACCTCTTCCGAGTCAGAATCATTTAAAGGTATAAATAAGGATACTTTAGCGTTAGGTACACCCAAACCATTGTTTACGATAACTCTACCAACTACAACACCGTAATCAGAGTTAAAACGCCTATAAACATCTTCTTGGGATAACTTTAATGATAATATCTCAAGAAAATCGAAATCTTGTTCCAAATTAACCTTTAGATATTTATCAACACCTACATCCGTTTTTATCCTAATATTACTCATCGTCATCAACCATTTGATAATCCATTAACTCGTAGTTATCTACATTGTCAATATCAATATCCTCAATTTCATTATCATCATTTAAATTTTCTTTATCTTTATTTTTATTAATAATTTTATATAAAAAAATCATGGAAGGTATGATGGTGTTATTCTTATTAAGAATAAAACTATTAAATATAAAATAGACCCCAATTAACCAAAAAAATGGTGTTAATATAGTTAGCAAAAATAAGGTAACAATAAAAACAATAACTCTACTTAATATACTTTCTTTTTCACCATCCAATGGTGAATCCACATTACTTTTACAACAACTCATAACTTTTTTATTTATTTATTTATTTATTTATTTAACTCTAACTTTAATATCTTTCTCTGGGATTAGTATCTCAAACATCGTATTAGGCTCACCAAATAAAGTGAATTCACCTAATAAGTTTATTTGTTTACTTAAATCATCTACATATGGTTGTGATATCTCATTTAAAGAATAAGTCCCACCACCAACTTTATTATATACTCTCATGTCGATAACGTTCAAGACACCACCAACATTATTTATAGTTTCAAGTAATTGTGATAGGTAAATATTAACACCCATATCATGTTTATTAATATCCATATATGTTTTAATATTTGATATAACACTACTCATTATTTGAGATTGTGGGAATTTCTTATCTATAAATAAATCAATCTCAAAACCTAAATTAATAACCTTACCATTTCTAATTTCAACGTAATCATTTAACATTCTATAATCAGATAAATAATCAGCTATATTATTTTTTAAAGTACTAGTAGCGTTTGAGGTTAGTTTAGCGACACTATTTAAACCTAAAACTGATATAATAACCTTATTCTGTTCCTCATGGACACCACATCTAAATGGTACCCCAAATTCACCAGGCATCAAAGCCACCCTACTTTGGTAATCCTTAATAGTAACAGCTCTATTTTGTGATGCGAAATTATACCTAACTAAATTTCTAATTTCTTCAATATCTGGCTCATCCTTACCACCCATAGCTGGTACTGGGTTATTTACTTTTAGTGAGTTTCTAACAGCTTGATTTTTTTTATCATCTAAACCATTTAAAAACATATCAACCAAATTAATAGTCTTTATAGTATTTGACCCTAAATTACTAGCTTTACCACCACCAACTCTATACTGAATAAATAAAGTTTGGTTAGCAGTTAATGTCGTACCTAATGACAGATTATTAATAAAATCCCCAACCCTACTTAATAAACTAGGGTTAACATCAAAATTACTCAATGAACTAATGTCTTGATTACCACCACCAAAAATTACCTTGGTGAACCCATTATCGGTATATTCTTTAATGAATTTTTTATCAACTCTAATCCACTTACCAGGTTTAATACCATAATTATCTGAAATAACATTATTATCCTCAATAAAAACCTTATCCTCAGCTAAAGCATCCATTTCGAACCATCTATTATCTAAATTATAGAATTCATCAATCGTTGGGTTATTATTAAAATTAGTACCCTCTAATGTAATCACATTTGAAATTGATATTACTTCACTATCTGGTAAAATAACTTCAAAAAATGGTTTTACATCATTTGATTCAACGGTTTTTGAGAATACCTTAGTGGAACCATTAACAACTAACTCCCTTTTAGTTATAGTATAGTTTAAAATGTTAGAATTTGAATCTAAATTAGGGATTATAAGTCTATTTGGTACACCACCAGTTGCGAATGGTGATGTGAAATCTATATCATCAACAGTTTCAAAATTTTTACCAGCACCAGATACTTGAGCACCCACTCTAATTAATGGGCAGTACGATATGTCGAACGTGTCACCATTAACTGGTACATTTACACTAAAATCAACAATACTTATGGATGGTCTTTTGCCTGGTATTTTTAAACCAAAGGTTCTAGCCATTGAAAGGATTGAACCCCTTTCCTGTGCGTAATCTATTTGCGTTTCCTGAAATGTTCTGTCCGTGTGAAAAGATAACATATCCGAAACAGCAGCGTTTAATTCAATTAACATCATACCAACCGAAGCATCGTTAAATGATGAGAAAATATTTGGGTAGTATTGTCTAACAAAGTTTATTAACTCACCTCTAACATCGGCAAAGTTTCTATTAAAGTAATTTATTTTTTTAGCCATTTACATTTTTATTAATAAATATAAAAGATTTTATTTATTTGTAAATATTTATCTTTTATTTAAAATGTAAACAGATACATAATATGGTTACAATTCTATAGTTATAGAATCCCTAACCTCAAATATATCATCACTAACCACATAATCCAACTTAACTATTGTTGTGTACTCAGCCTCATTTGATTCCTCAACCGATATTGTAGTGATTTTTAATTTTGGTATATATTTATTAACAGTCTCGTTAATCTCAGCTTTTACGTCTGAGAAAGTTAAACTATCATTTGGTTCAAAAATGAATTTCCTTAAATTAGTGCCAAAATCTGGTAGGTATAACCTCTCACCTTTATTAGTTAATAATAGGTGCATCAAATCAGCCTTTATAGCATCAGCATCATTATCATTTAATTTAATAAAATCACCATTTATACTATCTCTAAATGGGAAGTCAATGTTAATAGTTTGTAACGACATATATCTTTTATGATAAATATACATAATATAATTAAAATTTAAATTATAAGCATAAAAAAAAGGGGTTTAAAACCCCTTTTTTTTATGAACCACAATTATCACAATCAAATTCCGAATTTTCAGCTGAAAACTCTTTATCCTCTTTGACGTATTTCGTCTTGTCGATAGTGAATTTAATAGCTTCAACAGCTGGTTTATTTCTAAGGTAATACATACCAGTCTTTAAACCCTTCTTCCAACCATGGAAATGCATGTTGGTTAATTTTTGGAAATTTGGGTTATCCATAAATATATTCATAGATTGAGATTGACAAATGAACGCACCTCTATCTGCTGATAAATCTATAACATCACGTTGTGAAATTTCCCAAACAGTTTTATAAATATCTCTAACATTTTCAGGGATGTCAGTAAAATTAGCTATCGACCCATTACTAATCATTAACCTATCTCTCATTTCGTCATCCCATAAACCTAAATTTATTAATGTCAAAATTAAATGTTTATTTACACAAATAAATTCACCTGATAACACACGTCTAGTGTAAATATTCGTAGTATAAGGTTCGAATGCTTCGTTATTCCCTAGTATTTGAGAAGTACTAGCAGTCGGCATAGGGGCCATTAAAAGTGAGTTACGGATACCATTCTCAACAACCTCTTTCTTTAACTTATCCCAATCGTACATACCACTAAAAATAGGTTCATCCCATAAATCAAATTGGAAAGTACCCTTACTAGTCATTGACCCAACAAATGTCTCATAAGGACCATCTACCTTAGCTAATTCCATGGAAGATTCCATGGCTGCGTGATACATAGTCTCAAAAATAGCAGCATTTAAAACTTTAGCTTCCTTAGATGTGAAAGGAATCCCCATTATTTGAAACGCATCAGCTAACCCTTGAACACCCAACCCAATTGGTCTATGTTTTTTATTTGAATACTCAGCCTCAATAACTGGGTAATAATTCCTATCTATAACCTTATTTAGATTTATAGTTATAAGCTTAACAACCTGATGTAATTTCTTATGGTTGAACACATATTCAAGTTTTTTAGCTTTCCTATCCTTAACCTCAACAAATTTAGGTAAAGCTACTGATGCTAAATTACAAACAGCAACCTCATCTGGTGAAGTGTATTCAATAATTTCAGTACACAAATTTGAAGAACGAATCGTACCTAAATTATTCTGATTAGATTTTTTATTTGCAGCATCCTTATATAACATATATGGTGTACCTGTTTCAATTTGAGATTCAAGAATTTTTAACCAAACTTCTTTAGCTTTCACAGTTCTTTTACCTTTACCAGCTTCTTCGTAAGATTTATATAAAGCCTCAAAATCATCACCGTAAACATCGGCAAGACCTGGACATTCGTTTGGACACATTAAAGTCCAATCACCATCCTCTTGAACACGTTTCATGAATAAATCTGGGGTCCACATTGCGTAGAATAAATCCCTAGCTCTCATATCTTCAACACCATGATTCTTTTTTAAATCTAAGAAACTTAAGATATCAGCATGCCAGGGTTCTATATAAATGGCGAAACTACCTTTTCTTTTACCACCACCTTGGTCAACGTAACGAGCAGTATTGTTAAACACACGTAACATAGGTGTTAGACCGTTTGAAACCCCATTAGTCCCAGCAATGTAAGAACCTGTAGCTCTTATGTTATGTATTGCTAAACCAATACCCCCAGCAGATTGTGAAATCAAAGCTGTTTGTTTTAAAGTATCATAAATACCTTCAATACTATCATTTTTCATCGTTAATAAGAAACAAGATGACATTTGAGGTTTTGGTGTTCCAGCGTTAAACAATGTAGGTGTTGCGTGTGTAAAATACTTCTCACTCATTAAGTTATACGTTTCTATCGCTGATTCAACATCACCACCATGAATACCTAAAGAAACACGCATTAACATGTGTTGTGGTCTTTCAACTACTTTCCCATCTATTTTTAAAAGGTATGACTTCTCTAAAGTTTTAAAACCAAAATAATCATAACTAAAATCCCTATCGTTTATAATCGCAGAATTTAAAACTTTAGTATTTTTCTTAACAACCTCATATAACTCATCACTAATTAATGGTGAATGTTTACCATTTTTATCATTTATATAGGAATATAATTTTTCAATTGTCTTACTGAAAAATTTCTCAGTGCTTTTATGTAATGCGGTTATCTCAATTCTAGAAGCTAGTAAAGAATAATCTGGGTGGTGGGATACTAAAGCTCCAGCTGTTTCAGATGCAAGTCTATCTAACTCAATAGTTGTAACACCATCATAAAGACCATCTATAACTTTTTTTGAGACTTCATCATGGTCAACATATAATGTGTCTAAACCATAACATAATTTTTTAATTCTGGTACTAATTTTATTGAAGTTCACATCTTCTTTAGTAATACCATCTCTTTTTACTACTTTCATATTTTTTTTTATTTATATAATTATCTACTTATAATTAATGTGGTTAGGGTGAATATTCACCCTAACCACATAATTTAATCTAATATTATGTTAAAAATCACCATCTTCACTGTCAAAAGTGATAGACTTACTAGAATCAGTGTTGGTTACACCAGCTTTTTGGTATTCGCCAACTCTCTTCTCGAAGAAGTTGGTTTTCCCTGGTAGGTTAATCATATCCATAAATGGAAATGGGTTAGTAACGTTGAATTCCTTACCGCAATTTAATGAAACTAATAACCTATCACTAACAAATTCAATATATTGTGACATCATATCTGAATTCATACCAATTAACTTTACTGGTAATGCATCTAATATGAACTCTTTTTCAATTTCAACAGCATCTCTAACTATTTCAATAATCCTTTCCTTTGGAACCTTATTAACCACATGATGATTATGTAAATGAACCGCAAAATCAGTATGCATACCCTCATCACGAGAAATTAACTCATTGGAGAATGTTAGGCCTGGCATTAAACCACGTTTCTTTAACCAATAAATTGAACAAAAAGCACCTGAAAAGAAAATACCCTCCACAACAGCAAAGGCAATCAATCTTTCAGCAAAAGAATCCGATTCAATCCATTTTAAAGCCCAATCAGCCTTTTTCTTAACACAACTTAGTGTTTCTATCGCATTGAATAGTTTATGTCTCTCAGCCTCTTCTTTAACGTATGTATCGATAAGTAATGAATATGTTTCACTGTGTATGTTCTCCATCATAATTTGGAAACCATAAAAGAACTTAGCTTCCGTGTATTGTACCTCACTAAGGAAGTTTTCAGCTAAATTTTCATTTACTATACCATCAGATGCTGCGAAGAACGCTAAAATATGTTTAATGAAATGTTTCTCATTATCATTTAACTTTTCACTCCAATCCCTTAGGTCTTGTTGTAAATCAATCTCCTCAGCAGTCCAAATACTAGCTTGCTGTTGTTTATAAAGTTTCCAAATGTCATCATGTTCAATTGGGAATAAAACGAATCTATTTTGATTTTCAGTTAGAATCGGTTCTTTTTTTAACTCACTCATTTTTTTTTCTTTTTTTTTTAACTTTCTTTAATTTTCTTACTAGCATCCATAATCAACTTAACCCTATCTAAATCCCTAGAATTTTTATCAAAAGTATTTTGTAAGAACGTTTTAGATTCTTGCTCAACAATCTCAATTTGAACTCTTGAATTATCAAAAATGCAATCACTCAACACAATACCATCCTTACCAAATCTAGATTTAAGTATTGCTAAATTAGCGTGACCACTATCTTTTTGCTCATTACTTCTAGCAACTGAAACTATGAAATGCCCAATTTGCGCTTTCTTAATCGAACCACCCATTTGGTCTGACTCAACAACCTCAGCTTTAATTGAACTATTATGCGTATAAATATCATTAGCGTAAAACATATGTGTATCATCTACTGTTATATCGATAGTGTCTTCATAACCAATTAACTCAATACTTTCAATCTCATCTAAATCAAAATCTTCTAAATTTAATTTATGTTCTTCCATACATACTCTAACCCTTTATTATTAACCATTTTAAAACATTATTAAATTATTTTTTAATTAGTAACTTAACACCAATACTTAAACCACTTTCAATTGAACTCAAAACCCCATCTGATGTTGGGAAGAAATGTTTTTTACTCACTTTAATTTCCTTACCAGATTTTAATTTTATCTTATACACTGGTTGCTTTTGAATTGGGAAAATATGTGATACCATTTTGTAACCATCTTTAGTTAAAATTTTATCATTTAACACCACATCTTTTATCTCAATAGTACCTTTACCCTCAATATCCACCTTAGTGTCAAGTGCAACACAACGATTACCTTGTACTGCTGTCCATCCAGCCATATCAAACTCATTTAACATGGTTTCAAATTCTCTCATTACTCTACCTTCACCAACATTAGTATCATCTACTTTTCTTGATGGTTCAACACAGTCGATATAGTCAATTAAAATCATGTCTGGTCTAAAACCGTTAGCTATTAATTTCCTAACCATTAGTTTTATCTTAGCTATCGTGATATTATCACTATTCATTTTTAACAACCTAAGTTCACCACCAGCTTCTAAATTACTAATAACGGTTTTCTTTACTAATTCTTTATGATTAGATAACTCATTTAACTCTATATTGGTCCAACAAGCGTAGTGTTTACGTTGTATGACCTTCTCATTATCTTCAAAAAATATTTGTAAAACGTTAAAACCTTGATTTAGAGCACTGTTAGCTATCTTGGTAATCATAGTTGTGTTATGTGTAACAATAAAATCGTCAGTAACGAATAGTTGTTCCACATTATCAACCATTATACAAGTGGCTTCTTCTTTATGTGAATATTCAATCGATTTGATAAATTTACCGCTATTATAAATACCCCCAGTAATGAGAAGTTCATTTTTTCTAGCTAATTTAAATGGTTTTATTTTATTTTCACTTGGGAATGATATGATTAATACATAAGCTTCCCAACCAACCTTCTTAACACCATCGTAACTGTAGTTAGGTGTTCCGATAGATAATTCACAAAAACCACCTAAAGATAATACTAACCATTTAACATCATCAATTAATTTTTTTGAAACGCTAACGTACTCGATACTACCATTTTTATTCACATTACCATCAGCATCTAACAAACCTCTAAGTATTTCTAACCTATTAGTTTTTGAATTATGAAGATAACTAATAGGTATGAATTTATTATTAGATTTTTTATTATATAAACTTAACGATTTTAATTTATCGGTAATACCATGAATAGAAACATGAGATAAACATTCTTTAACTAAGACATCATCTTTATCAATATCTAAACATTTTTCCTTTATGGATATAACACCACACATTAACCTACTAACCTCATTAACAACTTCTAAATCCTTACTAGTAAACGTAGACGACTTCATATTACCATCACGTAGCATTACACCTAAAACATATGGGTCAATTGGTAATTCTTGTTCGTTAAACTCAATTGGTTCAACCATTGGGATTTTAAAATTCAAATCTTTTCCAGTCCCGAAAGTTAAATTATTGATTAGTTCAGAAGTTTTAACTACTTTAAATGAGTTATCAACTTTACAAGATGAGTGATTACGTTGGTCATTAGAATTGACCGCCCATAAATGTTCCTCATCACAAAAAGTACTGGTAGTATCATTAAAAGTAATTTTGAATATTGGTCGAATACCTTGTGGGTAGACACCAATAACATTTGTCTCCTTACCATTTCTACCAAATACTTTATCACCAACATTAATAGACCCCATTAACTTAAACCCTTCTGGTGTGTAAATTTTATTTGAATTAGGTAAAGCTTTACCAACACCAAAAGGAGCTAATATAATCCCTAGTTCAGTTTTAGCTAAACCACCATTCATGTATTCATCAAAACCTTTAATACCAGTCGCTATTGGGTTTCTAAAGTCGTCAGCTAGAACGCCATCAATATCATTATCTAATTGAATACTAAAATCTTTATTTTCCCCAACTGAAAGTGCTTTCTTTAGTATAACCTCACACTCATCATACTCCTCATAATCACCTCTTTCTAGTATTACGTTTATTTCAGAAACAGATTTTTTCAAAGCTTGCTGCTTACAGAATTTCATAGCTATTTCTTGAACCTTGAAGCTATCATTATAGTTAACATCTTTGATTTTATTTAACTGACCTATTGCGAAGTCTCTCTGTATTGTATTACTTAATCTTTCTTTCAATCTAAACTCTAAACTTTCAAAGTCTGGTATAACTTGATGAGTATTATAAGCATTTTTAATCTCAACAGCTATTAGTTTTAGGTATTCATCACCAAAAAAGTTAACATCTATAATGTCTAATATATCGTTAGCGAATTTTTTATCAGTTATTAGTTGAGCTATCAGCCTTAACTGATAGTCCTCACCTAAAAAACCTAGATTATCTTTTTCTACTCTAGACATATGTTAATATTAATTTACTGGTTGTTCGTTATACACTTCACTAATTGCTGTGTATTCTTTCCTAGTCAAAAATTCTCTTATCTCACCAATAATATCAAAAATGATTTCTCTGATATTAACTTGGTATCTAACCCTTGGCGGGAATAAATTACCACTAAAGTTAGAGCTGGTTATTAATTTACCACCCATTCTCACTTCGAATTGGAAATTATCATCTATCTCAAGTATATCTTGGATAAATATATCTTCCGTTTTTTGATGTATATGTGGGTTGTAATTATCCCATAAATAATCATCACTTTTACTTTTTAAGAATTTAGGTATAATACCTAACCTACCTAAATCGTTGTTAACACCAGAAATCTCATTCATCATTTCTTTTAACTCATAAGAACCTAAGGAGTCCGCATTAAAACCATAGACATCAAAACTTCTTTGACATACAATGTTTTTATTAATAAACAACGAAAACTCAAATAACGGCTTTTCAACATTTTTTCTCATAACACTAATTTTTGTTAAACATTTTTTTTTCTCTCTCAATCAATCTATTAAATGGTATTAAGTATTCTGAAACATCAGAAAATTTCTTATCAATACCATCTCTTCTCATTAAATTAATAACGTTCTTAACACCCCTGTTTTGTGGGTCAATAACACCATTTTTTAATATTTCTAATTTATTAATACCACTCAAAGTAATTTGAGGCGTGGTTAAATCAACTAGAAGTTTATTAATTTTATAAATATCCTTTCCTTGTATCCCATCTGTAACGCTATTGATTAAATTATCAAATACTTTTAATGGTTTCTTTTTCTCCACTAATCTTTGATTCTGTAATTTTTTAGCATCATTAATAATCTCAACTAAGGTGCAACTTCTTTCAGCTATAAACGGAAAGTACTTTAAAAGTGAAGGTTCTTTAACTCCTTTGATACCTTTAATATTATCACTATTATCACCACTGATGATTTTAACTAAAGCTGAATTTGTATGGTGATGTTTAAAAAACTCATTATAATTACAAACTGAGACATATCTTTTCTTATCACATAAATAAATCGTAATATCAGTATCTATTAATTGACATAAATCTCTATCATTAGTGCATATAGTTATTTTCTCATTTAATCCTTTAGTTTTACAAAAATACGAAATAAAATCATCACTTTCAACTATTTCATCCTCTAATTGTCTAATAAATAATTCTTCTAGGTACTCTTGAACTATCAAACGTTGTAATATTTGGTCCTTATCATCTGGTATTGTACCATTTATATAATCTTTATTCCGATTACCTTTGTAATCGGAATAAAGATTATATCTTAATTTACCACTAAATTTACCATCCCAAAAGACGAAAACTCTATCATAATACTTCTCATCGATTAACTTTCTCATGATGACCACAAATTGGTAAATACCCCCTATAGTCCTCCCATCATCGTTATAATCGTTTATAGCACCATGATAACCCGTTTTAAACAGAGCGTTACCATCTATTAGTAATGTTTTAATTTCTTTCCCAAGATTATCTTTTCTAGGTGCTCTTCTCATATATTCTATTCTATAATATCATCACCTTCAAGTTGACCGTCCTCACTTAAATACTCAATCACTGTATCGTAATCAACATTTAAAGCGTCATGAATGAATTGTCTATGTTCTTTCTTATACTCATCCAATTCATTTGGGTTAATATAACCATGTGGTGTGGAAGCTATCGTACCATTTCTCTCAATACCAGTAACATGATTTTTCTCACATCTAATTTTAGCTTCAGTTCCATATTGGAAATCTTGATTTAAAGCTTTAGCTGTTAGTTTTTTAGTACCATGTGTTAATATACCACCAACATGGACTATAATCCTAGAATTGAAGAACATAAACTCACCACCTTTGTGTTTAATCACAGTACCATTCATATTATCTAACCATATTTTCTGAACGCAAATCATTGTATTGATATATAAACTATCTACTGCTCTACTAGATGGTATTTTAAAGTTGACAATAGCTTGGAAGGCACCCATTGCACCAGCATTCCACATATTATTACTAGAATTAGAACAAGCTGATTTGTAGCAATTTAATGTACCAATTGAATCCCAAAGGAATACAATGTTTTTTCTTATTAAACCATCTTCTTGTTTTTGAATCATTTCACTAATAAAAAGTGAAACATCCTCAATAACTGGCTCACCTCTAGTTGGTTTGGTCATCATCTTACTATCTTGATGATTGTAACATTTATACTTATCGTAAATATCCTTACTTCTCATAAGAATAAAACCATCTGGTTTTTCAGTTATCTCACCAGTTTTGGCATCAACAAATTCTTTGAATTTAACACCTATTTTCTTAGCATGGTCAACATTCCAATTACCTTCGGTTTCAATTACTATTGCAAGGTCACCAATTTTTTGAGTACCTGCGATAGCCTCATAAAAAGCGGTTGATTTACCAGTATTTGAGTAGCCTCTTACAAGACTAACGAATCCTCTTGGGAAACCTGGTAGTTTAATCGCATCATGCCAAGCTTTAGATAGTGGAACCCAAGATAATTCTTTATCTTGTGATACAGTTACTATATTTTCAGACTCTAAGAATGCATCTAAATCGAAATCATTTTTATCTATAACATTAGTTTTTTTCGGTGCTTTACCCATTTTATATTTATATTTAAACTTATTATTTTTAAAATTTTAAGATAAAATAAGGTAAAACCATATATGGTTTTACCTTATTTATCATTAAATTACTTACCTTAAAACGGTAAATCATCTGGTGAGTCATTACTAGATGAACTAGATGAACTAGATGTGTTATTAGTTGCAAAACTTTCTTTAGTAATCGTTAAACCACTACCATAATCAGCGTCAGATAAATCGTTACCTTCTTTGATATTTTTCTTATCAACATATTTCTTAGCGTCTTTATCATAAAATGGAATACCACCAGACACTATTATAAATAAATAATCATAAGATTTAACTGCGTAGATATCTTCCCAAGTTCTTTCGTCTGATAAAAAAGTTTTAGATAACTCTGGGTTAGTTGATAAAGGTGAAATGTCTTTGTGTATAATTGACGAAACGAATGGCTTTTTCAATTGGTCTCTTGAGATGTTAACTGATAAATCTCTACCAACTTCAGGGTGCATTATTTCCCCAACACCAGACTTAAGTAAATCTACAATTTTGTCGAAAACACCAGTTTTTCTAAAGTCATGGTTAAATCTCCAGAACTTAGGACCTTCCTCCTCAAATTCTCTATCGATTAATTTAACTATGTACATCTTTCTAGCGTTGTATTTTTTAGCTAACTCCTTGTCGCTTTCTTTACCAGATGCTAATAAAAGTTCCCTAGCTTCGCAAAATGGACAAGGTTCATTTTTTTGGTGTTTTGGACACATAAATTTTCTCCATGCCCCATCAACTTGAATAGAATGTCCGTAAACTTCTACGAACGGTGATGAGCCATCTGCCATAGGTAAAATTCTAATCGTTTTAGTTTTTGAATTTTGACCATCAGGTAAATAAGTTGTGAAATAATCTTTTAAATCTGTAACTTTTCTCCCACTTGATGGTCTCTCGTTTTTTTCGTACTGTGCTAATATAGCATCTAATGAACTCATAATGATAATTTTATTTTATTTTATTTATTTATTTATTAAAATATACTTTAAAAGTTTTAAAAGTAAAGTGTTTATTCTAATACTTAACAAATATACCAACTTTTATTTTAAATCACAAGTTAATGAAATAAGATATAAAAAAAACCGCTATTTAGCGGTTTTTTTTAATATATGTAGTATTTTTTTTACTTATTAAATATCTTCCTCCTCGAATTCATTATCGTTATTTGAGTTAAATGATGCCTTTATTTTACCATCACTATAACCAGAATCAACATCGTTTTTAGTTAAGACATACTCTTTAGGTTTATTTTCCTCTTTATTACCCATAACATCGTAAGTACCTTCTTTATCAAACCAATAATCAGTAAGTTTTTGATTATAAGGGTAAGAACTTAAAGACCTCATTTCCAATTTTTCTTGGTCAGTAGGTAATCTTTTCTCCATTTCAGCACTAAGACCTTCAATTCTATTTGATATATTATCTATATTAGATATCTTATTTGTTAATTCATCAAATTGGTTCATTAACATATCAATCTTTTGATTAGATTGTTGGGCTAACATTTTAGCATCCTCAGTACCTTGAACTAATTGG
>Ga0209491_10000543_pt1 | contig 75885 bp, 53 predicted proteins | sample BON02_FD_187213 | JGI IMG/M metagenome (GOLD analysis project Ga0209491, IMG submission 187213) | Freshwater microbial communities from Lake Bonney liftoff mats and glacier meltwater in Antarctica - BON-02 (SPAdes) (version 2) | ecosystem: Environmental > Aquatic > Freshwater > Ice > Glacier...
GTCACTGGAGCCTGGATGTGACTTATGGAGAAGACGGATTAAGAACTCGCCAGCGTACAATCGCGGAGAATCTCGCATGGCTCCGACGCTTCACATTATCTCTGCTGAAGCAACATCCTGGCAAAGAAAGCCTCGCCATGAAGCGCAGAATCTGTGGTTGGAATGATGACTTCCTGATGGAAGTCCTTGGTATCAAAGGCACTTAAGTGTGCGCTGGCCTGGCCTTCCGCCCCAGATCAAAAGACGTTTCTCGATCCACCGACAAATTCGGCAGCGTTTTGCAATAAAGCCCCCCGGCTAGTTGTTATGGTGGTGTTTCATGAATAAATTCGCGTTCCGGCGTTTTCATACCTTGCATTTAGATAGAAGAATAACCTCAATATGGCATTTTCCACTGCAATAACAGTCGCCCACGGCGACGGCATCGGCCCCGAAATCATGGACGCGACCCTGAAGATCATTCAGGAATCTGGCGCAAAACTGGACATCGAAACAATTGAAATCGGCGAGAAGCAGTACCTCAAGGGAAACTTGGCTGGGATTGAACCCAGCGCGTTTGAAAGCCTCCGGCGAACGAAAGTATTTCTAAAAGCTCCGATCACCACTCCTCAGGGGGGTGGATTTAAGTCGCTGAACGTGACAACTCGAAAAGCGTTTGGTCTTTACGCAAACATTCGGCCTTGCCTGAGCTACGATCCCTTTGTTCGAACTAAGCATCCCAAGATGGATGTGGTAATCGTTCGTGAGAACGAAGAGGATGTTTACGGCGGTATCGAGCACCGACAAACCATTGATGTGATGCAGTGCTTGAAACTCATCAGCCGGCCCGGAACCGAAAAAATCTGCCGCTATGCATTCGAGTACGCTCGTGCCTACAATCGCAAGAAGGTAACGTGCTTCTCGAAAGACAACATCATGAAACTGACCGATGGTTTGTTTCACAAGGTCTTTGACGAAATCGCTGCCGAGTACCCCGAGATCGAGAATGAACATTGGATCGTCGACATTGGCGCTGCAAAACTAGCCGACACGCCCGAGGTTTTCGATGTTATCGTAATGCCCAACCTTTACGGCGATATTTTGTCCGACGTTGCGGCTCAGATCGCTGGCTCGGTCGGATTGGCTGGCAGTGCCAACATTGGTGATGCCTGTGCGATGTTCGAAGCCATCCACGGATCGGCTCCTCGACGAGCTGGTCAGAATCTTGCAAACCCCTCCGGTCTGTTTCTTGGTGCCGTGCAAATGCTCGTTCATATCGGCCAAGCTAGCGTTGCCGAGCTCGCCCACAATGCGTGGCTCAAGACGATCGAAGATGGCGTTCACACATACGACATTTTCAAGGAAGGTATCTCGAAGGAAAAAGTCGGGACGAAAGAGTTCGCTCAAGCAGTCCTCAGCCGTATCGGTCAGAAGCCGCAAATCCTAAAAGAAGTCGATTACTCGAAGGCTCCATCGCGCCCTTTAACGACCCGGCCACCCTATGTTCGATCTACGGAGAAGCGAGAGCGCGTCGGTGTCGATGTGTTCGTCGCGTATACGGAGTCAGCGAACTCATTGGCTGCGATCCTGGAACCTCTGGGAGGCGATGGCATAAAATTAGAGATGCTTTCGAACCGTGGCATGAAGGTATGGCCAGACGGGATGGAAGAGACATTTACTGTCGACGTGACTCGATGCCGATTCAAGCTTCCTGATGAAGCAACCGGATCAGTTTCAGCCAAGGCCATCACTGCATTGATGGATCGAATTACTGACGCCGGCGTTGAGTTCGTCAAGACAGAGGGTCTCTACAACTTTGATGGCAAGCCAGGCTTCAGCAAGAGCCAAGGTCAATAACGCAAGTTCGCTGCCCGTTTTATTCGTCACTTCAATCAATGCGATGGGGGGTGACTGCGAGACGACCTGACATGCCTGGGATCAAAATCAATCCGCTGAAAATGGAAGACGCGGTTCTGCTTAAAGGAGAAGGGTAGAGTCGCAACGCTGGCGACCTCCCAGCAGATTTTTGATGGCGTTTCCGATCGCGATCTCCCGTTTTCGGGATTCTTCGATATTCATCATTTGACGAGCGGAAACCATCGGATGCAGCTTCAAAACAGAAACTATGATGCCCCGTATAGAACAGATCCTGACACACGAAGCGTCTCATTGACGAAATGATCGACCTGATCCAACAGAACATTCGCGAAAAACTGAGTGGTAAGGTTTCCGATGGGCAGCCCCCTTTGGGCGAAGAATCTCAAGGAGATCATCGCCCGGAAAATACTCGTTCGTCGCTTCGTCGGTTAAGACCCCCTCGCCCGATGTGAGGACCAGATCAATCAATCGATTGGCGTCAAAGTGTCGCCGACTATTACTGGTGTGAAGGATCTTTACGTCAAGTTCGTCGGAGGCGGCGGGTATGTTTTCGATACCCGAAGCTTTTCATTTCAACGGATCGCACCAGGGCTTAAGCAAATTGGTAGCTCGTTTAGTGCATCAGGTTTTGATCTGGAATCAGCGCCAGCAGGTGCCCCGATCGTCATCAAGAATGCGCGATCACGGGGATACAGCATTTATTGATACGTAAGCCGTCTGAGCGTCATTGACTGCCTGTATTTTTAGGAGGGAAAACCGTCGATCATCGCGTGGCGAAGATTACAATCCCTGGCAAACCGAGTGTCACGGCCCGGTCACCGCAAGAAAGTGCCGCCGCCTCACCATCAGATCGCGACTCCTGCGACTTTCTACACCTGTGCTGTGTCGCGACAATAATAGGATCCTGCCCATGGTTCGCCATGATTCGCAGGTGCCGCCGACCGGAATCCAACTCGCCTTTGGATGTGTCCGAAACGGGCAAAATCGCCTGAAATCAGCCATGCTAATTTTTTGTATACTTCTCCCTGTGATTGAACAGCAGGATTTGGCTATCATCCAGTTCACTTGAAGGACTGCGTACAAGTAAATGCTTGTTCGGATCGATCGATTTTTCAGACCTGCCGCTCTCCCACTGGAGTTATTTTCAATGTCAGTGCAGAAGATTGGTTCCTTCCTGAAACGCTTCGATCGACGTCGGCAACAGGCACGCAGACTATCGCTCACCACACACACGGCCGTTTCCACGGAATCTATGGAGCCGCGTGCGCTTTTGACGGCCGGGATGCTGGACACATCTTTTGGTGTTGGCGGGCATGTCGTCACGGAGTTCGATGAGTGGACAACGACGAGTGAGAATGCGCTGGCTTCGGCTCGACTGCCGGATGGGCGGATCCTCGCTGCCGGGGAAGGCGGACTGGTTCGGTACCTCGCCGACGGATCGCTCGACGTGAGTTTTGGACTGGGCGGCCGCGTTGCCTATCCGCATAGTGCTCGGGCGGTGGCAATTCAGGTGGATGGTCGAATCGTTGTCGGGGGTGGAACTGACAGGTCTTTCAGTGAGGACTTTATCGTTAGTCGTTACCTGAGAGATGGGAGTCCTGATCTGAGCTTTGGACAGAACGGTCATACATCCGTGGATTTTGGTGGTGGATCCGAAACAGTTAACAGCCTGGTCGTTCAGCCAAATGGTCGTATCGTACTGGCCGGAAGCAGTGGCCGGTCAGTCGCATTGGCTCGCATCACACGTACCGGGCAACTGGATTCCACATTTCACCAGGACGGGAAGCTGGTACGTGACATCTACCGCACCTCCAATGTGGCCTATTCAGTGGCGTTGCAGACGGACGGAATGATTGTCGTTGCGGGAACAGCCTGGGATTACACATTCAACTCCACCGACCACGATTTCTTCGTCCTCAGGCTGAGTGAATCCGGTTATGCGGACCCAACCTTTGACGATGATGGACTTGTGACGACAAACTTCGGACGCAGAGATGATGCTCGCAGCCTGAAGATTCAGAGTGATGGACGCATCGTGGTTACCGGCTACGCGGATGTCGGGTTTCGTTCGTACCTTGCGATCGCGCGCTATGAACCGAATGGAACTCTTGATGCCGGATTTGCTTCAGGGGGCAAAGTTCTGAAGCCGATCAGCGGGTACTCGTCCAGGCCGGTTGCGGGTGAAGCCAGTGCCATTCTGCCCGACGGCGGTTTGATCGTGACGACAGGATCCGGTCTCCACCGTTTTAAGGCGGATGGCACTTTTGATGTCGGATTTGGAAACGAGGGAGTTGCCACGGCATTAAGCAAAAGCATTCTGCTTCAGCCGGATGGATCGATCGTCACCACAGGGAGTTTTCAGAATCTGTTTGCTGTGTCACGGCTCACGGCAGTGGGTCAGCTGGACACAACATTTTCCGGCGACGGATATGTAATGACCGGCTTCGGCCCGGGGATTGATGAAGCCGGTGATGCAGTTTTGCAGGCCGATGGGAAAGTCCTCGTCGCTGGTCAGAGTCTGCGCAGCTTCGCGGTTGCTCGCTATTTCGCCAATGGAAACCTGGATGCGGCGTTTTCCGGTGATGGAAAACAACTGATCAATTTTGGGCCGAGTACGATTGACGCCGGAGCGTCTGCCGTAGCCGTCCAGCCTGACGGTCGGATCGTTCTCGCTGGCGGGGTCCGGCGTTTCGTGAATAACAGCTTTCAAAACGAGTTTGCCGTGGCTCGTCTGAATCCCGATGGAACACTGGACAGTACATTCGGTTTGAATGGTCTCGTCACTACACCACTGGGTGGCTTCGCCAAAGCCACGTCGGTCAAAGTGCAGAGCGATGGCCGCATCGTAGTCGGCGGCGTTGGCGGCGGAAGCTATCGGACAAGCTATCTGACTTTGGTGCGTTATCTGGCGAATGGCACGCTCGATCGAACGTTTAGTGGAGACGGGATTGCATCCTTTGTGACCCAGAACGGCACGACATCCGCCCTGAACGAATTTTCTGTTCTTCCGGACGGTCGAATTCTTGCCGTCGGAGACTTCTTCCCGGCGGTGAGCGGAAGATATTCTTCCACTGTATTGCTCGTGCAGTTAAACGCCAATGGGTCCCTTGATCGTTCGTTTGGAGTCAATGGACGCGTCATCGACTCCACAAATATCCAGCGCACAGGCAATCGCGTTGAAGTGCTTTCTGATGGAACTTTTCTGGTCGGGGGAAATGCCACCACCAATCAACTGCGTCAGATCAGCAGCCGGATGGCGGTGACAAAGTATTCGGCCGCCGGACAACCGATTTCAACCACGATTGCCGAACCGTTTGAAACAGCCGGATTTGATCCGTTTGTTGACGAGCAACTGAGTGCCACGTTCAGGTCGATGGTGGTTCAGCCCAACGGTCGCATTCTTCTGACGGGGGTTGCAGGCGGCAAGCTGGCCATGTTGAAAGTGAATATCGACGGCACTCCCGACACCAGCTTTGGCGGAGATGGCCGTGTCCTGATCTCACAGGAAGGCACCTATTCGGTGGCGGATGTACTGCGTCTTCAGAACGGCAGACTTCTGGCTGTGGGATCGATTCGCAACAGACAATCGACTGACACTGACATCGTGCTGTCTCGATTTCTTGACTCACCACAGGGGCCGGTTTCCACTTCAGTGTTTATCAACAACCTTGGAAATGTGGAAATCGCAGATCTCTGGTCACGCGATGATCAGCTCCGAGTTCAGCGCGTCGGTGATTTGATTGAGGTCACGGATTTGACGGCAGATCCGCGAGCCGTGTTCACTGTTACGGACATTCCGGAAATCGTTGGCAACGGAACCAAAACGATCCTGATTCCTGTCTCCAGAATTCAGCTGTCAGGCAAGCCCCTGCTGGTAAATACAGGATCGGGAAATGATACGGTTACTCTGGATGGAGACAATTCACCAGCCAACCTGATCAGCATTCTGGTCATCGGCGGTGCTGGCGACGACAAACTGATTCAGAATTCCGTCGTTGCCAATGCGGCCTGGTTCATCAATGGGCCAGGCAATGGATCGGTCACTCTCGCCGGGCACCAGCCGCGCCAGTTCCGCGGCATGGAATTTTTGGCTGGTGGGCTGGCATCGGATACGTTCAGAGTCACAGCGTCCTCGTTGTCCGGAGTTTTGAAACTCCACGGCGGAGATGGTACGCCCGATCTACTGCAGATCACGGCCAATGCAGACATCACAATCTCCTCAACGCAGTTTCGTGTTACGGGAGCGATCACGCAGCAGGGCCTGTTGAAGGGTTTTGAAACGGCGATCCTGCGTGGCGGTGCATCAAACAACACGCTTGTGGCAGACTTCCGCGGCAACGTGGATCTGCTGGGGCTGGACGGAAATGACATTCTCTATGGAGGCTCCGCCAACGATCGTCTCTATGGAGGCAACGGAGACGATCAATTGTTTGGCAACAATGGCAACGATCTTTTGTACGGAGAGGCTGGTAATGACCTGCTGTCTGGGGACTTTGGCGACGACTCGCTGCTCGGCGGATCCGGCAACGACGTCCTTGTGGGAGGTGATGGATCCGATGCGCTGCGTGGCGGGGCAGGCGACGACATCCTGGTGCCCGGGCAAAGTCCATTGTTGCAGACAGGCAGCAAGGCGGAAGATCGCGCAGTGATTCTGGCTGCATGGAATCTGGATGCTTCGTATGAAACTCGGGTTGAACTGCTGAAAACGACTGGTGCAGGACCGAGCCAGTTGAAGTTAGTGTCAGGAAACACAGTGTTCCGGGATTTTCACCTTGATCAACTCTTCGGAGATTCGGGTCTCGACTGGTTCTTCGCGACAGACTCCGCCACAACAGGCGGTGATCTGGTGCAGGATCAGGGATTGGATGAGTTTTTGACTCCCCTGATTTAAACCCGGAAACGCAATCTGCACGGTCTCTCTGCAGATGCGTTCCTGCTGTCGGTGTCGCCATACACTGCTGCCAGGAAAGTCTTTGCGATGCGTAGCCGGCGGCGGGAGCGCTGCCGACTTTGAGGCAGGCCGAGCCGGGCTAATCCAACTTCCCCAGAAGTGTAACAAAGTGCGACCGGGGGAAAAACGTTTGCCGTGTTTTGGGAACTGAAATTGGAAAACAGCCGTGTTTTGAAATCTGAAACACGATGTAGTGGAAAGATTATATCTGGCGGGCGAGAAATAAGGCATAAGATCCCCGCCATGTTTATCCGACAGTACTTCAAAGAAGAAAATGGACAGCAACACTCACGCAAGCACGTCCGTAGCCAGCCGTGAACTCAGCCAGGAAACGCTTCATCCATAGTCTCACGTTCCTGCCCGAACAGCTTGTGAGCTCTTTTGAGTCGAATCTTCTTGCTTGTCCGCGGATGAAAAACTTCCATCTCACGACGAAACGTGCCCGAACAGACTCGCACGAACGCAACGCGGTCGCGATGCCGTGGATCCAGGTTCGCCTGAATTTTGAACACGAAGCCCGAGAACTCCGGTCGCGCCGCCGCCACGAGTCCGGTTTCGCTCATTCGATCGCGCGCAGGTTGTTCTGTTGTGGGCTGCTAGTAGTTTTCAAACCTTGAGGCCATTGGCGTGAAGCCCTTGGGGCCCTTGGTTGTCGGTGAGGGTTGAATTAGGTTTCGTCCAGGAGGGATCGGCGGGAATTTAAGCTGAAGCGGTTTGAGAACCGCTACTCTGGCATCAGGCAATAGAGACTGCGTACGGTGCGGATGACTAGTCGGTCACCCGAAATCGCGGGAGTTGCCATGACCACTTGATCCATGTTGTTGCTGGCGACTTTTTTGAAGACGCGTCCTGCCTCAACCACGGTGACTTCACCTCCTTCACTGACAAAATAAATGTATCCGCCAGCCGAGACAGCGGAGGCGGAGTACGTAGCGCTGCCTGTGCCGATTCGATGACGATAGATCAGTTCTCCGGTCATTGAATTTTGCACCGTCAAACGACCGTTGTCATCGCAGGTGTAAAGGAGTCCGTCCCTGACCAGTGGTGTCGGCATGTAAGAACCGTTGCTGGGTTGCCACCACGCAAGTCCTTCGTTTTCGGATTGATCATCGGCAGGAGTCAAATCTCCCGTGGCCGTCGGACGAATCGCAAATGTCGGACTGCGGCCATGGCCGTTTGTCAGGTAGATCAAGCCTTCAGAAAACAGTGGCGTGGGCACTGGAACGTCGCCTCCATTGTTCAGGTGCCATATTTGCGTGCCAGTTTCCAGGTCGTATCCAGCCATCTGACGAAAACCATTGCAGACGATTTGCGATCGCCCCTCCGTCGTCACGACCAGAGGTGTGGACCACGTGGCAACTTCGCCGCCGCGATCAATGCGTCGAATCTCCTCGCCAGTTTTCAGATCCAGAATGGCGACAAAGTTCGCATTCAGGCAGTCGCATTGAACAATGACAAGACCGTTGTGAATAATCGGGGAACTGGCAAAGCCCCATTCCAGTTCCGGAGCGTCGTACGGTCCGGACACGAGTTTTCCGAAATCGTGTTTCCAGATTAGCCGCCCATCAAAGTCAAAACAGTACAGGCCCTCTGAGCCGAAAAACGCAACGACGAATGTTCCATCGGTGGCCGGAGTGCAGTTGGCATGAGAGGCTTTCAAGTGCCGCTTGATGGCTGGCGTGCCGACATGAGCGTCTTTGGTCCACAGCGTCATCCCCGTTTCAAGCTGCAGGCACATGACCTGCCATGTCCATTCGCCGGTATCCGTCGCAGACTCTCCGGCCCCACCCGACCAACCGGTTTCGACGGATGGATTCTCAGCATCCGCGTTGACTGCTGTTGTCAGGAAGACACGATCACCCCAGACGATCGGCGAAGAGTGTCCCAAACCTGGAATCGGCGTCTTCCATGCGACGTTGTGTTCCGTTTCTGTATCCCATTCTGTCGGCGGACGACCGCTGCCGATCCCCAGGCCGCCGTGTCCTCGAAATTGAGGCCAGTTGTCGTCACTGAATGCTGTCAAAGGGATCAGACAAATTAGCAACGCCGCAGCGAAAGTTCGAATCTTCATTGGACGCTTCTTCCATAACGGTTTCGTAACATGATCCGTGGAGCAGTCGTATTTGGTTATAAAGCTGGGAGGGCGAGGCTCCTGCCGAGCCGTGTATTTCCCCAGATCATCGGCTCGGCAGGAGCCTCGCTCCCAGGTCGTCCAGGTCGTCCGCGTGACAGGGCCGCCGCCTTCGCCTACCGTACACTGTACCGATTCGATCGATGTTTGCTGCCTGCCTTGTTTCCTGTGAATTGCCTGCATCTTACGAAAGTGTGCAACGTCAGCGAACCCCGAGGTACTGAGCGATCGATCAGAATTTTGTTGAGGGTATTCAGCCCTGATTGGAAGTCTCCCATGTTTCGCATGTTTGCGTTCTGTCTGTTGATGTCCTCGACGATTCTCGTGGCCGATGAGCCAGCCGCTCTGAAACTGGCTGCTCCGGAAGATTGGGGCGGTGAAACCATCTCACTTCCGCCGGGATTTGCTTCGGACATGAAGCTGAAGGGATTCGAACATATTCGGTTCGCCCCCGGAATGATGAAACCGGAGTCCGATACTTTCTTCAGCTATGCCTTTGTGTTCGAGCTCGAACCGATGCAAGAGCTGACTGAAGCCCTTGTCAAAGAGGAATTCCTGAAGTACTACCGTGGTCTGTGCAAGGCCGTTCTCAACGGAAAGCTGCCGCAGGTCGATCCGTCTAAATTCACGCTTGAATTGCTGCCAGCGAAACCCGATGCCACGATTGCTCCGGACAATAAGACTGCCGACATGCCAATGCTTTACACAGGCACTCTGGAGTGGGTCGAGCCATTCGCCACGAAGAAGCCACAAACGCTGAACCTCGAAATTCAGACATGGACCAGCAACGACCGAAGTTTCATCTTTGCCTGCGTCTCACCTCAGGCCCACGATGCCGCGATCTGGAAACAGCTGCACAAGATCCGTGATGGCTATTTGAAGAAGTAGTCCATTGTTGGATCGAAAGGACATTCAGGTTGTTATTTACGGCACCGTGGATCGCCGGCACACGTTGGTCTCGCTGGCACACGTTGGTCTCGCTGGCACACGTTGGTCTCGCTGGCACACGTTGGTCTCGCTGGCACACGTTGCGGTCGAAGAAAGACATCTACTGCCAGAAGCCATTGACACTCACCATTGAAGAGGGGCAGCATCTCGTGTCCGCAGTTCGCGACACCGGTGGTACCCTGCAGGCAGGCCGTCAGCAACGAAGTGACAAAAACTTCCGGCTGGCCTGCGAACTTGTGCGTGACGGACGCAACGGACGCATTGGAAAACTGCAGCACATTTCTGTCTGGTTGCCACGAGGTCAACGAAAAGGCCCGTTCGCGAAGTCATCCCCTCCCTCCGGTTTCGACTGTATTCGCACACGCAAGGCTCCCATTTGTGAAGCAGAGATCGGCCACCGTTCTGCATCGCTTTGCGGTCCGTACCGTGCGGCCAATGTGCGCGTGAATTTTCCTTTTGACTTGAACAATATCGCTGCCTGAATCCTGTGAGTCCCTGCACCTGACGGTTTACTTTGTGGTAGACCTGCATCGGCCTGTTCTTATTTGAAGATTCATTCTTACGAACCTGCTCCGGTCGCCCAGACTGAAGCGTCCAACGTGCGTCATTCACTTCTTTGGTAGTGCGCCACCGACGAAGGCAGGGCACAAAACAAACTGTATTCGGTGTCTCGGGCTGAAGCAGGTTGGCCAGCTGTCCGTCGACCTTTCGACAAGCGATTTCGCCGCGGTACTGGATCTCGATTTGGACACATTCGTCACGCCGTTTTCAAATTTCCACTCAGACTCAAGAGCGGGACTTACGACGTTGTTGATCTCGCCACCGTGAAAAAGTTGATAGAAAAAATATTGATTGTCCACTGACAATCGAAAGTCAGTCGCTGTTTTGCAAGAGCATGACCTACTCTTTCATGAAAACATCGTAGCCCGAACCCCGGGTATTGCAGTGTAAGGGGCATTTGCATATCTTGATCGTGAGCCGATCGACTCCGGCGGGCGGGACTTTGAAGGACAATGACCATGAGACCTCGGGATCGTTCAGCCGGCGGATGCGTGCTTTTGAGACGCACGTTTTTGCAGGGGGCGGGCGTAGCGATGGCGCTCCCGATGTTGGATGCCATGCAGCCCGCGTTTGCGGAAGAGCAGCCAGGCGACGTGCCGCGCCGCATGGTGGCGATTCAAACTAACATGGGAATTCTCCCGCAATGCTTCTTCCCCGAAGGCACCGGCAAAGACTACACCGCGAGTCCCTACCTCGAACGACTGAAGGCACATCGAGACCAGATGACTGTCTTCTCGGGAGTCAGCCTGCCGGGTGTGACTGGGGGGCATGCTGCTGAGCGGTGCTTCATAACGGGCACTCCGCATCCCGAGCGAGGTGGGTTCCGCAACGGGGTCTCGCTTGATCAGTTTGCCGCTGAGGAACTCGGCAATCGGACCCGCTACCCGTCGCTCGTTCTGGCGATTACGAACGAGAACCCGACGCTGTCGTTCACTCGCAGCGGGGCCCCGATTCCGGCGGAGAAGAGTCCACGAAAGCTGTTCGAACGTCTCTTCTTTCAAGGCACAGCCGAAGAAGTCGCCAGCAATGTCGAGGCTCTCAGGCAGGGCCGCAGCCTGCTCGATTTCGTCGGAGACCAGTCGAAGCGGCTGAGACGATCACTCTCCGCTGCCGACCAGCAGCGGCTTGACCAGTACTTCACAGCCGTTCGTGATCTCGAGCAGCGGCTTCACAGTTCCGAGGAGTGGGAGTACCGCCCGAAGCCGCGTGTGGAAGAGAAGCCTCCCGAGGACATCACCGATCCGCAAGCGTTTGCCCGTCGCACCGGACAGATGTTCGATGTCGTCAAGCTGGCGTTCCAGACCGACTCGACGCGGCTGGTGTCGCTGTTTATTGACACGACGGTCATTCATAACATCACCCATCACGGCAATCGGCCTGAAGTGCTGGACGAGCTGCGCGGCAAGGAGGAAGGCCAGATCGATGTGCTGAATGGTTTCCTCACCTCGCTGACTGCCACGTCCGAAGGCGGCCAATCGCTGCTGGACCGCACGATGGTGTTGTACGGCACCTGCATGGGGAGCGCAAACTCGCATTCGAACGCGAATCTTCCGGTGCTGCTCGCGGGAGGGGGATTCCGCCACGGGCAACATCTGGCGTTCGATTCGCAGAACAACTATCCCCTTTCCAATCTGTATGTCTCGATGTTGCAGCGGCTCGGCATGGAAGTCGATGCGTTCTCTTCGGGAACAACCACCATGCGAGGCTTGGAGTTTGTATGACCAGAACGAATCGCAGCTGGTCTCGGGCTTTCATCGCGGTGCTGCTCGGCTTGATCCGGGGGCTGTGGCCGGTCGAGCTGTGTGCTCAACAGGCCGAGTTTGTGTCCCAGCACTGTATCGACTGCCACAACTCCCGGACGCAAGAGGCCGGCCTCGATCTGGAAACATTGCCTCGCGACTTGGCGAACGCCGAACACTTTCGCCGCTGGGTCAAGGTCTACGATCGTGTCTCGTCGGGGGAGATGCCGCCCAGGGATGCGCCGCAGCCAGCGATCGATAGTCGTCAAGCCTTCGCCATTGAGCTCTCGCGGGGCTTACTGGCTGCCGACGCAGCGGCGCTCAAGGGAGACCATACATCTCGCTTGCGACGGCTTACCCGCAGCGAGTACGAGAACACGATCCGTGATCTGTTTCAGATGCCCGGGATCGCACTGGCGGGGAATCTGCCCGCAGACGGGTCGGCGTTCGGCTTTGATAAACACGCCGATGCTCTCGATCTCTCGCACGTGAATCTGGCAAAGTATCTCGAAGCGGCGAACCACGTGCTGAACCTTGCGATCGCCACGCGTCCACAGCCACCCGTCGTACAGAAGCGGAGAATCTCGCTCGTCAACAGCGGCGGATTTGTCGCGCATATCGTGATGAATGGGGACGGCATACTGCTCAAGAACGGACAACCCGACCCCGAGTTCCCTCCCGCTGCCGATCAGAACCATCTCGATCAAGGAGCCCATGAGCAATGGGGCTCTTTCGAAAATGGGAGCAGCGTGGGATTGTTCCGACATGAAGACGAGTCGGTCAGCCCGTACTTCATCGATCATGTGACCGTGTATCCGGGAACGTACCGAGTGCGGACATCAGTGTGGGGCTTTCAATGGGACCGGGGGAAGATGCTCCCCGGACGCGGTACGGAAGCGGCCCGGGTCTCGGTGGTGCAACTCGGCGGAGACGGTCGCGGAGGACAACATCCCAGTTACGTACTCGGCTACTTCAACGCCTCCGCTGATCGGCCCCAGGAACATGAAGCCCACGTCTGGCTGAATCACAACGAACTCATCGGCTTCAACACCTCGTCTTTAGCACCAACGGCGAACTACGCCCGGAGGGGCCGCGCTATGGCCTTCACCGGTCCGGGGATTGTCGTCGACTGGCTCGATATCGAAGGGCCGTTGCATGAGGTCTGGCCGCCACGCAGCCACACGCTGATCTTTGGCGATCTGCCGATCACAGAGTTCCGCCCGGAAGCCCATCCAGGAGCCCGCCCCCCGGACCGCCCCAAGGTCCGACAACTCTCCGGAAAGAATCGCCCTGATCCCGAACCGGGCCTCTGGACCGTGCAGAGCGACTCGCCGCTGGTCGATGCGGATCGACTGCTGCAAGCATTTCTCCCCCGGTTGTTTCGCCGTCCCGTGGCAGACGAAATCCGCCAGCAGTATGTCGGGATTGTCGATCAACGTCTGCAAGCGGGGGATGCGTTCGAGTCGGCCTTGCGTGCGGCCTGCCAGGTGGCGATGTGCGCACCCGACTTCCTGTACCATGTCGAACCAGTGGGCGAACTCGATCAGGTGGCCCTGGCCAACCGACTCTCCTATTTCCTCTGGAACTCGATCCCGGATCAAGAGCTGTCCCAGCGTGCCGCTGCGAGTGAATTGCATCAGGCCCAGACGCTGCATGCGGAAGTGGAGCGGATGCTCGACGATCCCCGGTCCCAGCGGTTCGTTGACGACTTCGTCAGCCAGTGGCTGAAGCTGCGACTGATTGCCGCGAATGATCCCGACAACAAACTCTATCCCGAGTTCAGCCCCTATCTGCAAGACTCGATGGTCGCTGAGACGCAGGCTTATTTTCGTTCGCTGCTGGACCTGAATCTCGATGTTTCGCACCTTGTACGGTCCGACTTTGTGTGGGTCAATGAAAAGCTCGCCACGCACTATGGAATTGAGGGCGTGACCGGAGCCCAGATGCGCGCCGTGCCTTTGCCGGTGGGGTGTCCTCGCGGCGGGCTATTGACCCAGGCTGCGATTCTCAAGGTGACTGCGAACGGGACGACGACTTCTCCCGTGCCGCGTGGGGCCTTCGTGATTGACCGCTTGCTCGGCGAGCCACCCGAGCCGCCCCCGTCCAGCGTGGCAGCCATCGAGCCGGATGTGCGCGGCACCACTACCATCCGCGATCAACTGGCCAGGCATCGCGAGCACGCAGTCTGTGCCTCCTGCCATCAGCGAATCGATCCTCCGGGTTTTGCTCTGGAATCGTTCGATGTCATCGGAGGATTCCGACAACGCTATCGTTCCATCGGGGAAGGCGATCCAGCGGATCGCGGGAAGATCGATCCGAATATTGGAATCAGCTTCAGGCTCGGTTTGGCGGTCGATGCCACCGGAACACTCCCCGGAGGTCAGTCGTTTCAAAACGTTCGCGAATTCCAGGCGTTGCTGGCGAACGAGACCGATCGCCTGCTGGTCAATTTGGCTCGGCAACTGATGATCTATGCGACCGGTCGAGAGGTTCGCTTTTCGGATCGCGCGGCCATCCAGGAGATTGTCTCTCGCACGCGGAAGCAGGGAGGCGGCCTCCGCACGTTGATGCACGACGTCGTCGCGAGTCCGCTGTTTACGGGAAGCCCGTTGTTCGAACCGACAGGATCAGAGTTCCGTTTGCCGACACCCCGTCCGTCGACATCACAGCCGCCAGACACGGACCGCCTGTTGATGACTGCGAACCTGCCGCCTGTGCAGGCGATTCGTACGCCGCCCGTGTCCACTGAGTCTCCGTCCCGGAAGCCCATCACGATCAGCGACTCACACACACTGACCCTCCGAGTCACCGGGTTGTTCATGCCGGAACGGGTCGAGACTTTGAAGTCATTGCTGGTCGACTTCCCCGAAGTGGCGATGCAAAAGGTCGACTTCGACACTGCCGAAATGACACTGACCTACGATCCGGAGTGCGAACTATTTCGCAACGCAAATCCCGACCAGCTGGTGGAGCGGATTCACGATCGCATCAGCCAGCTTTCCCGATCGACACTCGGTGCGAAAGTTCGATCGAATACGCCCCGCGACAAGTGGGAACGGGTCGAGTTCCCGATTTACGGCCTCGACTGCATGGCCTGCTCATTGGCCGTCTATCAGATCATGATCCGGAGCGAAGGTGTTGAGCAAGCGACCGCCAGCTTCCGCGAGGGGAAGGCGGTCGCCTGGATCGATCCCACGCGAATCGATCGCGCTCGGCTACTGTCGATACTCAATGGGCGAGACGTAAAAACTGTCCAGGAGTAGAGCTGGGCCACGGTCGCAGCGCGCGGTACAAATATTCTGAACGCATCCCGCGAGGCCGTTTTCAGGATTAGATCCTTCGACGCCGCAATGGGATTATCACACGGAACCGGTCGAAGACAGGTTGTCAACTGATCGCGTTGGGCGGGTTTGATCGAGCTTTGTCGGCCCAGTCGGTGTTCAGCCCAGACCGGCAGCAGGCGACCTCTGGTCGTTCAATTCAAGCTCAACCGTCTGAGCGGCTTCGAGCCGCGCGGAGAGAGTGGGACTTGAGCAGACCACCGAGTTGAGTCGTGCAGACTACCTCGCTGATCTCGATCGTCGTTTGCGGGTCGGGAGGCTGCTCACGCGCGTGTGGCAGGTGGTCGCGAGCCGAGTGTGGACGTTCATTGTTGTACCAGATTGTGCTCCGCTTGCCGGCCAATCTGTGTCGTGGGCATCGCTCGATGCAGCGCACTACCTATCCTCAGCGCGCGGCGGACGCAGTGAAGATGGTTCCGTACGGTCATCAAGACGGAAGCTCAGACCGCTGACGCCGTGCCGGACGCTTGGACACGGGATTGGAGAGCGGTTCGATGTCGTCTACGCTGCCGGGATGGGTTTGTTTTCGTCATCAAAACGCCTGTGGTCGTTGATGGAGTACGAACGCATTACGACGCATTTCCATTTGGGGGACGCTCCCGGTAAACATGGTTACGATCGCTTGGTAGCAAGTTTTCATGGGGACGTCACCGAGAAAGTCTGATGGCACCAATAGGCGGCCTCAGACGGCGGAAAGAGTCCAAATTCAACGGTAAGGGAGGCCCTTCTTTCGTCTGCCCCTTGAAATCGCTTTCAACTCGTTTGAAAGCGGAAAGTATAACGGGGTGACAGCCGCAGATAGAGCGTTGATGAACGCTGCTGATTGACATCAGCCAGCCATGTGAACATGAGAATGACGAAGACGACTAATGCAGAAGGTCGGTCTCTGCCGAGGGTGGTTCCTCGGAACTTGATGATGTCCATCAGGTGCTCAAGCGGGCTGACGAAAGGATCTCTGAGTGATCTCAGGGGTTTTTGGGGGCTGTTCTATGAAATGCTGGCGACTGGGAGTGACGACCCTCGTTATCGCAAATTTTTCCCTGAAGGAAAACGCCACGCCCCACACAGACGATTGTGCAGAGTCGTGGCGAGCGATCAGGTCACCGCGTTGAATGATCAGGCGGTCTTATTTCGTTCCACCCCTGCGTCCTGCCTTGCTTCAATCCGTTCTTTTTTTGTCCCAACATCCTGGGTCACCCAGCGGCTGTTTAAATCCCCTTTCAATTGTTCCTTGTCCTCAGGCGCGGCCTCATGCGACGGGGACTTCAACTGCCCGTCGTACTGCACCATCAAACCAGCTTGAGAATCCCAGTATTCCCATTTCTCGGCTTTCACCTGCAACAGGGCAAGCCGCGGATCAGTGAGTCCCTGCGGGAACCACGGTTCCACGGAGCTGTTCCAGAGTTCTTCAATTTTTTGCCGTTCAAATACAAGGGATGCCAGACCAGAAATGGAAATGTAACGGTTCTCTTCCGCACTGATGTAGCTGATATTGATCTGGCCTTCATCGCGTCCTTTTCCGGCTTCGGAGGGATCAGCGGACGTGAAAAACCACAGCGTTCCGTCAAACGGTGTATTCTGAACGATCATCGGACGACTTCTGAGAGTGCCGTTCGGGCAGACTGTTGTCATCATCACGATGCGAATCCCACGAATCAGTTTTTCCAGATAATCCCTGTCCTCTGCAGCGTAGCTCGTCATAGTTCACCTTTCCTTTCGCGGCTCAGCAGAATCGCCTGAGCCCACACAATGTTTTCGGTAGCCTGCAGACGACACATGCGCCTGCAAAGGTTGCTGTTCGTTCCCGGTTATCCACGACAGAAGTGCGACGCATGACCAAAGCATTGCGACATCGCACCGTCTGATGCCTACGTTCGGCTGAAGACTTTAGGGCAGAGCCAGACCAGCAGCATGGCCCCAAGGATTGAGACCGTCCAGCCATACCAGTTGTCCTGATCCATGGCGAACGGGCGCGCCGCCGGGCCTTGAAACATAGAGTACAGGAACCCTCCGACGAGGGCTCCTGCAATGCCTGTGAGCATTGTCATCACAAAGCCCATTTTTTGCCGACCGGGAACAAGCAGGCGTGCAATCAAACCGACAATCAGGCCGCAAATCATCCAGCTTATCAAACTTCCGATACCCATAATTCATTGCCTCAATTTGCATGTGATCATTTAAAACTCACTTAATCCCATACGGCAATCTGTTCAGCAACTCTGATACCAAAGCTTACTCATTGACCGAGCCGAGTGGGGACAGACCCAAATGGCGTGAACTTGCAGCGCAGCGGAAGTCGCCAAGACTTTCGGCACCCCCGTTTTTTGCAGGGAAAACCGAAACTCTCGGCGAGTTCCGCTACCAAAACATACGTTAAGTCCACGCCATTTGAAGACAGACCCTGTGGACGAGGTTTGACAGGCTCCGGGACTGTGACGCGGATACTGAGGCAACGCGAGGAATCAGCGAAGTGACAACCGGAGAGACGGAGAACAGGGGTGTCGCAAAAGACGACGCCCCTTGCTTTTTTTCCTCCGCAAGCAGTCTGATAAAATGCTTTGCCAACGGCTTCAAGGTGCGCATCGACATCCTTTTTCCACACGACATCCGACGTGCGCGCAGCAGGTGCCGGCAGAGGCAAGGGCAAGGGCAGGGCGAGCCGCAGCAGAACTGAGCTGCAGCAGTACTCTTTAGAGTTCACTGCTGCTGAGTGACACTGGCACGCGCACTGTGGAGGAACGTCGGAATACCGTCAGTTGCCCCATCGCCCGACGGAGGAATTCTTTGTCTGACGCAGGAGAACGGCAAGGCTGCATGCAGAAGCAATCTGTCGCTGTCCACAGGAAAGATTCCTCGGTCTCACAACGTACAGTTTGACCGCCTGACGCCCGGATAGACACACGAACAGACAGGCTCAAAAACATTGCATTTTTCTCCGTTTTTTGCCTCTTAGCGGTCACTGAGATTGTCCTCACTTTTCTTTTTCTCGTGGCAGGAGCCCGGTTCGACAGGTACCATTTGCGTCTCGTGGTTGATACGGAGATACCAGACCTTTTGGAGGGAACCTGTGCAGGAACTTCATTTTTGTACGACTCAGGAACTGATCGCTGAACTTATGCGACGTCACACATTCTGCGGCGCGGTGATTCATTCGACGGACGATCAGAAGCAGGAAGCATGGCCTGCAGAACGAATTTTCCGAGTCCATTACAGCAAGAATCTTGACGCCACTCGAACCAGCCGACTTCTTTCCACCGTTGCCGACTATCTGAATATGAGTATGGGCTAAAAGTGACTGACCAGTTTTCTGACAGTCCGCGTTTTGGTCAGGCGATCTGAAGACTGAAAATCACAAACGATCATTACAAAAAAGCCCGGCTCTGCAGAGCCGGGCTTTTTTGGTCGGCATGTAAGATCGGCATGCACAGAACGAGCAGCCTTCAGGGCGGCTTATCGCTTTGTGTCTTTTACATCGACGTCGCCGCGTTTCTCCACGCGGATTTCTTCCTTGCGGAGATTTTCGTCCACGCGTTCGGTCTCCTGAACTCGTCGCTTGCCGACGGTGACCTCTTCAGCAACCACCGTTTCTTTCTGAATATCCACTTCTTCAGACCGGACAGGCACTCGAATTTCCTTGCCTTCGCCAAGGGTTTCAGATGAGGCCCGCTGACCATGGCCTGGATGTCGCTCGATCACGACTTCCTCCCGAGTCACCGGGACATCGACCGTCTTGTGTTCGGTACGCACTTCCTTGCGGACAGTCACTTCCCCTTCATCGACCGGCCGCTTCTGAATATTCAGCCGCTCCTCACGGGCCTGAATGGTCTGATCGTGCGTTCCGGAGAGTGCCTGACTTGTGGACTGCTGGCCCATATTCCCCTTTTTGCTTTGATCTTTCATTCGCGACGAAGATTCTGGGGCCGCGAATTGAGATCCTGGTGTAGTCTGACGAGTTGCTGATTCACGGGACGAGATATCGTACCCTCCGAATTCCTGGATCAGATTCAGGGCTTCCTGACGGCGAGCCCCGGCCTGAACGGTGACGATAGTGCGACCGGACTTCATTTCCGTTTCGTAGTATTCAGCTTCGTCAGGAGACAATCCCATTCCAATCAAAGCACCTGCCAGACCAGCGGCTGCGGCACCGGCGGCCGCACTGGAAAGCAGAACGGCCAGCGTTCCTCCCGCAATGGCCGGCCCAATCGCTGGCAGCACTCCTGCCAATATCCCGAGCCCCCACAAGGCACCGGCACTGGCTCCCGCGACGGTACTGATGTCATGGTGCAAACTGATCGGCTGGACTCCTGTGGAAATCCGAAGCATGGCATCAATTGCCGAACGTCCCGTTTCTATAAGATGCGTGCGGACCTGCTTTAGAAGGTCGCGTCCTCTTTCGGGTGATGCAGATGCTGCCAAGTGCTGTTCGGCAGCAGTCAGCACTTCCGTAAGTCGCACGATAATCAGATCACCCACCAGATGGGCACGAATGTCGCGAGGCCCACGGCCCATGTATTCTGTTTCAAATCGCCGAATCCCATCACACACGGCCGCTTCAATTTCGCCCTGAGTCTTCGACCCAATGGTCTCGCGAGAGCACGGGCGTTCCAAATACGTTCTGACGGACTCTGTCATAAAATCGTGTCTCCCAACATTCCTTCATAGAAATTTTCACGTTGTCCTTAATGACATCTCCGTAATCGGCCGCCATCATCAGCGGTTGCAAATCCAGCCACAGACCAGCAACGGCTGCCGCCCGATCCGCAACAAGAAGCTCTTGAGTGCGCGATCTTCTGCCATCCTGCGCGATCAGCGAAATCGATTCTCCCTTCATCAGAAGCTGAGTGCATTGTTTAATTGCAGCTCCCAGCGTCTCAATGCCTTCCAGTGAAAATGTTCCCGCAGCTGTTTTGATGACTGGCTTGCGGGACATTTTCCGCAATCCTCGTGCCAGGCAGGTAAAACCAGAGTCTTGTGGCCCTGAAAAAAGAATACAGCCTTCATTTTCCGCGGAGCCTTACGCGTGCGGTCCGGCAGTCAGATAGCACAATCACACAAAGAAGCGGATCACACACCCGTTGTTGTCCGCCACGCGACCGGGAGGTTTAACGAAGCTGTCCGGTCTGTCCACGGCAGACGGTCCGATCGGCACAATCGATGTGATTCCGAACTTCACGCATCAACCGGCAGCAATGAGCAGTAGAAAGCTCGGCGTGCAAAAATGGCAACGTTGCCGAGTCTGTTGTGACGCATTTGAACTGTGCCGTGCGGAATAGTCGCGTCGAAGTAACAGGCGATGAGTCTCCTGCGTGGTCAGGGGTCAAAACTGTGCCGCCAGTTGAGTATCGTTAGTCTTTAAAACCCAGATCGCTCGAAATGGGTGTCAAGATAGCAATGGATTGCTTAAGTCTTCGAAGCGCTTTGTTCGTTTTGGCGTTCCTCTTTGTTTTTGCGGGGTCCGTGTCAGCGCAGGATTCTGCCGCAACACTGGACTCGGTCCTGCAGCGACTGGAACGTCTTGAACAGGACAATCAGACACTGCGAGAAAAAGTCGCAGCCTTTGAGGACGCTTCACTCGCCACAGACGTTGAACCCTCGCTTCCGCAAAGCAAAAAGCGGGCAGCCGTTGCTTCTCAGTCAATGAACTCCGGCAATCGTAAAGCCGGGATCTATCAACCCGTGGAGCCGCGGACGCTTTTTGCGTCCGGCACGAGCGAACCTCTGCTGACCGAAAATGACGTGCGATCGATCGTCACCGAAACGGTCTCACAGCAGACAACGATCACCGAGCCTCACGACACGGTGTGTCCTGAAGATTCCATGCAGGATAAGAAGCTCACAGATCTGGACCGGGCGCTGAAAGCTTTGCAGGACAAAGCCAATAAGAAAACCTACCCGAGCATCACTGTGAACGGCGTGTTTCAGGCAGATGCTGGCTGGATTCATCAAGATAATGTCAGTCAGGAACAATATGGAGACATCCGTGACGGATCCGACTTCCGCCGGGCTCGATTGTCCGCCAGGGGCAGCGTCACAGAACTGACAAACTACTTCTTCCAGATGGACTTCGGGTTCTTCGGCCGCCCGACGTTCACAGACGTCTGGCTGGAACAGACAAAAGTTCCGCTGTTTGGCAACGTGCGAATCGGGCAGTGGAAACAGCCTTTTGGTTTAGAAACAGTCAGCAGCTTTCGCTACACCACTTTCATGGAACGCAGCGTTCTCTTCCAGCCGTTCACTCCGTTTCGACATATCGGGATCGGCTTCTACGATCATTCTGATGACCTGAGCATGACATGGGCCGCATCCGTGTTCCGCACTGGACAGGACCAGTTTGGAGCAACACTCAGCGACGACGGTGGATACGGAACATCCGAGCGATTGACGTGGGTTCCTTCCTGGGAATGCAACGGCAAAAACTACCTTCATCTGGGCGTCGGCCACTTCTTCAACGCGCCTCCGAACGACACCATAAACTTCCGCACCATTCCCGAATTCTACGTGGGCGCCAATGCTCCTGGTGCGGTTGGAACCAGCGGGCAGGCCGTGCCAGGCGGTGCCGATGGGACACCTTTCTTTGTCGCCACCGGCCCCCTCGACGTTTCCTACTACAATGTGCTGGGAAGCGAATTCCTGTGGGTTGATGGACCGCTCAGTATTCAGTCCGAAGCCATGGTGAACCTTGTTAGCCAGTCTGCTGGAGGCACGGCAGCACTGCCAGGCGCTTATGCTCAGGCAGGCTATTTTCTGACCGGGGAACATCGGCCGTATGATCGAAAAACTGGCACGATCGATCGAGTGATCCCGAAGTCCAATCTCACGTTCGCGGGCAACGAATGCAATCCGGGCGTCGGTGCCTGGGAAGTTGCCGGTCGATGGTCTTATCTGAACCTAAATGATTCCATGATCGCCGGCGGCACAATTGTGGATTACACAGCCGGCCTGAACTGGTACTGGAATCCGTACACGAAAATGGTTTTCAATTACGTGCACGCAATCTCTGATGCCCCTGGCGGCCCTACCGCGACGGCTCACACCGATATGTTCGGAGTACGAGCTCAGATCGACTTCTGATGGCCTAACTCTGATGGCGCAACGCCGATCGCCAGAGCTAAGGCGAGCGGCAGATTAGGAACTACCAAGCCGAACAACCGGACGCTAGCGCGTGGCGGCTGATTTTATTAGCCGCAGGGTGCTAGCCCCCGGTTTTCGACGGTAACCAGAAATCTGCCGCTCGCCTAACCGCGGCCTGCAATAGCGGGCGGAGTCACAGGAATTGGTGGCGGACTCTCGGAGATCAGCGGTGCCATGCGTTTGTCGAAAGCTGATTCCGCCTGCCACAAGACAATCAGAAGTGGCACACTGATCAGAGCGAGACACAGCAGCCTGGTGACGGCTGGTTTACATCGGCGAACGATAGGCAGCAGCGAAATCGCCGACAAGCAGGGAGCGAAGAAGATCACAACGCCATGCATCGTGCTGAGAGCTCCAAAATACCGGCCGATAAATAGCAGACTAAACAAACTGACGATCCCAACTCCCAGCATGCCTCGCATGTCGCATCGCCTGTGCATCAGCAGCGACATCAGGATCGGAGCAGCAAGTGAAGTGGCGAGCGGAATTGCGGCCGCGCCGCCTTTAATATAGCCGGCCAGCATGATGGTCAGTCCGCCCGTCTGAATGCATAGCGCCAGTGCGATCGGCAGGACTTCAGCGACCGGCGATTCCCTAAGCCGAAACAACAGCAACCAGACCATCATCAAACTGAGCATACAGCCGACGAGCACCAGCGCTGTTTGAACAGTCAGCCCTGTCCAGCTTTCGGCGACAAGATAGACCGATCCGTGCCACAGGACTCGCCCGCAAACCGCAGCGACCGTTGTCCGCAAAAACCAGACGGCCGCACGAGGCAGCTTTTGTAAGCTGGCAACCAGCTCAATCAGAACGATGGCCGGAAGAATGATTTCCAAAAACCGAGCCAGAGCGTTTCCCGGCGGCCAGTCGAGGGAAAATCCAAGAGTCCTGTAGCCTGTGCAGACTCCCGTCAAAAAGCTCAGCAGCAAAATGACCGATGATGGCGAACTGGTGACGGCTTTGCGATCCGCCGACCCTCTGCAAAACATCAACGCCAGTACGGTGACCGCACTGGCGCTGACGGAGAAAACAGCCGCTTTCAGAAACAGGAGCAGATCCGGCATCGGTTACTTGCTCATGCCTTCACAGTCGATGATCACGATGGCTTCGTCGCCAATCGGGCCGATCGCACTTTTGTCAAAGTTGTAGTCGCTGCGTTTCAACTTCAGCTCGGTCGAAAAACCAACGCGTTTCACACCGCGGGACTCGATCTCTTTTCCACCCATAAGCGTAATTGTGATCTCCTTCGTGGTCCCGTGCATCGTAAAGTCGCCGGTCACTTCATAGCCACCTTCGATCGCTTTGACGCTTTTGCTTTTGAACTCGATCGTGGGGAATTGCTTGGTGTCAAAGTAGTCGGGCTGACGAAGATGCTCATCACGGGCCGGATTTGCTGTGTCGACACTACCCGCTTTAATTGTAAGCAGGAACGTGGACTTTGTTGGATCCTGACGGTCAAGGGAAAACTTTCCGTCAACTTCATTGAAGCGTCCATGGATCCAGCTGATGTCCAGGTGACGCGCTTTAAAGCTCACCGAGGAATGAACCAAATCATAAACATATTCGTCAGCAGCGAAGGCCGTGGAGGCAATGCCACCGGCGGTCACAACAGTGGCAAGAAACAGCCGGCAAAGAGTCTTCAGACACATCATCATTTATCCTTTGACGAAACCACGAACAAAAACCAGACTGACGTGATGCTATTTGCGGTGAGCCGGTGAGTAAAGCAGCCAGCCGGTCTCGTAGAGCTGAATTTGCATTTCTGCCGCCATCGCAAAAAATGCGATTCGACCGGCTGGACATCCCTTTCGCGGCAGACACCATTCCGTCGTATTCCGAATGCTGGTAGCCTACACCGGTGAAGTGCGCAGGAGGAGTGCTCGAACTCTGAACTCTGCAAAGCCTTCCTTGACCTGTTCAACGAATGCAATCAACCAGAACGAAATACGTTCCAATGAAGCGAATCGGGATCCTGACCGCGGGTGGCGACACACCAGCTCTGAATGCAACCATTTACGGGGCCGTCGAGCGTGCAAATGCTCTGAAGATTGACGTGCTTGGTCTTCAGCGAGGATATGCGGGACTGCTGGACAGCCGTGTTCCGCACGTTCATCTGAATCCGCTCTTCACCACCATCCCGGAACTTGATCCGTGCAAAGGCGGCACCTTGCTGGGTTCGTCCAGAACCTATCTGGATTCTACCTGCACCGACCGGCTAGAACTGGTGGCCTCGCATGTGAAGAAACTGAGGCTGGACGGACTCATCTGCATCGGAGGCGACGGAACGATCAACGGCATGCAGCCTATCGCAGAAATTGTTCCGTGCGTTCTGGCTCCGAAAACAATCGATAACGATCTGGGCCTGAATTATATTGATGAGCCGAACGAATGGATTCGCGATCCAAAAGAAGGGCCGCCAGGTTATCTTGAAAAACGAACTCCCTGCCGAGAACGACTGCGTCTGGATGACATCATCAACTATGCCACGCCGGGTTATGCCACGGCCGTGTATGTTGTGGCTCAGAGCGTAGAGCGCCTGCGCACCACCGCCGAAAGTCACCGCCGAATTGCCATTGTCGAAGTGATGGGCCGCCAATCAGGATATATTGCTCTTGGAGCCGCGTATGCTCAGCCGGATATTATTCTGATTCCCGAGGTTCCTCTGAATCTGGAACAGCTGACAGCCCGCGTGACTCAGCTTTATCAGCTTCAGCAGCATGCCGTGATTGTTGTGGGAGAAGGCGTTCGCAGTCAGGATGGCTGCGAACTGGGCGCTGCGATGCCAACGTATGACCCGGCCGGCAATATTCGTTACAGCGGTGCCGCCGACGCGATTGCGCAGCTGCTGACAAAGTCGCTGGGTGAAGAGCTGTTTGGTGAAATGCGAACTTTTGAGCCCGCTTCTTCGAATATGTTTACTCGAAAAATTGGACACACTCAGCGCGGCGGACGTCCAATCCTATTCGATCGCTTCTATGCGTCCCAGCTGGGCGGAAAGGCCATCGATCTGCTCGTATCCGGTGAGACCAATGAGATCGCAACGATTCAGTACAAAAGCCAGTCCGGGTTCTCGCTCAGTTCAATCTCTGCCAACAAGCTGCGCGACCGGTGGGGCGAGATTCATCCGCGCGAAGTGCATCCATGCATGTACGATTCCGAACGCATGCAGCTTTCTGAGCTGGGCGTTGAATACCTAAAGCCGATCTTTACCAATGCTATTGGCCTGGACGATGTGGAAGCGATTCGGACGCAGATGTTCAGCGCGGGCAGCCTGAGTAATCGTTATCAGAGTATGAACACGGACATTCACAAACGCATTCGCTACGTTTGATCGAGAGAACGGAAAGTAGTCTGGCGCACTCAAGCTGATTTGAACATGACGCTGTCCAGTCAGGTTGACCTACGACAAACTGCTTTACTTCGCTACGCTGCCGTTCAGGATGACAAACCGTGTCATCCTGATGCGATTAGCGAAGGATCTCCCACCACTGCAATCAACGACTCAGCCACGGCTGCAGCTGGCTCAGGATCTCCTCCAGAATCGGCCGATCACTTTCCGGGCGAGTCGGACTGTCGGGATGAGTCAGCGTCGTCCGAATCCAGCCGCGGTGCTTGAGAAACATTGCGGCCGAGTGCTTGTAAGCGGGCACAGGAACACGAAACGCAAAGAAGCCCAGATACTGCAGCACATCGTTGAACTGATAGAAGTCCGCGTCGCCAGACTGCCACATGGCATCCCGCTGTGCAAACAGATCCGGTGCAAAACTGCTCAGCCCCAATAAATAATCGCTGCCGTACATGACCATATCGATGGCAAGATCGTTGCCGGTCAGCACCATAAAATCGGGCCGCACTTCGTCGCGCCAGATCAATCGCTGCCACTCAAGATCTCGCTGCAAAGAGGAATGCTTTGCGCCCAGACACTGCGGAATGGCCAAAAGTCCGCGATAGACACTTTCGCCATAAATGCGGCCGAACGGAGCGAACATCGTGCCCAGCTCAAAGCCAATGAACCGGTCACATCGAGTACTGATCTGCTGATAGGCTTCCACGATGGCAGCATCGGTCTGCTGCGTCAGCCCATAGGACTGAAAGATCACCGATGTTCCGCCGTGCTGTTGAATGTCGTCCATGCGATGGCTGTACTGATCCAGATCAAATGCAGAACCCGGCGCATCCTTTACAAAAGCACCGGCAATGTACATTCGCCCGGCGGCAACAGACTGAGTCCTCCGCAGAACCTCCAGCTTTGTGGATTCATCGAGCAAATTGATGTACCCGGTGTCCATGTTTACGGCCGGCACAAGACTGGCCTCGCACGTGCGAACCACGTGAGCTTCAAAGGACGTCCAATCCACTTCTCCCGATGCCAGAAACGGAAGCAGCACGGCCGACATTCCCGTGATGCGACGCCGCGGACGAATCAACTTTTGGGGATCAAACACGCCTGAGGAAACAACAGCGGGTGAAGTCATGGGGCAGGGCTCTGAGGAAAAAGTAAACACGGTGATTGTACTACGGAGCGGGAAGCTGATTCAGAGCATGCTCGCACAGACGGCGTCCATATTCTTCATCTTTGCCAGCAGTTAGAAGAGTTCGCAGAGGGTCAATGACCGCCAGCCCGGCTTCATCAATGCCCAACAGCGTGGCATGCCGAACAAACTGATTTCCGCTGTCCAGCAAGTCCCTCAGTGCTGTCAACGATTCTGAACTTTGACTGGCCCGTGAAAGACCCATTGCCGCGGCCAGTTTGATAAGCGGTTCCTCTGAATTTAGCTGCATCCTGAAGCTTTCCATCCGATGTTCGGGATGAGGCGAGTTCGTCAGCAGCATCATTTGCCACCAGCGGACGGCCCGATCTTCAGCCATCGACTGACTCACGGCGTCGGCGGTTTTTTCCTCAAGTCGAGCCGCCTGCTTTGCGGCCTTCAACAGCTCGACTGTTCGCTGCTCTCCGCCCGGACAGTGCAAAATCTGCCAGCGATTTCCCAACCGCTGTTCGCCTTCGTCCAGCATGGCTTCCGGCAACAGATGAGCATCGCGAACCTCGGTTTGCCAGCGGTCACATTCAAGCCGCAGTGTTTGCAGAGTCTGTTGCTGCTCTGGTCGCGCGGCCAGATTGACCAGCTCCCACGGATCGGCCTCCAGATCATACAATTCTTCAGGCGCTCGCGGGACATCGAACCATTGTGCCGACTCGGGCGCCAGCTTGTTCTCAGCCAGCAGTCGCCGCATTTCTCGAAGCGTCTCATTCTTTTCGCCGTAGGCCAAATGCTGCAAAGCCGGACGCCACGGCATCAGATTTCTGACGTACCGATGCGTGCGAGTTCTCACGGTTCGCACCATATCGAAACGTTCGTCCAGACGATCACGAGCCCCATAAATAAATTCCCAATCCTTCCCGCTTGCCGACCCCAGAAATGGCTTCCCGTGCAGATGCGAGGGCAGGGGGATCCCGGCGAGGCTCAGCACAGTCGGTCCCAGATCAATCAGATTCACAAGCCGGTCGTCTTTCGAACCGGGCGTTCCAACCTCTGCCTGGGCTCGCAATTTTTCCGGAACACGAACAATCAACGGCACTCTTGAACCGCTGTCATAAGTCCAGCGCTTGGCACGCGGCAGTCCATCTCCATGATCTGACCAGAACATGACCACGGTATCGTCGGCCAGACCGGCCTCATCAAGTTCCTGTAGAAGTCGGCCGACTTCAAGATCCATCACGGTGATCAGGTCGGCCAGCCGCGCAAGGTCAGCTCTGACGGCAGGTGTATCCGGATAAAGCGGCGGCACGATCATGTCTTCAGGCCGATGCCGCTGATCGATCGGCAAGTTTTCGACGACGCTCTTCCATCCGTCTGGCCAGACCTTGCTTTCATGAGTCATCGTGAGATTAAACACCGCGAAGAACGGCATATCTTTTGAAGGACGATTCTTCCAGTGAGCCTTCGCTGAAGATTCATTCCAGGTGGCTTTCTGATTCCAGTCGAGGTTATAGTCGGTCTTGCTGTTGTTAGTGCAGTAATAGCCAGCCTGGCGCAGGTACTGCGGAAAGAGTTTCACGTGATCAGGCAGATGAACCTTTGAACGCATGTGGTTTGCACCCAACGCGATCGGCCACATTCCGGTAATGATTCCAGTGCGGCTGGGAGCGCAGACGCCGTGGCAGGAAAAAGCATGAGTAAACAGAGTGCCTTCCGCGGCTAATTGATCCACATGAGGCGTCACCGCCTGCCGGTCTCCGTAACATCCAAAGTGCGGACTGATATCTTCGCAACTGATCCAAAGAATATTCGGTCCCGGCTGTGCAGACGCAATCGCTGACAACGTTGGGAATGAGAACAAAACGAGGGCACCAAGCAGGTTGGCCATTTGTCGCATCACGCGATCCTCACAGCGGGCAAGTCTCCCGCGTGCAGACAATGGGGAAGGGCAAGTCAGGGCTGCTGATGATAAGCAATTCCGTTTCCGCCTGCATTCCACCCCGGACGCCCAACTTCTTTGCAGCTTGAAACGTGGCCTCAGGCACACTGGAAAACCGTCGAAGAGCAAGCGAGCGTGAGAGCGGTAGAAAGCACGAATAGGTCTGCGAGGAACGCGCGGGGAGCCGATCCCAGAAATCTGAGGATGCTGAGTCGTTGGACCGAATTCCTACTATGCGCCGGACAGTCGGACCTAAAAGGCGGCTGAAATTTATGCCGCCAGCGTTTTTCTTCCGAGTTGGAGTCACACAAGCTGTAGCGAATAGATCACATTTTTCTTTGGGAGGCGCTGACACCTTTTTGACTTCAGGTCGAACGGACATTATGTGTCACGGCACCTTCCTGTGGCATGACCGTTTAAGGCATCAAGCCTCATCCTCGCCTTCATCTTCACAGTCCTCTTCGTTGGTCTCGTCCGTCAGCACATGATCTTCATCAGACAAATCTGAAAATAAATTTCGTGTCTGCTTCGGCGGCGGCCCGAGAGATTTACGCATCCATTCCGGGCAATCAAGAGCCCCGGCGGCGCGAAGCTGCTGGACGGTGATCAGGTGAGAGACAGATTGTTGGTCCGTCACAAATAGCCTCCAGTAGTTTTGCCTGTTCTGGCTCCAGCTCAACAAGCATCGTCAGCACGTTCAGTACATTCAAAAGTTCGGTTTTGTATTCCGCCAGCCAGTGATCCGGTTGGATCTCGCCCAGCTTCGACGGCGGACGACGATCGGCAGCGAATTTGATTCGAACTTTGCTTCCTTGAGTCTCGACTGCGAAGCTCAGTGTTTTCAGTCTGGCAAAGTGAACGAGTTCAAGGTAGCGGTTATAGTACCCAAACCTGCGGTCGACTGGCACAAGGCCAGTCGGGCCGGACTCTGACAGAGTTGTTGACAACGATATTCTCATGCCCGAGCTTCGTGACGACACCGGAACAAAACCGGATAAATCAATAGGCCTTATCAACCCGACTTTTGCGCAGCCCGGTCCCACCCTGATTCCCAGCCTCGCCGCGAAAGAACGCTACTTTCGCGGAGCGAAAGGCGACGATTATTGATCGACCGAGACTTAGCTATCCTACGCGAAACGAATCGGTCGGCGGGAACAACTCCGCGGCAGACCGTGCCGTTGAAAACGGGTCGTTGGTTTTTTAAAACCGGGGCGACCGCCATTGTCTGAAGTCTTCCGTCTGGAGTCATGTGATGCGTCCGTGGATTCTCGCTGAAACAAATTTTGCTCATGTGAAGGCCTGCGAATATCAGGTGGCTGTGCTGCCGATGGGAGCCACGGAGCCTCACAATCTGCATCTGCCGTATGGCACAGATACCTTCGAAGCGGAAGCAATTGGAAGCCGTAGTTGTGAGGCCGCCTGGAATCAGGGTGCCAAGGTCGTCCTTTTGCCGACGATTCCGTATGGCACAGAAACGAATCAGTCTCAATGTCGACTTTCGATGAATCTGAATCCCTCGACATTGGCTCGTGTGATTCAGGATCTGGTCGAATCGCTGGAAGGACACGGGATCCGAAAGCTCCTGATTCTGAACAGCCACGGCGGCAACGAATTCAAACCGCTGTTACGCGAACTGAACGGCAAGACTTCCGTGCAGCTCTTTCTGTGTGACTGGTTTCGTGGCCTGACCGCCGATGTAAAAAAATCAATCTTCAAGGAAGCGGATGATCACGCCGGGGAAATTGAGACGTCGCTTGGGCTGGCGTATTTTGGCCATCTGGTCGCAAAAACTCCGGACGGGACACTGGCGGCAGACGATGGCGTAACCGCGGAAACGCGGCTCACCGCAGTCAACAACGGCTGGGTCTCGATCACTCGGCCATGGCACCTGCTGACGACCAACACCGGAGCTGGAAATCCACATGCAGCCACTGCAGAAAAGGGCCAGCGGCTGATGGAAATCATGGTGGAACGACTTTCGAAATTTCTTGTCGACCTGGCCAATGCGGATCTGGACGATCGATTCCCGTTTTAAGTAGTATCGCCACGCTTGTGTGGCTTCGAGCGACGTGATAAACAGAAGCTCGCGGCTGGAACCATCATCGAAAAACGCTGGCCTTGTTGCACAGGAGCGTACGGAGTGTCTGAGATCGACGTCTACAAAGAATGGCTGGGAATTCCGGAAGGCGATCGTCCACCGGATTACTACACATTGCTGCGTCTGGTGCAGTTTGAGGACGACGTTGAGAAGATTCGCGGCAATTACCGAAAGCTCAACGCTCACGTTCGAAAGTACGCAACCGGCCAGTATCTTGTGCGGTCTCAGGAGCTGCTGAACGAGATGGCAAAGGCAATGCTGTGCCTGACCGATCCGGACGGTAAGCATGAGTACGACGTTTCTCTGGGACGTGAGCCTTCACAGACCAACGACGAAGAACCGAAAACAACGCTGCAGTATCTGGTTTCCAAAAATCTGATCAAGCGGTCTCAGGTGACGGAGATTGAAAGCTTTGCGGACGCACGAGGCCTGAATCATCGTGATGCGGTGATCCAGATGGATCTCGTGGAACCGGTTGAAGCCACGCGGGCTCTGGCTGTGGAACTGCGACTGCCGTATGTCGATCTGGAAGACATGCTGCCTGAAGACAACGTACTGGACAAGATTCCGCGCCGAATCGTGAAGAAACACTCCTGCCTGCCATTGTTTGAAGATCGCGGCCGGCTGATGGTGGCCTGCATTGATGAACCGTCTCCGGCCCTGGAAGACGAAATCCGGTTGCGGTGCGGGATGCCAATGCGCGCTGTGCTGGCTCTTCCCCGGGCCGTGAATCAGGCCATCGCAAAGTATTATGCGCCAGGCATGAGAGACGAAGCGGCCGTTGAAGAGACACGAACCAAATCGTCCGGAAAGGCTGGCAAGGCCGGGAAGGAAACGCCCGAAAAGAAGACCGCTGCGGCAGCAAAAGCGAAAAGTAAATCTGCACCTTTGACGCCTGAAGAATCTCAGCAGCGAGTGGCTCTTACGGCCATTGCCGCCTGCTGGGCCACAATCGGAACCGCGGCGATTCTGTACTTCCTGAATGACCAGAGCCTTCCGTTTGGCTACATGCCGATTCCACTCGTGATGGGCGGAATTGTGTTCGGCGTCATGAAGTCGACTTATTGCCGATAGCCATGCTGCCGATGCTCGGCGGACATGTTGCTTAACTACCCGGAGAGACGCGGCGAACCACAACCGTGTCTCTCCGTCGGGGGATTTGTTCATTTCTCATCCCTCGCCCAACGCCACCCCCACGGATTCAGAATCACGTCCCGCTGGTACCATCATGCCGCTCGCAGGTTGACCTGGCCGTGACTGGCGGGCACATTTTTTCACAGCGAATGAGCGATTGGGAGCGGAGTTGTGCTTGAGTGTTCTTATCCAATCTACTGAAATAACCAAGAGCATTAAAGAAATTCCGAATCACAAGCCGAGCGATGACAGGATGCTGGACCTGCAGAAATCCTGCAGCGTCCTCGTCAGGAATTCTTTACCTGATCCCGCCTTCCTTCGGATTTCCTCAATCCGTCTTTTACATACAGACTTCTCCTGTGTTTCCAGCCACCTTACTTGTCATCAGCGGAGCCAATCGCGGCAGCCGCTTTGAAATCACTTCCGACCAGGACGTGGTGATCGGCAGAAGTGTGGGCTGCAATCTACGTCTGGATGACAGCGAAGTTTCACGGCATCATGCCAGGATCTCACACAACGGGCTCGACTTTGTCCTGAACGATCTGCACAGTGCCAACGGCACAAAAGTGAACGGTCTTGCCGTTGCAGAACACGTGCTCGTCAATGGGGACACGCTGCAGTTTGGCTCCAGCGTGATTGCGTTCCAGTTGCCGGATAGTCACCATCAGCCAGTAATTTCGGCCAATCAAATTCGTTTCATTGAAGATGCTCGGCCGCTGGATTCCGCGGTATTTGCTCAGACGGTCGGTGTTGACGGCGTCTCGGCACTTCCCGTGCAGGGCTCACAAAGCGGTCTGGAACTGCTGTATCATGTGGCCGAGGAGCTGGTGACTCCTGTCCATTCCCTTGAGGCGCTGCTGCAGCGAATTCTGGACCTGACGCTGAACGCCGTAAACGCGGACCGTGGCTGCGTGTTGCTGAAGGACCCGGTCGGAGCGGACCTGACAGTGATTGCGTTTTCGCATCGCGGCAGTCCGTCGGCGAACGTTCAACAGATGCCGGTGTCGCGTTCCATTACAGATTATGTTCTGCGACATGGAACCGCGGTCAGAACTTCTGACGCCAGTCTGGACGACCGTTTTCAGACGGGTCAAAGTATCGTCACAGCTGGTATCCGCGAAGCCATCTGCGCTCCCATGCGAGGCCGCTCGGATCTGCTCGGCGTTTTTTATCTCGACACAACCACGACCTTTAATTCCGCAATGACGACCGGAGTTCAGTTGCGGCTTAATGACGAACACCTGCGAACAGTCGTTACGGTGGCTCGCCAGGCCGCCCTTGCTCTTGAATCCCGTCAATTTCAGGATGCGATGCTGAAGGCCGAACGATTCGCGGCGATGGGCCAAACGATCACGGTGCTCAGTCATCATATTAAGAACATTCTGCAAGGCGTCCGTGGCGGAAGTTATCTGATTCGCATGGGCCTGGATCAGAATAAAAACGATCTGATCCGCCAGGGTTCAGAAATTGTGGAACGGAACCAGACGCGCATCTATGACCTTGTCATGGACATGCTGAACTTCAGCAAAGATCGTGTGCCATGTCTGCAGCTCGCCGACCTGAATAAAGTCGTCGGCGAAGTTGCGGAGCTCGCGGCCGCCAGAGCGGCCGAGTGCGGTGTGACGCTGGAATATCGAAAGGGCGATGAGATTCCCACGTCACTTTTCGACAGCGAAGGAATTCATCGAGCCGTCCTGAATATCGTTTCCAATGCGATTGATGCTGTCGACGGAATTGAACGCGGGGCTGTCGTAGTTCAAACGGGATATGACAAGTCGGCTGATATGCTGCTGGTGGCGGTCAGCGACAATGGCCCCGGAATTCCCGAGGATCAACGGGCGGCGATTTTCAATGTCTTTGAATCCTCCAAAGGTTCACGCGGAACCGGAATTGGTCTGCCCGTCAGTCGCAAGATTCTCCGAGAACACGGAGGTCGGGTACGAATCGAAGGGGGACCTGGCCAGGGAACTCGCTTTGTCCTGAGCTGGCCGCGCGGAAATGCCACGCTTCAGGATATCAGCCTGTTGATTCCACAGGATGATCTCGGCAGCCGTATAACGAAAACCTGAAGCCGGACCGAAGACGGTCAAAAGCACTCATTTCGTAGCGGAACGCGCCAAGCGTTTCGGTGATTGGTCATTTCTTAGCGGAACACACCAGGCGTTTCGGTAATTGCCAACGACGCCCAAGTCTGCCGAAAGCCTTGGCGGCTTCCGCTATGACGATTCCTTGCAAAAACGGAGGTGCCGAAAGTCTTGGCGACTTCCGCTACGCCATAAGACCACGCCATTGGGTCAATGGCCCCGGAACTACCACTGAATATCCTGTCGTGAATGAACACGTCCGGCAAGTTCAATGACTTTCGGTTTGAGATTCGAAAGCGTATCCATCACTGCCGGAATTGTGATTCCCTCCACTTCGCAAACCACGGTGATATCTTTTCGGTCCATTGGACAGACCGACACACAGGCTCCGAATTCGCTCTGAATCTGAGCTCGCCACGGTTCAGCAGGAATCTGCTCCGGCACAGCCGCCAGGACACGCTGGCCGCCACCCACATTACGAAGGAACGGACGAGCCGTCGCGGGAAATGCGGATGTGGTCGCCGTCGCGATCACCGGAATCTCGCCCGATGTTTTTCCAAAGCTCTGGAACAGGAAATTTGCCGCTTCGCCACTTAAGGCCGCAGCTTCACGAGAACTTGCGTCTTTTTGAATCAGCTGGGACACGCGGAATCGAGTGCTCTTCAGCAGAAACTCTTCAAAGGCATTCACCATCGGCGCAGGAAACGCGGACGGTTCACTGCTCCGGGTTTCTATCAGCGAAGACAGTGACTGCAGTCGTTTTTTCAGAAGCGGCATCTGTTCATCATGCAGCTTTGCTGTCGATTCCCGAAGATTCTTCAGCTGTGCCGTAACGTTCTGACAGACCGTCTGACACACGAGGAGCATACAGTACTGTCGGCAGAAAACCTTCAGCGTATTTCCGTCCACTGTATCAGACGGACTTGCCGCCTGATTAGAGAACGATGAGCACAGATCGGCAAAGGCCGACTGCAGGTCCGACTTCTGGCGGACACTGGCTGCAGCCGCTTCATCAATCTGCACCAGGATCTCCTGCACGGCCTGCTGAGCCGCACTGATTCGGCCACGACTTTCAATGCAGCTGTGTACATAACCAACAATTTTTGTCAGCGATCGAGAGACCCCGGCCGTCAGATCTTTTCGAATTTCTTCGATCACCGCAGCGATCGCACTTTTCTGCACCGTCGAACTAGTTTCCTGACTGATCAGGCTGGCGACAAGACCGGGAACTTCTTCCACAGCGGAGGCTGAGCCCAGACGGCTCCAGATCGCGGAAGCATAGTCGTCGACTCGCCGCGTCCGTTCCGCATTGAGCAGTCGGGGAACGAGATCAATGACCGCGTCACCGGTCAATGACAGATCCTGCATCAGGGCCATGAGTCCGATGGATAGCGAGCTGCTGCCTGAGCCATCGACTGCGGCTTTGGCATTCGTCCACCGCTGAATAATGGCTGACGCCAGCATGCTGGCTTCTGAATTGGCAACATCCCACGTATCATAGGCCACCCTTGCGATGCCAAAGGTCTTCAATGAAAAGCTGGCTTTGCTTTCTGCATCATTGTCGGCCGCGATTCGCCAGGAATCCATCTCCAGCCGAGCCGGTGTCAGCGTCCGAAGTTCCAGATAGTCTGTGACAGAGGCTATACCGGTCTGAAAATTCACATTGCTCAGATCGTCGCCCAGATGAACAAGGACGACTTCATCAAGCGGCATTGCAGTGCCTGACGTGTTGCCTGTTCTGTTCTGAGCCACCGAGCACTGGACTCCCGGCAGACTGAAGTGATTCAGCTCTTTCAAAAAGCTCACGGTGTTGGCATCCTGCATGTCCGCCAGCGGGGCCGAGTTTCCTGTCCCATGCATCAGCAGGGCAGTGACGCTGCACGGGGTCAGTCCTTTCTTTTCCGAGAGCAGTGATCGCAGCAAAGCAGCCGCGTCGAGCAGCGACCCGCTGCATGTACCACCTGAGGTGGAGCCCACAATGACAAAGTCCAGACCATCGCGAGTGAATGGAAGCTGAGTCTGTTCGCTGGATGCTCGCGCCGCATCGCCGTGAAAGATCTGATCAATCCCTTTCTGCAGCTGGTTGCGAATCTGCTCCTGATGATCAACGAAGGCCAGTCGTCCCAATGGGCGCATGCCTTCCACTTTTCCGGATCGTGGAATATTGAAGAGCCATCGTCGACTGAGCCAGTTCAAATGATCTCGAGGCGACTTGCGGTATTCATGCGAAGTCCTGAGCGGAATTCCAATGGTCGCCAGTGACGTAGCCGATGTTGAGGCGGCGTCGCGTTCCATGTGCTGAGTCGTTTCCAGATCGGCATCCACACAGAGAAAATGAATGGCTGGCAATGGTGCGTCGGAAAATCGATGCTGCAGTCGTTCGCGGAACTGCGAAACAACCTGAGCACCCATCCCGCCAATCGCCACAAACATGGTCGGACGAACCAGCCAGGTCAGTCCCTCAGTTCCGGGCGGACGCAGCGGCGTTGCGGAAGGCATCAGTTGAGAAGTGCTGATCCCGGCCGTACCTGATTCCACAAAATGCTTTAGAGAACTGGTCGCTGCTGGTTCTGCGGTTTCCGCAGCCTTCGGCAGCGAAGAACTGGCGTAACGTCGCCGCGACAATTCGTCGATAAACTGACGACAGCTTGGAAAACGTGTTCGAGGATTCTTTGACAGAGCGCGGGCTACCATCGCACGGTCCGACGGATGCAGAGTGCTCAGATCCGGAGCGCTCTTCAAATGCTGAGACGTAAGCTGCGCCGCCGAGCGACCATTGAAGGGCGGTACACCGGTCAGCATCGTCTGATAAACGATCGCCAGACTGTACTGATCGCTGCCTCGTTCAGGCCGGCCGTCGAAAAGTTCCGGAGGCGTGTAGAGCGGAGTGAAACCATTGACGAGCGAATGACTGCCCGCAGCAAGACTTTTCGTCAGTCCAAAGTCACCAACCTTGGCATGACTTCCCTGCAGAAGCAGGTTGTCGGGCTTCACGTCCAGATGCTGCAATTCATGCTGGTCGGACATAAAATCGAGCGCATCCGCAGCATCCCGCAGATATCCGATCAGCTCTTCCCGTGGAATACCCTTCTGACCGCTGGCGACGATTTCCTTGAAGCGATCGTCCAGACTTCGATCCGCAAGTTCGGTCACAATCACCACTCGGCCGTCGATGACTTCCACACGTTCAATGCTGAGCAAAAATGGATGACGCAGGTCTCGAATGCGATTCAGTGCGCGAAGCTCAGTCTCAGCCTGAGGCCCGCTCAGGTTGCCAAACAGGATCTTGACCGCTTTGGGAAATCCGCCCGGGCCGATGGCCTTCCAGACTTCGCAGAAGCCACCCATACCAATACGTTCCTGCAGACGATAGCCGGCAATTTCCGTAAGATTGAATGACGTCGTCGGCCGAATATCCGGCTCGGACAATAATGCAGTGGATTGAATTTCTGTCTTCAGCATGGTTTCTGCTCCTTTCAACGACACATCGGCTGAGCGATCTCAAATGAGGCGTTCAGGGGTCGCGTAGGAATACGCGTAAAGAAACACTCTGACACCGTGTCAAAATATTCGGCTAACATTTCGAACTGCAGACCCCGGTAAAGGCAGTAGCTGCGGACCTGCAGCAGCAGGTCGCGAGCATGACAGCGGCGCATCGGTCGCTGCTCCGCGCGATACCATTTATTCATCAGGTGCTCGACGGCTTCAGGATCGTAGTTGCATCCCAGCTTTTCCGCAGAAATCTGGAACAGCCGATGGAACTCTTCGTCTCCAGGATCTTCCACTTCAATTCGATACGGAATGCGGCGAAGAAAAGCTTCGTCCACCAGATCGGCCGGATCCAGATTGGTCGAAAAGATGATCAGTTGCTGAAACGGAACCTGAATCTTCTTGCCTGTGGCCAGCGTCAGATAGTCGTGCTTGTTTTCCAGCGGAATGATCCACCGGTTCAGAAGTTCTTCCGGCTTGACACGCTGACGACCAAAGTCGTCGATCAGCAGACAGCCGCAGTTGCTCTTCATCTGCAGCGGAGCTTCACTGATATTGCTTGTGGAATCATGCCGAATCTCAAGACTGTCCAAAGTCAGCTCGCCACCCACGATCACCGTGGGACGACGAATGCGAACCCAGCGCCGGTCATACGCCAGGCGATCCCCCGGCTGCTCCACTTCCTGATGATAGGCCGGATCGAACAAAGTGATGATTTCACGGCCGTCCATTACGGCATAAGGAATCCAGATCTCCTGTCCGAAGCAACTGGTCAGACAGCGGGCCAGCGTTGATTTGCCATTCCCGGGGGCTCCGTACAGAAACAGACCGCTGCCCGAATTAATGGCCGGGCCCAGCATATCCATCAGTTCGTCGGAGACAGACACGTTGTAAAACGCATCATCCAGTTCTTCCCGGCGGACCGGCTGATCACAGATCGCCTGAGCTTCGACCGATATCACATAGTCGGCAAGCGGCACCGGAGCAGGGCCCACGTAAGCGCATTCTGCGTGGAAGACTTCAGCACGCCGACGGCCTTCGTCGGTCAGTCCAAACACATAGTCATTCATGCTCGCGCTGCCGCAATGAATGACCATGCGACGGTTTTTCAGGCGATCCATAAGCCCTTCAACCATGCGGAAGGGAATGCATAGATCGCCCGCGATGGATCGGCCGGTGAGATTACCGGACGACCGAAGCAGTCGGCAGACCATGGCTTCAAGGAAGGGCTCGGTCAGACCCAGTTCATGGAATGACGCCGGATCTGAGGGCCAGAAACTTTCTCCAGCCAGCAGAGCCGTCAGCAATGCTGAATCGCTCGATCTTCCTTGTGCAGGACGTGACATCAACATGGTGGCAGATTCTTAAAGCGTTGCAGGCAAAAGGGACCAAATCTGAAATACTGGACCGCGGCTGGCTGATACTTCAAACATTGATCCAGTGGCTGGCCGCTTCGGCTCGACCGAACAGATAACCCTGAGCAAGCTCAAAACCCAGATCGAAACAGACAGACGCTTCGTCGACGGTTTCCACGCCTTCTGCCAGCGGCACCACATTCAGATCCTTGACGATTCGTATCAGCGACTGAATGGTGGCTCGATGCTGGGCCGTTGTGAACGGCAGACCGTGTACAAATTTCACATCGAACTTCAGTACATCCGGCGGAACTTCAAACAGCTCCTTCAGTCGGGCCTGACCCGACCCGAAGTCATCGTAAGCCAGTCCCATTTTCAGGTCCGTTGTTATTCTGCGCAGTTCGCGAAGCTGGGCACTCGAAGCAACAGCACCTTCATGAACTTCCAGGACAATCTGGGTCGTCGGGTATTCAGCTCGCAGCCGTTCCAGCGACGGAAACAATTCAACACCGGCCATTTCGGCCGGATGTGTGTTGAGATAAAACTGAGTGACCGGAAGTGTCTCGCCAATTCGAAGTCCTTCAGTTCGGCACACCTGGCTCAGTTCGGCTTCCACATTTTTCGAGGCCGCGACGCGGAACATTTTTTCCGGTGTTTCAAGCCCGAGCAGATAGCTGCGGGAAAGCACTTCAAAGCCGACTCGACCCGAGTCACTCAGGCGCACGATCGGCTGGAAATAAGGTCGCAGCGCTGGTCTTCGGAGCAGTTTTTCAAACTGCAGGTGAGCCAGTGCTTCGGCCGACACATTCGCTGTGACAGTGGAACTGGTACACTCGTCTGTCGACGACTGCAGCGTGAACGTCACACTGCCAAAATGCAGCACATCGCCGGATCGAAGTCCGGTCAGATGCTGAATTCGTCGGCCGTTCAGCAGCGTTCCGTTGGTGCTGTTCAGGTCCCGAACAAACAGGTCTCTGTTGATCGTCAGAACCTCGGCATGGCGACCAGAAACCGTCGGATCGCTGAGACACAAATTGCTGGAAGGATGGCGTCCGACCGCAAACGTGGGAGCAACCACATTGACCCGCTGATTGGACGAGTTGTCGCCCGAGCTCTTCACGAGAACCCACAAGCCTTCCGGAAACGGAGAGCATGGAGATCCAACGTCCACCAGGCCACTGCTGTTCACCGGGACTGATAATATGTCTATTGGACTCTCGAACATACTCATGGTGTTCAGTCCTGAAATTTCTGGTGCTGAGGCCGATCGGCATCATCAATAAGACAATCCAGCGTTCTCGGAAGAACGAGGATGACTTATGGCAACATTAGCTCACAACTGTGGCCGCATCTTCCGATCACCACAAATCTGCACAATCTGAAGTGCCGATTACGCCACCTGGGAGAAATAAACGGCTGCTGCATCCAAGGAAACCCATGCACAGTCCTCTTTCATCGACGCACGCTCCGTCACTATTGTCAGGACTCCTGCAACCGTCCCATCAAGGAATGGCAAAAATGCAACGCACGTCTTCACTCCTGGTCGCAGGAATTGAGGACAAATCCCCGGCTTGCCTGCCGTGAATCACCACCGCGCTGCTCCGCCAGCGCGGTCTGTTTTGAATCCGACGACGGTTGCTCATAGACTGCATCAGCTGTCCCTGAAATCTGCGAGCAATGTCCTGTAGCTCACCGTAATCTTTCTGCCAGAGGCATGTCCCATGCGTTCTTTGAAGCTCCCGCTGCTTTCGTCCCGCCGATTGGCTCTGCTGCTGCTGGCAGGGCTCGTTGCCAGTTTCAGGCTGACAGCCTCCCGAATCACTGCACAGCCGAAGCCTGAGGACAGCTCCGCGGACGTCATTGTCTACGGTGGCACCTCGGCCGGCGTGGCGGCCGCTGTTCAGGTCTCACGAATGGGCCATTCGGTCATTTTGATTGAACCGGGAAAACACATCGGTGGCCTAACGTCCAGCGGTCTGGGTTTTACGGACAGCGGTGACAAGCGAGTCATCGGAGGGATTTCCAGAGAATTCTATCAGCGAGTTCGAAAGCATTATGACAATCCAGCCGCATGGGTTCACCAGAAGGCGTCGGAGTATGCCCGCTATCGATCAAGCGAAGATGCAATGTGGACTTTTGAGCCCAAAGTTGCGGAAGCCATCTTTCTTGACATACTGAAGGAGGCCAAAGTCACGGTTCTCATGCAGGAACGTCTCGACCGCACATCCGGAGTTGCTATAAATTCCGATCGAGTTCAGTCAATTACGATGGAGTCCGGAAAACAAATCACGGGCAAACAATTTATTGATGCCACCTATGAAGGCGATCTGATGGCCGCCGCCGAGGTCCGGTTTACTGTCGGCCGCGAATCAAACGAGCTCTACGGTGAACAACTCAACGGCAATCAGGTGAAGGCCAACGTCCACAATCATCGCTTCACAAAGAATGTCGATCCTTATCTGAAGCCGGGGGACTCGGCGAGCGGGTTACTGCCCGGTATCGAAGAGACAGGTCCAGGTGTGGATGGCACCGGAGATCATCGCGTTCAGGCCTATTGCTTTCGGATGTGCATGAGCAACGCGCCCGCGAATCGTCTGCCGTTTCCAAAGCCCGCGAATTACGATGAAAAACGCTATGAACTGCTGTTTCGCAATTTTGAAGCGGGCGATCTGCGTTTTCCCATGAGTCCCGACATGATGCCCAATGGAAAGACGGATACGAACAACAATTGTGCGGTGTCGACTGACTATCTCGGCGGCAACTACAAGTATCCGGAGGCGAGTTACGCCGAACGAGAAGCCATCGTTCAGGACCATGAGGATTATCAGAAGGGCCTGATGTGGAGTCTTGCCAATCATCCGCGCGTGCCGGATTCGATTCGCAAAGAGATGGCTCAGTGGGGACTTCCGGCTGACGAGTTCACCGATAACGGCAACTGGCCTCACCAGCTTTATATTCGCGAGGCCCGCCGCATGGTCAGCGATTATGTGGTGACAGAAGCGGACTGTCGGCGAGTTCGCATCGTCGAGGATTCTGTCGGGCTGGGCAGTTACAACATGGATTCGCACAACGTCCGACGCTTCGTAACGGCTGATGGATTTGTGCAGAATGAGGGCGACGTGCAGGTGTCGCCGGGTGGTCCTTATCTGATCAGCTATCGTTCGATTGTTCCGGCCAGGGGTCAGGCGACCAATCTTTCTATTCCCGTCTGCCTTTCTTCATCGCACATTGCCTACGGCTCAATCCGAATGGAGCCCGTGTTCATGATTCTTGGGCAAAGCGCAGCAACGGCCGCCGTTCAGGCCATGGCAACCAACACAGATCTGCAGACGCTTCCCTTTGCCGCATTGCGAGAGCAGTTGCTGAAGGACGGGCAGGTTCTGGATCTTCCGCCAGGAATTCCCGTTAAGGAGGCCATTTCCCAAAAGAGTCTGCCTGGAATCGTGCTGGATGACGCAGAGGCGATGGTGACCGGAGCATGGGCTCGCAGTTCATCTGCCGGTAAGTATGTCGGAGTGGATTACATTCACGACGGCGATCTGGAAAAAGGCGAGAAGTCCATCACATGGACCATCAAGGCCCCCACGGCTGGCCCGTTTGCATTGCGAATGAGCTATTCCGCAAATCCCAACAGAGCCACCAATGTGCCCATCACTGTCACGCACATTGGCCATTCTTCAACTCAAACAGTCAACCAAAAACTACCACCAAAGATCGACGGACTCTTTCATCCGCTGGGATACTATGAACTGAAACGCAACGATCAGCTCACCATCACCATTTCCAACGCCAGCACAAACGGCCACGTCATCGCTGACACCGTTCAACTACTACCTCAGCCATGACAATGCATTTTTGGGGATCCACCAGCAAGCCCATCGCAAGCGGACTAAGTTGGGAATTTCCCTCAAGCAGCCAAAGCAGAGTGTCAGTAGCCAGCACCGCCATTTTCATAAGATTCATAGCGAAAAGCAGCTGTGCCGGTTAGCTCAGCATCGAGCGGAAAATAAGTGTCGCCTTTCGCTCTGCGAAAGTTGCGAGGACGCTGCTTTCGCGGAGCGAAAGGCGACTCTAAAAAGCTGCACGATGCTTAACCGGGAGTGTCCAGGTTGCCGCCGGAAATGAGTGCCACGACATTTCGGCCAGCAAACTGCGGCGAGTGTTGCAGCATCACGGCTAACGGGACTGCCCCGGAGGGCTCGGCGATGAGTTTGACGCGTTCTGCCAGCAGGCGAGTGGCGTGGATGATCACCTGCTCATCAGCACACAGGATTTCGTCCACCAGTTGCTGAATCACTGGAAACGTCAGCGTCCCAAGCGGCGTTCTCAGCCCATCTGCGATCGTGTCCGTCCTTAGGGCCGGTTCAATTTTCCCTGACTTCAGACTTCGAAACGCGTCGTCGGCCAGAGCTGGCTCGGCACCGATGACGCGGATGTCCGGGCGAAGAGTTTTGACTGCGATCAGGACTCCTGACAACAGTCCGCCGCCACCAACCGGAACGACGATCGTGTCAACATCCGGAGCCTGCTGTAGCATTTCGAGTGCTGCCGTTCCCTGCCCGGCAATGACCTGCCGATTGTTAAACGGGTGAATCAAAGTGGCGCCGGTTTCCCGCTGGACTCGGGCCGCAGCGGCTTCACGCGATGCGGAATCCGGTTCGCACAGAATAGGATCAATGCCCAGCGCGCGAACAGCCTCCAGCTTGACTCGCGCAGAATTATGCGGCATCACAATGTGAGCGGCGATTCCACGCAGGACCGCAGCTCGTGCCAGGGCCGCAGCGTGATTGCCGGAAGAATGCGTCACAACGCCGCGGCTGGCCTCTTCGTCCGACAGACTAAAGACCGCATTGCAGGCGCCGCGAGCCTTAAACGCATAACCATGTTGCAGGTTTTCGCACTTCAAACGCAGACGGCATCCTGTTAATGCCTGCAGAGCCCACGTTTCCACAAGGGGGGTCGTAAACACATACGGCTGGATTCTGATGGCAGCCTGCTCAATGTCCCGGAGTGCTACACACAGTTGATGACGATCCACCGGCGATCCTGATATGAGGCCGAGCTTAGCTCACATCAAATCGCGGCGCGGCGAACTCATCTTCAGAAGACGTCGCCTCAGAGACAGTTACTTTCGGTCGTTCTTCGACCGTCGGCTTAGACACAGGTGGCGTGTACGTCACAGTCTTTTCAACGTCTCGGCTGGCGCTGCGAATCTCTTCCTGAAACCCTGAGATCCCTTTTTTGAACTCGCCAAAGCTCTTGCCCATATTCTTGGCGACGGAAGGCAGATTTTTGCCGAACAGCAGCAGGGCAATAATGCCCACGATCAGCATTTCAAACGAACCGACACCTGGAATGAATCCCATTGCAGCACCCCTTCCGCGGACAAATCCGCATCCCAGACTGAAAATCAATCGTCTGATTCAGCAACTACTGAAGCTTATCGGAGCCTTCTTCGTCGCCTTCTTTCAAACCTTTTTTGAATTGAACAAGGCTTTGGCCGAGCGATCGCATGGTGCCTGGAAGTCGATTTCCAAACAGAAGCATGACGATCACAAGCACGATCGCCATTTCTATCCAGCCTGGAACCCAGGCCAGCAAAGGCTGCGAAGCGATTTTGAACAGCAAGTTATTCATCGGAAGTCTTTCCGAAAGCATAAAAACCAGAAAACTGTCGACCAATCATCTTACCAGGCATTACGCGCGAAGTCTCAACGGTGTGACGGAAAATCATTGGCGGGAAACCGGATTCCAACTGAAAATGCCTGCCTCAACTGGAATTATCGTCAAGGATTGAGCCGCCCGGAGGATCCGTGCATTTTACCGTGCAACATTTTCGAATCAATTGCCCATCCAGATCAGGCCCGCAACGGCTTCGCGTCCGGGACAGAACAGCAGCAAATATCCTACCGCTCACGGCAAATAGCCAATGTTGAAAAAGAAGAAATAGCTCTTCAGAGTCGCTCGCTGGCTATTTCATCTGCTCGGCAATCAGAAACGCAATCTCCATCGCCTGTTCGTAATTCAGGCGTGGATCCACCTGGCTGCGATAGTCGCGAGTCAGGTCTGATTCCGAAAGATTACCGGGGCCTCCAATGCACTCGGTGACGTCTTCGCCGGTGAGTTCCAGATGAATCCCGGACAGACGACTGCCGAGTTCCTTGTGAATTCGGAATGCCATGATAATTTCCGACATGATGTCATCAAACGAACGCGTCTTGATCCCGTTCCGCGCCGTCTGACCATTGCCGTGCATTGGATCACAGCTCCACAACACGTTCCTGCCGGACCGCAGCACAGCTTCCGCCAGTGCGGGAAGTTTGGATCGAATCTTCTCGGCCCCGAAACGATGTATCAGAGTCAAACGCCCTGGTTCGTTGTCAGGGTTCAGAATCTGAATCACATCGATCAGCTCTTCGGCCGTCATCGAATTGCCAACCTTCAGTCCAATCGGATTTCGAATGCCACGAAAATACTCCAGATGAGCTCCGTCGATCGCGCGGGTTCGATCGCCAATCCAGGCCATGTGAGTCCCCAGATTGTACCAGCCCCGCTGACGCTCCATGCGTGTGAGAGCCTGTTCAAACTGCAGCAGCAGTCCTTCATGCGAGGTAAAGAAGTCGACTCGGGTCAGTTGAGTCAGTTCGCCGGTAGAGACGGCTTCCATAAAGCGAATGGAATCGCTGAGCGATTCAAGCAACTGCTGATACCGCCGTGATCCCGGAGTATTGCGGACAAATTCCAGATCCCAATTTTCGGGATGATGCAGGTCGGCAAATCCACCTTCGCTGAGCGCACGAATGTAGTTAATCGTCAGTGCAGAGTGCTCATACGCACGCAGCAGCAACTGTGGATCCGGCCGACGCTCCAGAGGCGTGAATCCAGAGCGATTGACAATATCCCCGCGATAACTTGGCAACTCCATATCGCCCCGCTTTTCCAAATCGGCAGAGCGAGGTTTTGCGTACTGACCGGCGATCCGTCCCACTCGAACGATGCGTTTTTTTGACCCGCAGATCAGCACGAGGCTCATCTGAATGAGCACTTTCAGTTTCCGCAGAATCGTCCCCGAATTGCAGTCATCAAAGCTTTCGGAGCAATCTCCGCCCTGCAGGACAAAGGCCTTGCCGGCCGCAGCGGCAGCAAACTGACCGCGCAGCCGATCCACTTCCCATGCGGTGACCAGCGGTGGCAACTGCGACAGGGCTTTCAGGGTCTCAGCCAGTTCCTGAGGATTGTCATACTTCGGCTGCTGCTGCGCCGGTCGATTTTGCCAGGAATCTGGCGTCCATGGGGTGTTCATGACGGAATTGTTTACGTTCCTCTCCCACTTGTCACTTCAAGACGGTCTATGATTTCAATTCCGGGACAAACAGAACCATGTTTAGATTGAGAAACCGAGTTTTGAAAACTCCTCAGTCCTTATCCCCCGCGGGGGAGGAGAACATTTTGTTCTGTCCCCTCTCCCCTGCGGGGGAGAGGGCCAGGGTGAGGGGGCTGCGTTTCGCGTTTGCGTTTTCTTTTTGCGGCTGCACTCATGCCCCTCATCCGGCCTGACGGCCACCCTCTCCCCTGCAGGGGAGAGGGCCAGGGTGAGGGGGCTTCACACAAAATGCGATCATCGGTTACGCCGTTCAGACGTCATTCCCGCTTTCACACGAATTATGCCTGAAGGATCTCCGGAACAACCTGCCCATAAACATCCGTTGGGCGAAAATTGCGTCCGGCATGCTTGAACGTCAGTTGCTCATGATCAATTCCCAACTGATGCAGAAGAGTGGCATGAAGGTCATGCATATGCACTTTCCCTTCCACGGCCAGATGGCCAATTTCGTCCGTTGAACCCCATGAGAAGCCCGGCTTTATGCCGCCGCCGGCAAGAAAGACGGTGAAGCCTCGCGGATTATGGTCTCGCCCGTCCGAGCCCTGCGAAAACGGCGTGCGACCAAATTCCCCACCCCACCAGACAATGGTGTCTTCCAACAGTCCACGCTGTTTCAGATCGTGCAGCAATCCGGCCACGGGCTTATCGGTCGCTTTCGCATGAACAGCATGCTGCGGCATATTGGAATGCTGATCCCAACGCGGATTTGGTGATTGATCGGCGTAGTTCACCTGCACAAAGCGAACGCCGGATTCTGAAAGTCGACGAGCCAGCAGGCACTGTTTTCCAAACTCGTCCGTTTCCTTTTCTCCGATGCCATAAAGACCCGTGGTCGCTTCTGTCTCTTTTGAAAGATCGAGGATTTCCGGAGCCCGGGACTGCATTCGCCACGCTAGCTCATAATTCCGAATGACCGCGTTGACTTCATCGTCTGCATTCTTATTTCGAGCCGACTGCAGTCGATTCATTTGCTGAGTCAGCGAGTATCGACGCTCTACCTGTTCGCCGGTGAGTTCACCGTTGCGAATATGATCGATCGTCATCTGACTGGCCGGCTGAAACGATCGGCCAATCGACGTGCCCTGACAAACCGACGGCAGGAAGGCGTTGGAATAATTGCGAGGCCCGCCGTTGGCATCCGACGGCTGCAGGGACACAAATCCCGGAAGACTTTGATTTTCTGTTCCCAGTCCATAAAGAATCCAGGAGCCCAGTGACGGTCGCACCAGTGTAGTCGCACCGGTGTGCAAAAATAATGTCGCCGGTCCGTGAGCGACGCCTTCTGTATGCACACCGTGAAGGAAACAAAGGTCGTCCACATGCTCGGCGATATGCGGAAACAACGCAGATACCGGCTTTCCGGTTTCGCCATAGCGATTGAATCGCCACAACGGTTTCATCAGTTTCTGTTTGGTCGCCTGACCAAAGTCACCAAAACGGACGCCGGTAAAATTAATGGACTGACCGTCGCGGGCCAGAAGCTCAGGCTTGTAGTCGAAGGAATCCACATGACTGGGGCCTCCCTGCATGAAGACAAAGATGATGCGCTTTGCTCGCGGCGTAAACATCGTCGGACGCTCGGCCAGCGATTCACTGGCAGGACGGTTGGCCGGGGATTCTGAAGACCGGGCGGAGTCCGCCAGCATCGCACTTAACGCCAGGCTTCCAAAACCACAACTGGCCTGCGACAGCAATTGACGACGTGAGCAGTATGCTGAATTCATAGCCGAAAACTTTCTCGATCAAATTCGGACTCTGCGGCCGACTTGTTCAAATGCCAACCCTGTTCACGCACGTTATTCGTTGACTCACTATTCAAGATATCGGAAATCCACCGAGGCAAACAATGCATGAAAAATCTCAACCCACGCGTCTTTGGAACCTCGCCCGTCATTGATGACCAGTACCGCGGCTTCCACTTCCTGCGGAGTCGGTTCACGGCTGACACACCGTCGCCAGACATTGGCCATGTTCACCTTCAGATCGTCCGACCGGAAGCTGTCAGATTCAAGAAATGAAGTCGCCGCCAGTTTTGCCTGCTCCATCACAAACGGACTATTCAGCAAATACAAAGCCTGGGCCGGGCGAGTACTGCGGGTTCGTTTTCCAGTGACAAGATTGGGATTCGCCCCATCAAAGATTTCAAAAACATCCAGCATCGTGTTTCTGAAGGACGGAACAAACACGCTGCGAACGCTCATCGGATACATCGCATGCTGATATTCGTTGTCATACGTTGACACCTTCGCGATGGTGCGGCCGGAAACCACGGTCAGGTCCAGAGTTCCGCTGATCTGCAGCAGCGAATCGCGAACCGATTCGGCATCCAGTCTGCGACGATTCGCCCGACTCAGCAGGCGATTGTCAGGATCCCAATGGGCCGCGTCAGGTAGTCCTGATGTTGACTGACGAAATGTGCGAGACAGGCAGAGGCGTCGAATCAGTTTCTTTGTTGACCAGCCGTCGTCCACAAACGTGGCGGCGAGGTGATCGAGCAATTCCGGATGGCTGGGGCGTTCGCCGGTTTCGCCAAAATTATCGGGCGTCCGTACGATGCCTTCGCCCATCACGTGCAGCCAGATGCGATTGACATAGACTCTGGCCGTCAAGGGATTTTCCGCTGCCGCCACCCACTCGGCCAGTTCCTTCCGACCACTTGCCTTCCGACCACTTGTTGGCGCAGACGTCAGGCTGGTCAACGTACCAACACGAGATGCAGGAGTCGCCGCGGTAATAAACCCGCGCGGAACTTTCGGACCGAGATTTCGAATCTCGCCTCGGATATGAACATGCCAGTCGGCCGGCTGAGCTTCCTCTTCGACACACATCACCGTCGGGATTTCAGGCTTCAGTTTTGCATGAGCCTTTCGCTGTTCTTCCAGCTTCTGCAGCATCGCTTTCCTGCTGGCAACATCCGAATCATCCACAACAACATCCGTCAGCTGACTGAGCGCCGCAACGTCCGGTCGACCGGAGGAGCCCGCAACACTGGCCTTCAACGCTGCCATTTGCCGCTCCAGATCAGCATCCTTTTCAACCCACACGGTCAGTGCCGTTTTATCAAAACCGGTTCGCAGGGGTGCTGTCACAAAACCACAGACGTTGCCCGGTGTTAGTGACTTCGTGCTACGAAAAATACCGGCCAGAGCGTAATAGTCGGCTGTTGGAATGGGATCGAATTTGTGATCGTGGCATCGGCAGCATCCCAGAGTCATCCCCAGAAAGCTGCGCCCCATCGAATCGATTTGCTCATCGACCACATCCATTCGAAGCTGTTCTTTATCCTGCTCTTCGTAGTTGATAGCGCCCAGCATCAAATATCCGACGCCTGTGATCTGCTCATCGCGCTGAACATCATCAGCCGCCGGCAGCAGATCACCAGCCAGCTGCTCACGCACAAGCTGATCGAACGGCTTATCGTGATTAAAGGAGCTAATCACATAGTCGCGATATCGCCAGGCATCCGGCAGCATCAAGCTGCGCCCGCCGCCGGTGGATTCTGCATATCGCGCCACATCCAGCCAGTGTCGACCCCAGCGTTCCCCAAACCGTGGCGAATCGATCAGACGATCAATCGCTGACGAGATCGCAGTTTCCGAATCGATCTGATAAGCCTTCACAAACTGCAGCTGCTCGTCGACGGTCGGCGGCAAACCCGTCAACACAAATGTCAGGCGCCGGATCAGGACGTCCGCACTTGCATCCGCGGGATGCAGATCAGCCGCTGCAGTCGACGGCTCTGACGTAACCTGATTTTGTCGGCGTCTGATCTGCGCATCGGCGATAAAACGATCGATGTCATTGATCGCCCAGCCTTCACCAGCGGCTGGCACAGCCGACTTGACGACCGGCCTGAACGACCAGAACTCGCGGCCTTTCTCGATGTCGACTTGGCGTTTGTCCTGAACAGCGGTGCCGGACCGCGGATCTGCCGCACCCGCACGGATCCATGTTTCAAAATCCACCAGAATTTGTTCGGGAAGCTTCCGGACGGGCGGCATCTCCAGGGACTCATGTCGCATTGCCTGCAGCAGCAGACTGGCTTCTGGTTTTTCGGGGACAATGGACGGGCCGGAATCTCCGCCGAGGAGCAGTCCTTCGCGCGAATCCAGCAGCAGCCCGCCTTTGACGGATTTTGCATCGGCCGAATGACACGAGTAGCAATGCTTAACAAGAACCGGGCGAATTCGGTCTTCGAAGAATTTCAGCTGCGCCGGATCGATCGGCTGGCGTACTGACTTTTCAGGTTCATCGGACAACGCACAAGGACTCAGGCCCAACGCAAACAGGGCAAGAGTCAAAAATCGGGCTACGTGGGTGAGACAGGACTTCGTCATAAGATAACGTCACGATAATCGAGAATGTCGGGACGGTGGCTTCACGGATCAGGCGGAGCGGACATGGAAAGCCACGTGATTCGGCTTTTGATGCTAACCGGAAATGTCCAAAAAAGCAGCAGAAAACATCCACAAAATCCAGCCAATGCAGCCATTCTGTGTCAGAAGCCTGCGGGCAGGAAAAATCAATTTGACCTGTTACACTCCTGTCGCTCTGGCAGAAATCCGTGAGTGCTGTTAGCACCAGTGGAAGAGGTGAGAATTGTCAAGGGAAGAGAAATACACAGACGAGCAACTGGCTTCATTCGGCCTGGACCGGGCAATGATTCCGTCGCACGTAGCCATCATCATGGACGGCAATGGCCGATGGGCTCAAAAACGAGGCCTGCCTCGTATTGAAGGGCATCGGCGCGGCGTCACCTCGGTGCGTTGTATTGTGGAAGAAGCGTCTCGCCTGGGCCTGAAACAACTCACGCTGTACTGCTTTTCCAGCGAAAACTGGAAACGGCCGCCTCGCGAACTGACGCTGCTGATGCATCTTCTAAAGCAGTATCTGGTGGAAGAACGACGAGAAATTCAGCGTCAGGGTCTTCGCTTTAAAGTGATTGGAAAACTGGACGAGCTGGATCCCCTGATTCAATCCGAGATGCGAAAGACCGTGGAGGTCTCTGAAAATAACGACGGCATGACTTTGTGTCTCGCCGTCAATTATGGAGCTCGCCAGGAAATCACAGACGCGATCCGAAAGATTGCCGCGGCCGTTCAGGCGGGTCACCTGAAGCCTGACGAGATCTCAGAACAAACCGTCGCCGATCAACTGATGACGGCCGGTATGCCCGACCCGGATCTTGTCATCCGGACCGCCAGCGAATTTCGCATCAGCAATTTTCTGCTCTGGCAAATCAGCTATTCAGAACTGTGGGTCACAGAAAAACACTGGCCCGAGTTTCGTGAAGAAGAGCTGCGGCAGGCGATGCGCGACTTCGCTCGCCGTGATCGTCGCTACGGCGGTCTATCCGCAGCAGCACAATCGTAAGCGGCGCAGTCATCGGCGTCGTGATCCGGGACAACATCGTGCCGGCCCATGAGACGCCGGTTTGATCTGCTCGTCTGCTTTACCTGGTCGTCTTTAACCTGGTTATCTTTAACATTGAACAGGAATTGAATTCATGCTGGGCTGGCGGCTGTTGATGTCGGCGATTCTCATACCCGCCGTGATTGCTCTGTTCTGGTTCGACCATCAGCTGGGGTCCTCCGCCTGGCTGCTGCTGGCCTTCAGCCTGTTTGTGGCCTACCGTAATGCGTTCGAACTCACGGACCTGATGGCTGTGCGTCACATGAAGCCACACTTTCCCGCCGCCGTGGTACTCAGCCTTGGTCTGATTCTGGCCGCGTGGGCTCATACAGTTTTTCCAGCTTCTGCGGGAAGCAGCAGTGTCCTGTCATCGCTCGGCTTTATCGGCGGCTGCCTGGCGATTTGCTTCTGCCTCTTGCTGGCCCTTGAGGCGACTCGATATCAGCAGCCCGGAACATCCATGGAATCTCTCGGCTGTAATCTGATCACCGTTCTCTACGCCGGCGGACTAATGGCCGTGACTGCTCAACTGCGGTGGTTTCCAAACCCGAGCATTGGCTATTTTGTGATCGCCTCCATGATCATTTCAGTGAAGGCTGGCGACACTTTTGCTTACGCCTTCGGTCGACTCTGGGGCAAGAAAAAGATGGCACCGATTCTCAGCCCAGGCAAGACCTGGATGGGTCTTGTGGGCGCCATTTTTGGCAGCACTCTCGGCGGAACTTTGTGGATCACCTGCGCCGGTCCGCTGTTCGCATCAAAGCCCGTTCCGGCCGCGTTGTGGATTGTCTTGTCGTACTCAGCGACCATCGGCCTGATTGGCCTGGCCGGTGATCTTTGTGAATCGCTCATCAAACGCGATGTGGAAAAGAAAGATTCGGCCGCCCTGATGCCGGGCTTCGGTGGACTGCTGGATCTGCTGGACAGCCCGTTGTTTGCGGGTCCCTTTGCACTCGTCTGGTGGCAACTGCTGCCGCCCGCGTTTGTGCCAGCCTCCTGATCCGCCATCACACGAGCAATCTCTCCTCCGCAAAATCCAGTCACGAGCTGGAAATGTTAGACCCCGAAGCGTTTCTCTCGCTTCCCATTGCGTGTCAGTTGGCAACCGCTCCATGTTTACACCGCCCGCAGCGTGTGCAGCAGAATGAGTACCACGGCCCCGGTGATTCCAACACGCACGTTGTCGTTCAGTCGTGAACGAACTGATTCAGCAATCGCAGCCGCGATGACGGCCGGCATTGTGAAGGCCAGTGCCAGGCCAAAGGTCACCGCGGGTTCAGCGGCTTCTGGATTGTGAGTTTCGCCCCAATAGATCCACGCCGTCATCAGCGACCCAACGGCCGCAAACGCAAAAAAACCGGACCACGATTTTGCCTTGTTCCATGGCAGACGGGGGCCTCGCAGCAGGAGTCCAAAGAAGGTCGCCGAACCATCTCCAAACGCAAGGATACCGAGCACAGCCAGCCCCAGTTCCAGATCGCCAGGAAAGAGCAGGGCGGTTAACAACACCGACAGCACATATCCCGCCACGGCCGTGACCCCAGCACCTTCGCCCTTGCGTTGGATCTGCTGAAAGCCCCACAGGATTTTGCCGGCAATGGCCACGCAGCAGCCCACGATAATCAGCTTCATCGTTGGGGAGATTGGATCCGCGTGAGGCACCATCTGCAGTGCAAACGGCAGGAGTCCTGGCGCCATGTGCCAGAGGCGACGCTTGAGTTCTCGATAGGTCAACGGTCGAAACGCCAGACCCTGTGATTCAGCTGCGGACGAGGGTTGCTCGCGCAAACGGATCGGCTTCAGTTGATGTCCAGTCCGGCTCTTAATTTCAGTGCTGGAGTCCATGAACTTGCCTTTACCGAACGGACCGCGCATCGTGGCCTGAAGTTTTTCTCTCTCTGGAATAATCGAACATCGATCGCAACGGTTAAAGGGAATCTCCCCGCTTGAGCGGCTATTAAACGGCCACATTTTTTCCCAGCCAACTGCGAACGTCGCTTTCCAGCAGATTCTGCCGCATCGGCGACATAACGTTCAACTTAACGTTCAGTAGACTTCGCCTTCCACCAGAAAAAACTGGGAGGCCAGGCGCAACGGCACTTGCTCATTCCTCAAGCGGTGTCGTTGTGTCGACTCGCAACAAAAGAGGATCGCGCGTCACGACTTTCGCAGCGTACTTGATATCATCGAACTCGTACTTCGTCTTCCAGACCCGGTGACGGGCCTTCCAGTGGACGGGCGGATAAGTTTCGGGATAGGTGCCGTCGAAGTGGCCGGTCTTGTCGGTCTGGACTCCGGCCATTGAGTTCATCACGAAACCGTCCTCCTCGCCGGGGATCTCGGGATAGCCGTAGACCTTCCAGTCGAATGCGACGAGCGGCTGGTCATTCTGATCGACCAGATTCCCCTGAATCGGCAGCATCTTGACGAGGTCGATCGAGGGCAATTCGAAATCGGGTTGCGCGGGGATTTCAAAGAGTGGCCCCCACGTTCCCTGCTGCTCATCAGGCAGCCAGGATGTAGCGTCATTGTAGCCATCGACGTGTCGTGTCAGTCGCAGATTGATCGGTCCCGGCGGCAGGAATAGCTCGTACTTCCCTTCGGCATCGGTCTTCACGGCATGTTTCAGCAGCCACAAGTCCGACCCGCGAAACTTGATGGCCGGGCCGTAGTAGACCTCGAACTCATAGTCGGCCACGCCCACTTGGGTGTCGCTCTTCTGCACGCGCCCCGTGACCCGCGTGCCGGTCACGATCGGAATCTCCAGCTTCGTCGTCTCGTCCGCTTTCACGAAGGCCCGCTCGCTGATCCACGATCGCAGCGGCTGAGCGTCATCGAGGAACTTGAGGATCGAGATCTCGCCGATCGGCATGTCGGGGATCTGGAAGCGTCCTGCCTCGTCGACCGTCACCTCGCGGACGCCGGCAACATCGACCTTGCCGGTCAACGTCATCAGTGAGATCTTCAGATCTTTGGGGAGTGTGACTCCAGGTCCCGCGGCCAGTTGACCCTCGATCGTTCCGGTCTTGTAGGTCGGGAAGATAAAGTGCGGCGCCGTTTCTTCCGGACGGTAGTTCAGGAAGTAGTTGGGGGTGTAGCGTGTCGCCGCCGAGCTGTCCTCGGGAGTAATCTCCAGTTGATTGAGCGAGCCGGGGTCGATGTACGGCAGATGCACTCGCCCCTCGGCGTCACTCACCCCCGAGTTGTCGTCCCGCCAGGCGGCGGGCAGCGTGTAGCCGATGCCCTGGTTGACCTTCACCGAGATCGCCTCCACTCGGGCATTAGCAAGCGGCTTCCCCGCCGGGTCCTGCACGACCAGATGCAGCCCCTCGGTACTCACGAGCGGGTTATGTTGCAGCGGCTGCTCCGTCAACGACTCCAACGATTGCATGGTGTTCCCGCGAGTCGCCGCAAACCCCGGTGCGCGTCGCCAGACCTGTCCCCATGACCGCTTGCCGAGTTCCGCTCCCGGAATCGCAACCGAGTAGTTCCCCAGCACGTCCGTCTTCCCCTGAGCAATGACCGTTCCCTCGCGAGGATCGTTCAAATCGCCACCAGCCACGATCAGCACATCAGCGTTAGGAATGCCGAGCTTCAGGTCGTTAATGATCTGGCCGCTGATGGTCTTAGAACCCGCCGGAGCCGGTTGTTCGGCTATCGGCTCGGCAGCCATATCGACCGGAGGTTTTGCCGCTGGCGTTGGAGCGCCATCCGCGACCGTCGGTTCTGGCTCTGGCGGTGTCACGAGACCCTCATCCGGATCACGTTGATCCTTAGCCTCCAAAAGCTGGTCGACCACGACCTCTCCGGCGACGACCTCGATGACCTGGCCTTGGTCTCCATCCTTGCCATACTGATAGTAGCCAATTTGCAAGTAGTGTTTGCCGGGGCGGACATGTGATAGCTCGAACGTGCCATCAGCGTTGGTCTTCGTGGCGGGGTTGTAGTAACTGTGCTCCAATCGGTCGCTGGCGACGGTGCGGACGATGTAGTTGGCCACCGGCTGGCCCTTGCGAAGAATGCGGCCCGTGACGCGACCGGGGCGAGTCAATTGCAGGTCAGCATTCTCGACGGTCTGACCCGGCATTGTCTGAATCGGTACGGCGACTCCATTGGCCCAGTTTCGCCACTCGCTGTGGCCCCCATCGTGAGCCAGCAGGTTGTACGTCGAGTTCTTGCTGGCCGGGATGTGCATTACATACCGCCCATCCTTGTCGGTCTTGATGCTGAAGCGGGTATCGCCGGTCAGCGAACTGCCGTTGCGAGCGGGGACCACGGTGGCTCCTTCGACCGGCTTTCCCTCGGGATCGGTCACGCTCCCAGAGATCGTGGCAGACCGTTCGACAAAGATTTTGGCCGGGGCCATTCCGGGCTGAAGCTCAAAGAACAACTGATTGAAGTTCTCAGGGAACTCTTCGCCTGAGGGTTCGATCAAGTGCCCGGGAGGATAATTGTCTCCAGTGGCCACATCGGGAGACCACCAGCGACCAAATCGAGTCGAAGGGAATTCGAGCGCCCCGTCGCAGGCGGTGCATTCTGGGACGGCCTTTCCTTCTCCGTCGCCGACGAACAATTGCAACGTGGCCGGGAACTGATCTTCGAAAACAACACGTCCTGTAGCATCGGATCTCGCATGGATAAATGGCGAATCCGCGGTATACAGCACGGCGCCTTCCACTGGCTCGCCAGACACGCTGTCGACAATCCGGGCTTCAAAGCGAATGCCCGGCTCAAGCTGGAATGATAGCGGAACCTTGGCTCCCTTCTCGATGCTGGCATGCGTGTGTCGCGCCACTCCACGGCCTGGCGATGAAACGCGAAAGTCGAGTACATCGCCTTCCCTTTCGATCACTCCCTCTGTCCCAGCCAGTAACTCGCCAGTCGGGCACAGATGCAAACGATAGCTGCCATCCGCCTGAGATTTCGTCTCGACAAAAAACGGCATGACGCCTTCCTTAAAGCCCTGTTCCCAACTCACGCGAACGACGGCGTCGGGAACTGGCTGGTTATCCGCGTCAGTGACTTTCCCTTCAAACCAGGTGTCGTTACACAATCGAATCGCGAGCACGCGGTGATCTGGTTTGCGTTCAATGATCGCTGGGGCATGCCCGTCTTTTGTGACCATGACGACTGGCGAATTTGTGCCCGTTAGGCCCGGTATTGCAAAGGCTCCTTGCTCATCCGTCACCGCCGACTTCCCCGGGATCTCGTACCAAAGATCGACCAGTGCTCCGGCGATTGGTCGACCGGACTCATCCAGCACAACGCCGGTAAGAGTATCCACTGGTTTTACGGGCTCCTTGTCACCAACAGCTTCCATCATAGCCAGGACGCGGGCCTCGGGCTGGCCGTCTTTCCCCGGTGCGATCTCGAACTCAATTGTGCCGGTTTCGAACTGCTCGCCCCAATTTACGGTCTCGACGATTTGACCGACAGGAGTGTCCGGGCTGGGCGGGGCGTCGGGGTTCGCGGGTGAGATATTGGGCGGCAATGACGGCAGGACCGGAATATCGGTTCGCCACTGCGGCGTGGTGTTCACATCCAAGATCCACTGCGGGTAGGTCAGCTTGTACTTCCCGGCCACGGGTTTGATGCTCGGCATCGGCTCGCCGAGATTCAGTCCGGTCGTGGCGATGCACCAGACCTCACCCGGTTTCAGGGTGATGGTCAGCGGTGCGATTAAACTCCAGTGCATCACAAAGGAGACCTGGACATGATTCCCATTCCCATCGGTCACCGTTGGAGCGTGGTTCATGAAGTCCTGCGTAGTCTGGAACGTCATTTCCTTGTCACCGACGTTGTGATAGAACAACCACAGCGGAATACGGCCACCTTCGGGGAAGGTGCGTTCGAGCGAGCCGATGGCCAGTCCGAGTTGAATCCCGCGTTTCGCCTTGCCAAAGACTGGCTGTAGGAGGTCCATCTGCTTCTTCGCAGCTTCGCCGTCCTGGATTCTGCTCTCTAGTATTTGAGCGGGTTGGGGCTCGGCGGGCTTCGGAGTCTCGACTTTCACTGGCTCAGCCTGCGAGGCCGTTGGCTGGATCGGAGCCAGCCCAGCGAGGATCGCTCCGCCGATCACCAGTGAAGCGATCGCAACTCGCCGTGTTAGCGGCCCGTGACTGCGAGCGCTGTCGAACAGCGACTTCACGCGGCGTTCGAGGCTGCTGCCTTCGGCAATGGCGACACCGAGTGACAGCCCCTGCGGAGCGCAGCACAGGCGGGCGACGGCGAGCAGTTGCTCGGCGTAGTCGCTGGCCTTTTCGCCGCTTTGAACGACCGCATCGTCGCAGGCTTGTTCTCGCTCCTGACGCAGCTGGCGCAGGGCAAACCATGAGAGTGGGTGGAACCAGTAGAGCACGCACGTCAGTCGGCCCAGAACCTGGCACGCAACATCGCCGCGCTGCACATGGGCCAATTCATGGAGCAGCACCGCCCGCCGCATCGGCTCGGCCCACTCGCGAGCGACCTGCGGCACGAGCACCACCGGTCGCCAGATTCCCCACGTGAGCGGTACGACCGACTCCGCATGCTCGCGCAGCTCGACTGATCGCGACAACCCGAGGCGTTGTCGCAACTCGGTCAGCATCCCGGGCCACTCACCATCGTCGATCACGACAGATCGGTTGCGCATGCGGACCGTCCGCCACAGCCCGACAAGCAACAGAGTGCCGAACAGGATCACTCCCAGAATCCAGCCCGCACAGACGACGAGTGCGACCCACTCGACTGTCGAAAGTGACCATGCGGTTGGCTCGACGATGGCTTGAGTCGCAAGGGGAGATTCGATCACAGGCGGCACCACGGAGGGAGATTCCACCATCGAAGGGTCGACCATTGGACGAGAAACATCAAACTGTTTGATTGTGCGTGGTGATTGAGGATTTCCCATGATTGAAGGGCTTTCCCCGGTCTCGAGCGATGCACGCGTCGGCCCGGGAACACTGGCTTCCACAACTGTTGCTGCTTCTGGATGCAGGATTGGAATCTGCCACGTCGGAAGCAACCACGAGGCCACCGGCAACAGTAGCAACCCCACCATGGCCAGGCACCAGATCGAGTGCCGGAGTGCCGCCGAAGAGCGGCGAGCCAACCCGACTGCCAGCCACGCCAGGAGCAAAAGCACTGTCCCTTTGGCGGCCGAGTCGAGCAGCAATGAGGAAAATAAACGAGTGAGAGACATCGTATCCATACTATTTCCCCTCCGCTTTGGCCTGACGAATCAACTTTGCCATCCGGTCCAGGTCGCCCGGTTCGAGCGACTCCGACGAGACATCCAGAATGGCCGCCACCGCATCAGTCGCTGATCCGGCAAAAAAGACATCCATCAGTTTTCGTAACGCCGACTTACTGGCCGCCTCGCGCGACTGGATCGCCTTGTAGACATACCGCTTGCCATCCTGGCGGTGACTCAGCAATCCCTTTGACTCCAGCAAGCGAATCATCGTCCGCACTGAGGAGTAACTTGGCGGGTCAGACAGCTTATCGAGAACTTCCCCGACCGTGGCTTCCCCAAGCTGATGGATCACATCCATGATTTGCCGTTCACGCCGAGCCAGATCATCGGCAGGCTTCTTCTTGACCATCGCACTCACTCCTTGGCATTGCAGTCAGCCAGCATGTGGTAATCAATTAACACGTGGTAATCTATTGCCACATGAATTGATTGTCAAGAGTGCTTGAACGCCCAACGCAGGTTTTGAAGTTTCGCGAGTCAGGCCCGGAGGCCCGACAGATCCTCTGCCGGTGGCGTGAGGGGTCTTAATTCGGTGAGCCGCAAAGCGCTAGCTGCGGGTGAGTGTCTTAAAAAACACAACGAAAACACCCGCGGCTAGCGCCTTGCGTCTCAGGTTGTGACTAGATCAACACTCCATCACGCCACCGGTAGTGCTGATCCACTCGCGCGACAATTCTCACTCACATCTTTTCCCATAAATCGCTCGCATTCAGATGCTGGCATGACGATCGCTTTGCGAGTTCACGGCTCATCAAAGCAGATCACCTAACTGCTGCCGGAGGCGACGAAGGATGCGGCTGCGAGACTGGCGGACTGAGGCGGATGACACTCCCAGTTCACTGGCGACCTGGTCCGTGGCGATTCCGTCAATGACACATCGCCAGAAGGGTGTGACAAGCGAGCTTTCGCGAGCGCAGGCAAACCATATTCAGACGTCGATGCCCAATGCCTCATTGCACCGGATCAATCTATGGCCGAAAGTCGCGTCAGTAAACAAAGTGCTGTGTCCACGTGATTCCTCGTCACCTCAAGTGTCCTGGATTCTGCTTGCACCAGCGAAAGGATTCGCTAGACTGCCGTTAGCGAATCCTTTTGCTGTAGGTCGTAGCGTTAGGCAGGAGAATGTGCCATGCGGGAACTTGGGTCATCGCAGCCAACTGCGGTTGAGCTGGAAATTCTGCGGATACTCTGGGAACTTGGCCCCAGTCCGGTGCGCGACATTCACGCCAAACTCTCCGAAGCAAAAGGCACGAACTATTCTACCACGGTCAAAATGCTGGCGGTGATGTTGTCGAAGGGGCTGCTCAAACGCAACGAAGATGCGACGCCGCACATTTGGCGAGCCGCCGTGACTCGCGAAAAAGCGGCGAAGAAGTTCCTGACCGAGCTGATTGAAAAAATCTACGACGGATCGGCCATGAGTCTCGTGCTGCAGGCATTGTCCAGCGGCAAAGCGTCGCAGCAGGAAATCGACGAAGCGCGACGCTTGCTCGATCAGATGGAAACGAAGTAGCCGCTACTTCAACTCGTTCCGAGGCTCCAGCCTCGGAACGCACTGCACTGGAGGCTCCAGCCTCCTGCGTACGCGGCGTCGATCGCAGGAAAAAAAACCGGGGAGGCGGGAGCCTCCGAGACAGTGCGTTCCAGGGCTGGAGCCCTGGAACGAGGAAATTGACCATCTCTAAGGCGATTGACGATGCTGCAATTTATTGAACGTCTCGGCTGGGTGCTGGTGCATTCGTTGTGGCAATTTGCAGCCATTGCGATTCTGGCCGCCGTTGTCGCTCGCATGTTACGCCGATCTTCAACGATTTTGCGTTATGCGTCTCTGGTGTTCTCGATGGGGCTGATCGCGGTCGCTCCAATTGTGACGGGTCTCGTGCTTTCAGTGAACGCGGACGTCGAGGCGTTAACCGCCGAATATACTACCGATGCGTCCCTCGCAGGCAACGACCCAGAATCTGCTGGCAGGTCATCTCAAATGCAATTGGTTCCATCGCCCGGCGAGCGGCAGGGTGTCAGCCCTCCGAACACAACGACTGGTTCCTCTGCAGTACTGACGGCAGAACGAAATACACGGAGGGCTGACGCCCAGGCGCTCGCCGGTGAGTTCCTGCACTCAATAGTCGAGGTGCTGCAACCATGGCTGACATGGATCGTGGGTTTCTGGGCCGTTGGCGTGCTGCTTTGTTCGCTGCGGCCATTCGTCGGCTGGCGCACGCTGCAGCAGTTGCGACGGGTTGGAATCTCTGCGCCAAGTGATGAAATCCTTGAAGCATTTCAGCGAATCTCCACACGACTTGGCGTCAAACGAGTGGTGCAGGTCTTCAACTCGACGCTCGCAAAAGGGCCACTGGTAGTTGGATATCTTCGTCCCGTCGTACTGCTGCCTGTGAGTCTGGCGACGAGTATTCCAATGTCGCAACTGGAAGCCATCCTGGCACATGAGCTGGCTCACATTCGCCGACATGATTTCGTGATCAACCTGTTGCAGACAATGATCGAGACGCTGTTCTTTTATCACCCCGGCGTCTGGTGGCTGTCGCATCGCATTCGGATTGAACGCGAACACTGCTGCGATGATCTTGTGATCAAATTCTTCAACAACGCCCCCGACTACGGCCGAGCCCTGCTGGCGCTGGAGCAACTTCGGGGTCGAACAACGTCGCTGGCTCTTGGCGCAAAGGATGGCTCGCTGCTGGGACGCATTCGGAGAATTGTCAATGTTGGAGGCAATGAAACAGATGGAAATCGACCATGTTCAATATTGATCGGCATCGCCGTTTTATTCGCGATTATGTTATCGTCGCTGCCATGGAGTCTTGCTGCGAAGGACGAGACGATAAAGACCAATGCCGCAATCAAAGCCGACTCGCTTCCTGTCTCAAAGCCAAACAACCTCGCAAAGTTGCCCGATGGGATTGAAGTCGAATTTATCGGCGTGGGGTATCACCCTTCCTCTGAGAGAGACTGGTGGGAGCCGAATGGCGGCGCATTGAAAACCGAACCCGATGTATCCGATGACGGAACGTTTACGGTTGGTTCAGACGCACAGGCCCGGGCGAAGTGCCGGGAGTTCCTGATTCAAATTCGCGGGCTGCCAAAGGATCATTCCGTCAGTACAAGCTACGAGGCCAGTTCCGCATCGGGATCCTCTTTTGAAAACGGACTCTGGACGGGATACCACGGAGCCGGACCATTCAATGATTCCAGAACGACGGTTAAACTCAGCATTGCCACGGAACCTTTTGGACCCGTTCAGGTGATTTCCAGGGATGGCGCAAAAAGTAGAGATGTTCCGATCTCTGGAGACCTGAAGTCACTCTACGACCACATCGTGCCTCTGGATGTGACAGAGGATTCAAACGAGACCGTATTGCTGCTCGAAAACGCGCCGTATGGCGATCTGTATAAGCTCGGTGCCTGGGAACTCGTCGCAGTCGATACTCAAGGTGTTCGCCACCGACGCAATTCTGAGTTCGCTCCGGCTTTGGCGAATCCACGAGCACTCCGTTTTCCGTTGCCAAAGTCCAGCATCAGCCAGTTTGAATACCGCATGCGACGGTATCGCCATTTCGTCACGTTCGAAAATGTCAGCCTTGAGCCGGGACAGAAATCCGACGTAACTGTCTCCTTGAAATCGCTGCCGTCCGACGCCGCTCAGGCATTCATTCCGAACGGACCGATGATCCAGCTCCTGGGCGTTTCAACACCGCCGATAGAAATGACGTCGAAAGACAAACGCGAATGGTGGAATGGTGTCGGGAAGTTGTTGGACAGGCCGCCTGTTCAACTGGGCTCGCTGCACGTTGGTCCGAACAGCGCCAATGGACGTGAGTTCGCTGTTCGTCTTTCTGGCTGCAAATCCACGCCGATCACTCATGTGTCACTGAGCAAACTCTTTCAAAACGGACAGCCGATCGATAAACCGAAGAATGGCCAATCGATGTGGGCAACGCACGGTAGCCAGCTACCGGAATTCGGCTCCACGATTGAAAGTGTGCATTGGCCAATCGGAGATGCCGACGCTGCGACCATTCAAGTGAAATTCGGCGAAGCTCCTGTCGTTCTTATTAAGTTCGATGCGAATGGGAAACGCATCGCGGATGCTCAGGTTGATGCGGCGTTGCAGAATTCGCCATGCCAGCAGCTTTTAGATGGCGTGGAGATTCTGCGCACGGGACAGGAAGAGGACGGTTTTACCGTCTGGACGAATTCCTTCAGTTCCATTACCGATATCGGCAGCGTTGATCTGACTCTGATTGATAAGTCCGGCAAAGAGCAACGTCCTTTCGGAAGCTCGGGGAACGGAACGGAGGACATCAGGTCATTCAAAGTACCTCCAGCCGACGTCGCTGCCATCGCGATTCGCCTGCAACCGTACACGCACGTGGTGACATTTGAAAACGTGTCACTGGAGCCGGGCACACAGACGGAACTGAAGGTGTCGATTACCGCCATCAAAGACGCCGACGGAAAACTCTAAATCCGAGATTACCTCCGGGCGAACTTCACTTCACAGTTTGGCATGAATGATGTGATTCTGCCGTCAGCCGGCGAAGCAACTTGCCAATCCCAGTACCTTCGCTGCCACGCTCACGCCTCCTGTGTCAGCCTCGCCGAGGGCGAAGGCCCTCTTTATTCTACACATCTTTTTTGAGCAGTGGCCCCATGCCAGCTTGGCTGGCATGAGCCAGAGTTTTGTCAGTTAGAATATGACGTCCATCACCTGGCCTTCCCCAGTCCTCAGCCGCTCGCCGCCTTTGGCGGCGAGCGGCTGGAGACTGGGGGTATTAGGGAACAAACGAGCTAACTTCCAAACTCCTTCACCCATGAGGCGAGCTCATGGGGGTCGTGAAAAAGATGTGTGGTACAACGAGTCCGGAGAGCTCCCTGACTCAGCAGCGACCAGGCTGCGGGATGCACCGCTGCAGCGTCGCCAGGAAAAAAGCTGTCACACTCGAAACGTTCTGCTCTTCGCAGTCGCAAAATGGTCACAAATGCCGCACACTGGCAATCTAAGGATCCATTTCCATGACGAAAGTCCAATCACCACATTCTGCCATTTCCGCAACCTGTCCAACTTCGGACGCGTTGCAGCAGTATCTTGCAGGCTGGTGCGATGAGTTTCAGTCCGAACAGATCGAACTGCATCTGCAGGATTGCGCAGCCTGTGAGTCTGCTTTTCAGGAGATGGACGTGAAGCCAGACACGCTGCTTCAATCTCTGCAATCCACGGTCGCTCCTCCCATAACCCGATCTGTCTCAGCTCGCGATGGCGCACCGGCCTAACACGAAGTCAGCGCAGTCCCTGCAGCACCCAATCAGTCACCGTTTAAAAGCTGCGCCTGCTGGCCAATCATCAGCCTCCAAAGTTGAGCACCCTCTGTCTTTGACATCGTTTATAGGCAGCGATTGCAAATTTTTGAGAAAATACCCTGTAATCGTGTTTACGGTTATCGAGTGATCCTGCAATGGCCGGGTCTGACACGAAGGGGAGAGCCGAATCGTAACTCCGGTTTCAATATCCTCTGGGGCGAACATGTTCCAACCCAACAGGACTGGATGAAGTACATCATCCTGCTGCACCCGGCCATGCAGGACATTGTTACTGCGGAGATCGCAAAAAGAGCAAAGCCCGTGCAGCCAGAAAATCCAGCTAATCCAGAAGACAGTGGTCGATTGTGACATCGGCGCCGTCGAGGTAGAACACGGTCACGTCAGTCGCAGCCCCACTCTGCATTGAGTCTTCACGCCACTTGACGGAACCGAATTGAATGAAAGTGCCCCTCGCTGTTCTGCTGTCAGTGATCTCTTCAGTCTGCATGCGCGCCGATGAGCCCGTCCAGTTCAATCGTGATATTCGTCCGATACTCGCGGAACACTGCTGGCAATGCCATGGGTTTGATGCCAACGCCCGCAAGGCAGGTTTACGTCTGGATCTCCACGAAGCCGTGCAGACACCTGCGGAATCCGGCGCCATTCCTGTGGTCTCGGGCGATGCCGACAGCAGCGAAGTGATCCGCCGAGTCACCAGCCAAGACCCTGATCTGCAGATGCCGCCGCCATCGCTGCAGAAACCACTGTCAGCAGCTCAGATTCAAAAGCTTCGGCAATGGATTAATGAAGGCGCGGGCTTCCAGCGGCACTGGGCTTTTGAGAAAACCGTGAAAGCAGGCGTTCCGGAAACTGACACCGTTCAGCATCCGGTTGATTCGTTCGTTCTCGCCCAACTTCGGGAGCACGGACGCTCATTTTCGCCGGAAGCAGATCGCAATACTTTGCTGCGACGAGTCTCCTTCGATCTGACCGGACTGCCGCCTTCTTTTGCAGATCTCGATCGAACGGACGAAACTTACGAGCAAGCGGTCGAGCGTCTGCTGGCATCTCCGCATTTTGGCGAACACATGGCCGTCGAATGGCTGGATCTCGCCCGATATGCCGACACAAACGGCTACTTCAGCGACAAACCCCGCACGATGTGGCTCTGGCGCGACTGGGTCATCAAAGCTTTCAACTCCAATATGCCGTATGATCAGTTTACGATCGAACAGTTGGCCGGCGACATGATTCCAAACGCCACCGTCGATCAAAAGATTGCGACCGGGTTCAATCGCAACCACATGGCCAACAATGAAACGGGTATCATCGACGAAGAGTTTCGCGTGGAATATGTCGTCGATCGAATCGACACCACGATGACCACGTGGATGGGATTGACGACCGGATGTGCTCAGTGCCATGACCATAAGTTCGATCCGATTTCGCAGAAAGAATTTTATCAGCTGTTTGCCTTCTTCAACAACGGGCCGGAAACAGGTCTGATCGTGACCGACAATCCGCCACCGGTGATGTCAGTTTCGACTCCAGCACAGGACCGTCAACTGGCCGAACTGCACGAAGCGACGAAGAAAGCGGTGGCCGACTTTGAGCCCGTGCGAGTTCATCTTTCAAATGAAATCGCGGCATGGGAATCTGAAGCCATACAAACTCTGCCGCGGCCTCCAGAAGATCAGACCGTTCTCTTCGAACCTTTTCAGGGGCAACTGACGAGCGGCACAACATATGTCGGCACGACTCTGATTTTTCATGCCGGAGTACGCGGCGAAGCGGCTCGCTTCGATGCAACTCAACATGCCGAACGCACGCTGGATAACTTTGACGCCGACAAGGCCTGGACCATCGGCTTCTGGATCTCACCCGATGGATCACTGAGCTGTCCGCTGTCGAAGATTGAGCCAGAGGGAAATCGAACAGGTCTGGAATTTCTCTGGAAGAAGGGCCGCCTGACAGTCAACCTGGTTCAGCAGTGGAATGAGCACGCGATCGAACTGTCAACGCGGACCCCGATGACGAATGGAGAATGGCATCATGTCGTCGCCTGTTACGATGGGTCACAGAAAGCGGCCGGCCTGCAGATCTATCTCAATGGTCTTTTGGCCGTGGCTGATGTTCATCGAGATTCGCTGACGGGTTCCATTTCCAATGATGCACCTCTGCTGATTGGTCGACGAGATTCCGGACTGGGACTCTATGGCGTGCTGGATGAATTTCGAATTCTTCAGCGCTGCGTCGATGCTGAAGAAGTCGCCCATTGGACTCGTGCGGAACGAATTCGCGGGATTCTGCAGATTCCAGCGGCATCCAGAAACGGACGCCAGATCGATCTGCTGCTGGATGATTACATCTCCCATCATGCAGCCCCCGAAACTCGTGAGCTGCGACAGCGAGTTGTGGAATCACAGCAGGCCGAGAAGAAGTTCCGAGATTCCATTCCGACAACACTGGTGATGGAGGAACTGCAGACGCCTCGACAGACACATATTCTAATTCGCGGACAATACGATCAGACGGGTGAAGCGGTGCAGGCCAATGTTCCCGCTGCGTTGTCTGCATGGCCAGTCGATGCGTCAAAAAATCGACTTGGTTTCGCGAAGTGGCTGGTGTCTGAAGACAATCCGTTGACCGCTCGTGTCGCTGCAAACAGGCTCTGGAAGCAATGTTTCGGCGAGGGACTTGTGAGGACGATGAATGATTTCGGCACTCAGGGAGAACCGCCGACTCATCCGGAACTACTGAACTGGCTGGCCGTTCATTTTCGGGAGACCGGCTGGGACATCAAGGCGATGCTGCGTTTAATCGTCACGTCGAAAACTTATCGACAAAGCTCGGTGTTTCGCGTTCAAGACGGCACAGTCTTCGATCCCGCAAACCGACTTCTTTCCCGAGGTCCCTCGTTTCGCATGTCGGCCGAAATGATTCGCGACCAGGCGCTTGCTGTTTCGGGACTGCTGCAGACCACAATCGGAGGCCCGAGTGTGAAGCCGTATCAACCCGACGGTCTTTGGGAAGAAGTGTCGTACAATGAAGAAGACAGCTATGAGCAGGACCTCGGTCCGGGATTGTGGCGACGCAGTCTTTATACGTATCTCAAGCGGCAGGTTCCGCCACCTTCGTTTCTGGCGTTTGATGGCATCACACGTGAGAAGTGTACTGTGCAAAGAGCCCGCACCAACACGCCTCAGCAGTCGTTGATACTGCTGAATGATGTGACTTGGATCGAAGCGGCCCGAGTGCTCGCCACGCGGCACTCTCAGGCTGACATCGCGGATGAATCGCTTCGACTGCAGCAACTTTTTCGCGATGTGCTTTCGCGATGGCCGGAGAAACCTGAACTGGAAATGCTGCTGGGGTTACTCAATCGCCAGCGCAGTCGATTTCGCAATCAGCCAGTGGCGGCGGATGCGCTTCTGCAGAATGGCGAGGCTTCCCGTCCCGCTGTTGATGATCCCATTGAACTGGCGGCATGGACAATCGTGGCACACACGGTGCTGAATCTTGATGAGGCAGTGACGCGACGATGAATGCAATCTGCGATCGAAGACAATTCCTGCTGAATTCCGGGATTTCTCTTGGCAGTCTGGCGTTTGCTGCGATGACGCAAGGCGAGGCCAGTGAGCCCCACGTTCGCCACACCATTGCCAAAGCAAAACGAGTCATCTATCTGTTCATGCACGGCGGCCCATCGCAACTGGACTTGCTGGACCATAAACCTGGACTTCGGCAGTATCACGGTCAGGAACTCCCGGCTTCTGTGAGGGGAACTCAGCGACTGACAGGCATGACCAGCAGTCAGAAGTCGTTTCCTGTGACCGCATCGCAGTTCTCTTTCGCGCAGCGAGGCCAAGCGGGAGCATGGTTCAGTGAGACGTTGCCCGAGACCGCGAAGATTGCTGATGAGCTCTGCGTGATTCAGTCCATGCACACGGAAGCGATCAATCATGATCCGGCGGTCACCTTGCTGCAGACCGGTCATCAGCTTCCGGGTCGCCCCAGCTTTGGAGCGTGGGCCAGCTACGGACTTGGCAGTGAAAACAATAATCTTCCCACGTTCGTCGTGCTGCTTTCCAAAGGCAGCGCAGCGCGTCCGGCGGACCCTTTGTATGCGAGACTCTGGGGCTCCGGATTTCTGCCATCTAACCATCAGGGTATCGCCTTTCGATCGGGCGGTGAAGCCGTTCTGTATCTTTCAAATCCTCCGGGAGTGGACGCGGTCACGCGCCGCGATCAGCTGGATGTGATTGCGGCTTTGAACGCACGTCAACAGCAAACGCAGCTGGATCCGGAGACCCAGACCCGCATCGCTCAGTATGAACTGGCTTTTCGGATGCAGACGTCTGTGCCCGATCTTGTGGACATGAGTGACGAAACCGAGGGGACTCTGGATGCCTATGGTGCCGGATCGCGCCAGCCAGGCACGTTCGCCAGAAACTGTTTGCTGGCTCGCCGCATGGCAGAACGAGGTGTGAGGTTCATCCAGCTTTATCATCGAGGATGGGACCAGCATTACAACCTGCCAAGTGATCTGCGTCTGCAGTGCCACGACGTGGATCAACCGGCAGCGGCGTTGATTCGCGATCTGAAGCAGCGAGGATTGCTGGATGAAACGCTGGTGATCTGGGGCGGTGAGTTTGGCAGGACAACTTATAGTCAGGGCAAGCTGGAACCAACAAACTACGGCCGCGATCATCACGGCCGCTGCTTTACGATGTGGATGGCTGGGGGTGGTATTAAACCGGGCATCGTCTACGGTCAAACGGATGACTTCTGCTACAACGTCGTGCGTGATCCTGTTCACGTGCATGATCTCAACGCAACAATCCTGCACCAGTTGGGAGTCGATCACACGCGGCTCACGTATCGCTTCCAGGGCCGCGACTTCCGCCTGACGGACGTGCATGGAAAAGTTGTGGAAGGAATTCTTGCGTAGGACGGTACCGTACAACCGTCGCTCCGCCGACGGGATTTCCTCGCAGCCTTGCGTCACAACCTATGGCAGCGGAAAATTAGGTTTCTAAACATCCGCCCCTGTAAACCGTGTTCGCAGAGCTTCGGCTTTCCGATTCTGCGGATTCATAGCCTGAACAGTCTTACAAGTCTCCGTGAGTGCTGTCACAATATTCTCAACAGGGGGGGGGGGTATTGTCATGGCGTTGTCGATCGAGTAATTTCAGACTCACGTTGTAGCCAGTGGATTACTGACACAGAACGAAATTTCAGCAATCCTTGCGGCATTGCCGGATGATCGACGACCGAAGAACGGCGAAGAACTTGCGCGGGAGCTGGTCCGTCAAAAGTCGCTGACAAAGTATCAGGCCGAACAGCTTTACTCCGGCAAAGGCAAGACGCTGATTCTCGGCAACTATGTTGTGCTCGACAAACTCGGCCAGGGTGGAATGGGTGTTGTGTTCAAGGCTGAACACCGGCGTCTGAAACGTCTTGTGGCATTGAAAGTGATGTCGGCAAGTGTGGTGAAGACACCGGATGCACTCAAGCGGTTTCATCGCGAAGTTGAAGCCGCAGCGAAACTGCGGCATCCAAATGTTGTTGCCACCGATGAAGCCAAGAGAACTCATTTCCTTGTGATGGAATATGTCGAAGGCAGTGACCTTTCAGTGCTCGGGAAGAGGCAGGGGCCGCTTTCTGTTAACCAGGCCGTCCAATGCATCGAGGCGGCGAAAGGTCTTGAGTTTGCTCATTCTCAGGGCATTGTGCATCGTGATATCAAACCGGCAAATCTTTTGTTGGACTCGAAGGGAACGGTCAAGATTCTTGATATGGGACTGGCTCGCATTGAGGGCAATTCCGGTGGTCAGGCAGAACTGACCAGCACTGGGGCCGTGATGGGAACCGTCGACTACAATCTTGGTGGCTCGCCATCATCCACGACAGGCGCTCGAAAGATTCAAACGTCAGTAAAAAGCATGGTTGTCAACGCAGCGGCGGAGGCTACGATTCTGTCGGGGAATGTGTTTGTGGATACCGACCCACACCAGTTAACGTCGCTCGGGACACCGCTAAAACGCAAAGAGGATCGGAAGAAAACTGAAACCGCATCAGCGACAGTTCCATTACCGTGGTTCCGCAACATAAGACTCCTGGCGGGTGGTGGGGCTACTGCGTTCGTACTACTGCTGACGGTGTTCGTCTTTTCGGGAACTCCTCAGGGCCAGATCCGGGTCGAGATATTGGATCAAGAAATCGAAGTGAAAGTGCTGAATGGCAATCTGATTGTAGATCGTAACGGTCAGATTGTGGGCGAAAAGCCCCTGGACCCAGCACAGCCAACGATGTCAATGCTAACAATGTCGCAAGCGATGATGACGCCAATAACGTCGCTGTTGCCACCCGAAGAGCCCTATCCTAATTCTCCCGAAATGCGGCGGACTGCAGAATGGGTGCTGAAGAAGCAGGGCGTAGTCACGATAAGGCAACGCGGAGTAGATGCAGACATTTCCAGTTTAGAAACGCTTCCGAAAGAAACCTTCAAGCTCGTCGGAATTAAGCTCGCGGTCGGCGGAAATTTTCGGGCCGTTGAGATTTCCGACCGTGAGCTTCAACGACTGATGGGTCTTTCGCACCTGGAAATATTGGACCTCGGTCGGCAGCCGGTCTCTGCCACTGGACTCGCCGCTTTGAACGGTTGCAAAGAGTTGAAGTTTTTGTCGCTGTTTGAAAGTGGAATTGAAACGGATGCGATTCCAACGGTCTTGAAATTTCAGAAGCTTGAAGTATTCATGTTTCAGGGAGCGTACTGCGACACGTGGGCCGAGAAGATCTCAACATTGCCGATGCTTCGAAAAGTGACCGCCTATCGTTGTGACCTCACCGATACAAGTGTGACCTTTCTGGCAAAATCACCTCGACTTGAGGAGTGGACTCTTTCTGAATGCGGAGCGACCGACGCGAGTCTTAAAGCACTTGCCGGAACTATGTCATAGAAGTCTCTTGAACTCTACAGCGAGCTGATGACCTTGCCAGAAATTGAACGACTTCAACAGGCGTTGCCGGAATGTAAGATCCGCAATGACTACCAGCCCGACGCTTCCAGGCAATAGCAGATCACGATTCTTAATCGCACTGGCATGACTCCTGATGTGAATCAGAACCTGACCATCTTTGATGCTGAAAAAACGTCAAAAGGTGGCGGTAACGAATGGCCGTGTTGTGATCGAGAGGCAATTAGGGGATATTCTGCTTTAACCAATAAGTACAATGTCCGCTTTTGCGATTCCCCCTGAATCAATCCTTTGAGGAACGCAACTGATAGTAACGGGCTATTGATCCATGCAGTTGCAAGTTGAACATGCTCACGATGGGTCATTAGTTCAGTGCCTCACGTCGTATGGTGCTGAACTAGTCCTGAGACCACTCAGACAAACTTGGGTCGAAAATGATGCGATGTGGATCACCGTGGTACACACATCCACAACATCCACTAGGCAGGGGTATGCACTTCATGATTAGAACAGAGCCTTTGGATACAGTTTTATCTGGAACGTCAAAGAGTCAATTTCACCCCGAATAATACCCAAGCCCTACCATCCCGTGTTGTCATAACAGAATCACCTCCTTGCTCCATTCGCTGTACGAGGGCCTTTACTAACGGGGGTGATGAATCATTCGCCAGTATGATCTTGTTGATTTCATCTTGTTCGTACTGGGACGAAACATCCTCAGGAACATTCCGGACTTCCAAGCGTTTGACGTATTCCTTTACTTCTGTCGCCACACGTATTTCGTACTGCTTCCGTAGCACCTCCATCTTTGAACTCAGTGCTAACGCCTGTTTTCCTTTCTGAAGAATATCTCTTGAATTACGACGATTAGACCGAAGAAGTTGATCGACTTCCGCTTGCAGAAGTCGTTTTTCCTCGTCGATCGGTGCGGTGTCGAAATTGTGATTTCGTTGGATTTCGCGAATTAGAGCACGGAGTTGATCAAATTCGTTTTTTGTAATTTCTGCCGACGTTGGCGGCAATATAACTGCCGGCTGTTCCTTAACAACGTCCACAGCCTTAACGACTTCCTTTGGTTCGACCTGTTCAGTTTGCTCAGCAGCCTCTGGCAGCAATTCATCTCCAGCCTTTTCAGTCTGAGGAACTGAAAGATCACCGTTCTTTGTCGCGAGGGAGGCCTTAGGAGCAACACGAAAAATGGCCAAAAACACGACGGCAACGAAAAACACTGCCAGAACGGCAATCGCGGATGCTCGAATGAGAATCTTCCGGTCTGTCCAACGTACTTCTGGATTGACTGCTCTATCATCACTTAGTGGAACAGGCGGGATCTTGTTTCTTTCAATTGCAGCTGGCTTGCGAGCACCTCTGACTGTTTGGTCAGTTTCATCAGTCATCAGGGGGGCGTCGGGCTCTTCGATCTTGATGCGAGCAACTCCGCACTTGGGGCAGGTGATCGTTTTTCCAATGTGCTTTCGTTCGACCAATCCTAGCTTGCCGCATTCGCAACGGATTCTGATACGCGATTCCATGTTCAACCCCTTGCACTCTGACGTGTCGATATGACGCGACAGTCTTGCCATTATCAGGGGCCATTTCAATTGTCCGCTGGGCCTAGTGGCCAGACGACAACAAAACCGCTCTTTCCAGCATTGCGACGATTCGCGTTTGTGTCTCCGTCGGCAACACTCGCCAAACTTCGGGAGAGCGAAGAATCTGAATCAACTCAGGGGCCAATTCTTGGGGCCAGCTATTCGAATCTATGGGCTTTTTCTGCAAATTCACCCCTTGTTCCGGTCCAGTATCGTCCACTGGATAGGGCTGCCGGAGTAATCTTGGCAACCCATTTTCCGTTGGTTGGATTGTGAAACACTGGTTTTTTCTCCGTAGCCGGTTTTCCTTTGTCCGTTGGTGCGGCTGTCGATCCGCTAATGTCAGTGGTCAAACATCACCTGCCACCCGGTGAGGGTATGCACTTCGGGAAGTTTACAGTCAAGATTTCCGAATTTACACTGATCGTGGTTTCTTGGTTTTTTCGATTTCGCGGTTCAAGTGGGAAGATGCGTCGATGAAATGGGTGCATGAACGAACGGCATACGACGTTTTGGGGGTAAGTCGTACATCCTCGACAGAATCGATCACTGTGAAGTACAAACTTCTAATCGTGCATGTCCACCCTGATCGAGACGCTTCAACGAAAGCATCGATCGAGTTTAGGAGAATCCGAGATGCCTTCGAAATTCTTTCTGACCCGATTCAAAGGAAGGAATACGATCAGTCGCTGGAGACGAATGCGACGTCATTCAGTTTTTCATTCACCGTGGGAAGAAGTGGGTGGCGAAAGACACGGGAACAATTAAACACCGCAGATCCTAGGGAACGAGAGCCTATGACTGACAATCAATTCGAGAATATTCGTGACACTCAAAGAATTGAGGGTTTTGGTGTTGGGCGAATTCGATGGGATCTAGTGTTTGAAAATTGCACCAACGTGGCAGAGGTCAGGGGAAACGCATCGATCTTGCTTCAGTAGCTGTTTGATGTAAGTGCTCTACGACGAAAATCTGGCCATTATTGGGAGCAGTTGTCGGAACTGGGGGTCACGACCATAAATGACATCAGAAAACTCAGTCCGATATTGCCGGAACCGCCTTTCAAGGTGCAAAGAACTTGCAACGAACGAGAACCCCAAACATCCATCGGAACCAAGATTGATTCATTGCTTGAAATCATTGTCAACGACATTGCCTCGCTTTTCGAATTGCAGTTTGATCGAATCCGCGCCGTCGCTTTCGACTTCCCGACTTTCACCAAGATTCGCCCACTACTGGTTGTCTACAAGGGACATCCAAAACAATTAGTGGGGGCCGCTGCGTTGAGTGACCTGCTGGTCCAAATTCTGCTCACGATCGATGATGATTGTCTCAACTGCCGTAAGCTTGATGCGGCGAGGGATATTCTATCCGCATCGATCCATCGCAATTCATGGCGAAACCAGCAAAAGTACAAGCGGTTCAATCGATTAGTGCATGCATCTCAAGTTCGTGAATTGCTTTCCACATGGAGCAAAGATGACGGACACTTTGGTGGAGATTTCAAAAATGGTTCAATTTACCTCCCATTGCAACACCTCGTTAACGTTTCAACCATAGTGACTCAGAACCAGACGATCCACGATCAATACACCCAGATCATGCTAATGGCCATCAAGCTGGTTCTCGAATCTCACGGCATTACGCATTCCGATGAAGAGTATCTCCTGAACAAGAAAAAGCACTATGACGAGCAACGAGAATCGCTAAAGCAGTTTTTGGACGCAGGCGGATACAATCCTGATGAGTCCACTGTCTAACGCATTGACGACTAGAGGCGAGAACGCTTAGCGGAAAAGAGACAGTCTTGCTGTAAGTAGGGGCGGTGGCCATCCATTTCTTCCTTTACCGAAACCCTCAATGCTTCTTGGGTTTTGCTCTCAATGGCTGACTGACAGCGATGAAACGAGTTGGATCACTGTTCGACGCTGTCATTGGGCGCTTCAAAATCAGCAGGGGTGTGAATGTGAATGTACAGTAAGGGCCTCTGAACTGATTTGGCGAGCACTGAGATCGGGGTTGAGCCGATGTTTTATTGGGGATGGACGGAAATAAGGGGACATTCTACTTTACCATAAATCACAATGTCCCCTTTTGCGATTTCCCCACTGTGTTTGCATCGGGATAACTGCATGCGACGACTGATTCTAAAATCGTTTCAAAGTCCCGGCGACGTGCTGATGCTCACAGCTGCGGTGCGGGACCTGCATGCCGCTTATCCCAGGCTGTTCGAGACAGATGTGCGGTCGTCTGCTGACGACCTTTGGAGGCACAATCCGTTTCTCACTCCGCTTCGTGAAGTTGATCCCGGGGTTGAAGTGCTGGATATGCACTATCCGTTAATTCACGAAAGCAATACCCGACCGCTGAGAGCATCAAAGGGGGCAGGCATGAATGGCGTTGTCCACGGGAATTTAGCGTTTTTGCGACCGTAAATTGCCACGACCGCGCAGCGTTGAAGAACGCGATCCATCGCGTTCATGAATTTCAAGTTTTTTTTACGCCTGCAGGCATGACGTCGATGGCGTGACCCTATTTATCGTTAGAATGCTGCAGGCGTGGACCTTTCCTGGTGTCGTGTGGCAACATTTGACCAAGGAAGGGCTGGGGTTTCCGATTCTGCGCTGCGTCTGTTTGATTTCAATGATTACCGGGATGCTGATGGATCTCGGCTACGCGGCGTACAGCGGCAAAGGGACTGGTGAAACGGCAATCCTGCGTCAAT
>Ga0209491_10000546_pt1 | contig 75776 bp, 39 predicted proteins | sample BON02_FD_187213 | JGI IMG/M metagenome (GOLD analysis project Ga0209491, IMG submission 187213) | Freshwater microbial communities from Lake Bonney liftoff mats and glacier meltwater in Antarctica - BON-02 (SPAdes) (version 2) | ecosystem: Environmental > Aquatic > Freshwater > Ice > Glacier...
CGGGGATCCGCGGCCGTCCGAAGAACCTCTCATCCTCTCATCCTCTCATCCTCACCCCACGGTCTCGTCCATGGCGCCCATGCCGCCGCCCGCCCCGCCCGCGCCGACGAACAGCGCGTCGTCCTCGTCCCCGTCGAGCGACAGCAGGTTGCCGCGCCCGCCGTGCCCGCCGCCGCCGAAACTGTGCGAGGTGCCCGGGCTCGCGGGCCCTTGGCCGCCGACGCCGACGCCGCCGTGCGCGCCGCCGCCGCCGTGGCCGCCCCCTCCCGCCTGCCCTCCCCCTCCCCCTGCCTGCCCGCCCATGAACACCGCCTCCACGTCGAGGTCCTCCCCGCCGATCTGCAGCGTCTGCCGCCCCTCGTCGATGCGGCCCAGGCCCGCGGCCATCGACTTGGCGCGCTTCATCGATGCAAGCGCAGAGGCGCGCTGGGGCGGCGGCGGGCCGTCGCCGCCGTCGCCGCCGCCGCCGCCGCCGCCGCCGCCGCCGCAGCTGCCGCCGCGCTGCAGCAGCAGACCGCCAAAGAGGTCAGCGCCGTGCTGGGCCGCGGCCGCGCCGCGCAGGGCCGACAGGTGGCCCTCGGAGCCCACGCGCGCGAGGCCGCCGCCCGCCTGGCCGTGCAGGCCGCCGCCGCCGCCGCCGCCGAGCGCGTGCGCGGCAAAGCCGCCGCCGCCGCCCGCGCCGAGCAGAGGGAGCGGCGCCGCGGGGATCAGGTGCTGCTCCGACCCGACGCGCACGAGCAGCTGCGGTGCCTGCTGCTGCTGCTGCTCCGGCTGCTGCGGCTGCTCCTGCTGCTGTTGCTGCTGCTGCTGGTGCTGCTGGTGCTGCTGGTGCTGGTGCTGGTGCTGCTGCTGCATTTGCGCCTGCAATTGCGCCTGCATCTGCGCCTGCAGCTGCTGCTGGAGCTGCTGCTGCTGCTGCTGCGCGTCGGCGGGGCTGCCCGCGGGCGCAAGCGGCAGCGGCAAGAGCGGCGGCGGCGGCAGCGGCGCCGGCGCAAACCCGCACCCGCCGCCGCCGTCCGCCCCCAGCCCCACACCCACGCCCACCCCTCCGCCCCCGCCCCCCGCTCCCGCCGCCATCAGGAGCGCCAGGTTGCCGCACGACTGGCTGCGCTTGCTCGCGCCGCGCAGGGCGGCGCCGCCGGGGGCCACCAGCCCGCCCGAGCCCGCGGCCGCGTACCCGACGAGCTCGCCGCCGCCCCAGTAGGCGCCGCCGCCCGCAGCCGCGGCCGCGGCGCCCGCAGCCGCGCCCGCGCTGCGGTCGCCGCTGCCAATGCCGCCGCCGCCGAGGTGAGCGGTCGCCGCTGGAACCACGGGCACGGCCGGCGCCGCGCCGAGGCCGTGGTCGTGCGAATAGCCGCCGTGCAGCATCGGCTGGTGGCCCAGGTAGGGCGGCAAGGCCTGCGCCTGGTAGTAGTGCTGCTGCTGCTGCTGCTGCTGCATCTGCCGGTGCTGCGCCGCCCACTGCGCCGCTGCTGCCGCCGCCGACGAATCGGCGCCGCAGCCGCCGCCGCCGCCGCCGCCCGCCGAGCCGCCGCCGGCGAGGTCCCCGAGAAAGACCATGCCTCCGCCGCCGCCCGCGCCCGCAAAGCCGGTCATGGCCGGGGTGGACTGGACGCGCGTCATGCCGCGGCTCGCGCCGGCGCTGGTGAAGGCCTCGAAGCGCCCGACGCTCGGCAGCGCGCCGCCCGCGCCCGCCGCCGCCGCGCCCGCCGCCGCCGCCGCCACTGCCGCCGCCGCCGCCGCCGCCGCGCCGCCCGCGCCGCCGCCCGCCGCCTGCGCCGCCGCCGCCGCCGCCGCCGCCGCCGTCAGCGAGTTGAGCGACGTCGGCCGCGCCAGGCCCGCGTGCGCGGTCGCCCCGCCGCTGCTCAGGCTCGTCACGTGGTGCGCGTGGGCGTGGGGGTTGTGTTGCTGGTGCGCGTAGGGGTGGTGGTGGTGGTGCGACTGGTGCTGCTGCTGCGCCGCCGCTGCCCCCGTCGCCCGCGCGACCAGCGCCGAGCGCGCGCTGCCGCCGTCGCCGCCGCCGCAGCCCACGTCTGCCGCGCTGGCGCTGGCGGTCGTGGCGGTGGCCGCGGGCCCGTCCGCCCCGCTGCCCGTGGGCATCGCCGCGGCCGCCAAGGCGGCGGCCGCGGCGGCGGCGGCGGCGGCCGCGGCCCCGCCGGCCCCCGCGCGCGCGCTGCCGGGCGCGACGGCGCCGCCGCCGCCGCTGCCAGTCGTCGCCTGCGCCGAGCCGCTGGCCGTGGCGCCGCCGCCGCCGCCGCCGCCCGCGCCCGCGCCCGCACCGGCGAGCGCCCCGTGCGGCGCGAGCAGCTCGCCCTCCTCGACGACGCGCCCGCCGGCCTCAGCCCCGCCCAAGCGCGCGAGGATGGACGTCCCGTCGGCGTCGAAGATCAGGCCGGCCTCCACCAGGGGCGCGGCCGTGACGGGCAGCCCGCACGACAGCAGCGCCAGCCGCGGCGCGCCCGTGGCGTCGTCCCGCGGCGCCGCCGCCAGCGCCTCGGCGACGTCAGGCGGCGGCGGGTCGTCCGGAAAGTTGGCATGCGCGCGCGCCTGCGCGGGCTTGAGGCGCCACAGTGCCGCGTCGTGGGCCCGGGCCGCCGCCTGCTCCGTGGGAAAGGGGCCGTCGCGGTAGGCCCAGCGGCGGGTGATGGGCATGCGCGCGTCCCACAGCGCGCCGACGCTGCCGCCCGCGCTGCCGCCGCCGCCCGCGTCGCCGCCGCCGCCGCCGCCGCCGCCGGCCTGCGCGCTGCCGCTCTGGCCGCCGCCGCCGCCGCCGCCGCCGGCGACGGCGCCGCCGCTGTGCCCGCTGGCGGTCGCCTGGCCGCTGCTGCCCTGGCTGTTGGCCTCGTGCTGCTGCTGCTGCTGCTGCCGGTGGTGGTGGTGGCCCGGCGGCCCCGCGTCGTTGCTGTGCCGAGCGTCCTTGCCGCCGCCGCTGCTCGTCGCGCCGCCGCCGCCGCCGCCGCCGCCGCCGCCGCCGCCGCCGCCGCTCGCCGCGCCGCCGCCGCCCGCGCCCTTGCGCCGCGTCACCCCGCGGTACCGCGACGCCCCGCGGTCCACCGGCCGCACCCCCAGCGCCCGCTGCAGCTCCTCGCGCGAGAGCCCCGCCAGCCGCGCCTGCAGCGCGGGCGCGTCCGAGCGGTAGCTCTCGATCGGAAAGTTGGTCTGCGCCGAGGATGCGTGCAGCGAGATGGCGACGCGGTCGTAGACGCGCGCGGCCTCCTCCTCGGTGCGATAGTAGCCCAGGTGCGTGACCTTGCCGTGCACGAGGATGCGCGCCTGCCACTGGTTCTTGCGGTTGCTCGCGCCCACGCCGAGGAACTTGCTGGTGCGGCGGCGGTGCTGCAGGCGGCGGCGCGGCAGCTTGGCGCGCTCGCTCTTGAGCGTGGCCTTGACCTCCTCGCGCGTCTTGCCGACGAGCTCGGGCACGTGCTCGTGGTCGTAGGCCTCCACGGGGAAGTTGAGGATGGCGCGGCAGTTGGCGCGCCCCAGCAGGCCGAGCGCCGCGCGGTCGTAGGCGCGCGCCGCCGCCTCCTCCGTGTCAAAGTAGCCGACGCTCACGCCGCTCTTGCCCAGCTTGGCCACCTTGATCTGCACGCGCCACTTGCGCTTCTTCTTGTCGTAGCTGACGCCGCGGTACTGGGAGCGGAAGGCGGCGCTGCCGGGCTGGGCCGCCGCGCCGCCGCCGCCGCCGCCGTTGGCCGCGGCGGCCAGGTGGGCCGGAAGCGGGGTGGGCGCGGCGCCGCCGCCGGGGCCCGGCGGGGGCTGCGCCATGGCCGACGGCGGAACCGAGGCAAAGGGCGCGGCGCTCGTGCCGTTGCTGCTCAGGTGATGCTGCTGGCGGGGCGCGCCGCCGCCGCCGCCGCCGCCGGCCGGCCGGCTTGTCGCCGCGCAGCCGCCGCTGCCCGCCTTGTGCTGCTGCTGCTGCTGCTGCTGCTGCTGCTGCTGCTGCTGCTGCTGCTGCTGCTGCTGCTGCTGCACGGCTGCTGCGTAGGCCGCGGCGTGGTCGTACGACGGAGCGCCGCCCCCGTAGCGCTGCTGCTGCTGCTGGTGCTGGTGCGTGGCCGCCGCGTGCGCCGCCACCGCCGCCGCCGCCGCCGCCGCCGCCGCCGCCGCCGCCACGTGCGCTGCGTGTGCCTGCTGCTGGTGCTGCTGCTGGTGCTGCTGGTGCTGCTGCATGTGCGCCTGGAACTGCAGGTGCTGCTGCTGCTGCGCCGCCGCCGCCGCCATCGACGCCCCCATGCCGCCGCCCACGCCGCCAACGCCGCCGCCCGCAAAGTAGGCAGGAGGCGGCGGCAGCGGCGGCGGCAGCGGCGGCGAGGCGCATGGGTAGTGAGGCTGCTGCTGCTGCTGCTGCTGCTGCTGGCCGCCGCCCGCGCTGCCGCCGAGCAGGACGTCGGCCCCCGCGCCCGCCGTGGACACGCGCGGGCTCGGGTGCCCAAAGTGGCCGCCGCCAGACGACGCGTGCGGCGGCGCAGCCGCGAGTGCGTGCGCGTGCGCGCCGCCGCCGCCGTTGCCCGAGAGCAGCAGGTCGCCGTAGGGCCCGCCGCCGTAGCCGCCGTTGGGGTTGTAGGGCGACAGGGCGTACCCCTGGCCGCCGCCGTCCGCGCTACCGCGCGCCATGGCCGCGTGCGCCGCCGCCGCCGCCGCCGCCGCCGCCGCCGCCACGGCCGACGGGTCGAGCGCCGTAGCCGCCGCCGCGGGGAGCATTGCTTCCCTCTGCTTTCCCTGAGAGGGGGTTGGTTGTGTTGACCGCTGTCCGCTTTTATGCCTAGGCGCCCGCCGCCCAGTAGGTCGACGGTCGGGCTGCCGCGAATGTCGGGCGGCGGCTGTTGCTTGTTCGTTTGTTTGTTGTTGTTTTTGAGGAGTGAGCGAGGGCGGGAGTTCTAGGAGGGACGAACGACTCCCTGCCGCCGGCCTCGTCGCCGACGCTGACGACGACGACGACGACGCCGACGCGATGCGCCGCCCTCCGGGGACGCGCGCGCGCTGCAGGGCACGCCGTCCGAAAACCCTATCGCGGCAGGCCGTTTGCGCTCCCCGGGCGCCCCAATCCCGGGGAATGGCCCCGCGTTCGCAGACGGGGCAGAAGCGCCCAGGGCGGGTCGCGGAAGGAGGAGGTCTCTCTCTCCTCCCCCCTTCCAAAGTGGCCACGCGCGCGCCTGGACGGGCTGGCGCGCGGCCCGCCGGTCCGATTGTCCGATGCAGCGATAGTGCCTCGATCGGCCGGGCCGAGGCGGCCCGCCGATTGGGCTTGCAGGGGCGTATCGATGCTCCCTCTCCCCAAGTTTTCGTTTTTGCTTTTCACGCCTCTGTCGCTCTTCTCTCGGACCCTTTGTCTCACCTCACGACCACACGGCGATGAAACGGGTGGTGGTTGCCGTCCTGTAGGCTTCAGCAGGGTCGGCGCGCGAGCATCTTTGAGAGGGGGCCCACGGGGCTCGAGTTTTCTCTTCTCTCTTAGAAGCCGAGAAGAGAGAAGGCAAGGGGGAAAAAACACGGGTTTCTGATGGGGGGAAACGTTGGTACATGAACGGGATGTTAAGCTGGAACGGACTAGTGGTCGTGGAGGAGGGGGAGATTTGGGGGAGGGGGAGGAGGAGAGGGGAGGAGGAGGAGGCTCGAGTGTTGGCCTTTTTCCGGATGCGTCACAGGGGAAACCTCCTCTCGAGAGCGCGCGCGCGCCACAGAGTGCGGAGATGCGAGTTTACGCGTCGACTAGTGACTTGCCGATTGCAGCAAGATAGACCCGTTACTGGCCCGCGGCGCGCGCGTCGAAAACAAAAAGATATCGGAGGATCGCGTCGGGTCGGTCGGCGTCGCCCGCCCCACCGCCGCCGCACACCCCGCCGCCCCCCCCTTTTTCACAGCGTCGCCCCGAGGCCCCTGAGCATGCGCCGCGCCTCCTCGGCCGTGCCCGTGAACACAACGCGCCCAGAGTCCATGTAGGAGACGCTGTCGGCGTACTCGAGCTCCTCGAAGCGGTGCGTCACCCACACGGCCGTCACGCCGCCGCCGCCGCCGCCGCCGCCGCCGCCCTCCCTCGCGGGCCCGCGGCCCCCGTCCTCGCTCGCCCCGCCCTCGCCCTCGCCCCCGCCCCCTCCCTCGCCCCCCCGCGTGACCCCCCTCACCGCCCGCAGCACCCCCCGCTGGTCCTCCGCGTCCAAAAAGGTCGTCAGCTCGTCCAGCAGCAGCACCCGCGGCCGCTCGGCCAGCGCGCCGGCGATGGCGACGCGCTGCCGCTGGCCGCCCGAGAGCGTGTGCGTGGGCCGCTGGCCGAAGCCGCCGAGGTTGACGAGCGCGAGGGCGGCGTCGACGGCGGCGCGGACGCGGGGCTCGGGGAGGTTGTACCTGCGATTTGGTTTGTGGGTTTTGGGGAGAGTTGGTCTTTTGTTCCGTTGCGCCGCCGCCCGCCGCTTCCCCATCGTTTCGCCGCCTCCTCCGATGTCCCTCCTCACCTCCCGAGTCCGAACGCCACGTCGGCCGCCACCGTGGGCATCACCACCTGGTGGTCCGGGTTCTGGAACACAAAGCCCGTCGGCTGGTCGACGGCCAGGCCCGGCGAGGACGCCGCGGCGGCGGCAGGGGCAGCGGCGGCGGCGGCGGCGCCCGCGGCGCCCGTGTCAGCCGTCGGCGGCGGCGCCATTGGCGGCAGCAGGCCGCCGAGGGCGCGCAGGAGGGTCGACTTTCCGCAGCCGTTGGGGCCGAGCAGCATGTGCAGGTGGCCGCGGGGGACGCGCAGGTCGACGCCGCGCAGGACCTCGCGGTCGGCGCCGGCGGGCCCGAGGCGCACGCGCAGGCCGCGCACGTCGATCGCGTATGAAGGGTGGTGGTCGGTTCGGAGGGCGGCGGCGGCGGCGGCGGGGGCTGTCGCCGCGCCGGCGCCAGGGACGCCGGCGGAAACGGCGGCGGCGACGAGGACGGCCGGCGGCGCCCGCCGCCGCTTGCGCGGGGGAGGGGCGCAGGGCGCGCGCCTCCGCGAGGCCGCCGACGACGCGGCCTGCCGCATGCCGGTCGCGCTCGCTTTGCGTGTGGTGCGCGTTTGGGGGGATCACGGCGGGTCTGTGTGTGATTGAAGAGGTCTTGAAGGAGGGAGGGGTCTACAGAGAGCCTGAGCAAAGCTGGCGCCCGTTGGCTTGCGACTTGTTGGTGCTTGGGAGTGCTTGAGCAGGTCTGGAGGTCGTCGCGCGATGGACGACTCGTGTGATTCCTGCTCGTTGTGGCGACCGCCGGGTGATTCAAGCGCTGATCGTCCGATCGACGACGGCGGGCGGGGAGCGAGCGAGCGCCGCGTCCAAGCCGGCAACGTCTCGCTCCTGCTCTCTCTTCCTATATTTGGCAATGCACGCGCGCAGCGGGACGCCGAGAGCATGCTCGCACAAACTACCTCCCTTGACGAACGAACACGACGCTCTTGTTTCCCCACCCCCGCTTTCGCTCTCTGTCCGCCATTTTTGTGTTTGCAAACGCCAAGAAGTAAGGAAGAGTGGGCGCCGTCGCCTCCCCCTTTCAAGGGACGATGTCGCGCAAGGAGAGCGCGCTCGACCTGGCCAAGTTTATCGACAAGGGCGTGCGCGTCAAGCTGGCCGGCGGGAGGGAAGGTGAGCACACAGCGAGAGGAGAGGGAGGAGGAGGAGGGGGAGAGAGCTTTTCACCCGCCAATGGACCAGACACACACACTCACAGCAGCCAACCACAAACAACAATGCACACGACAGTCGCGGGCGTGCTCAAGGGCTACGATCAGCTGCTCAACCTGGTTCTGGACGAGGCGCGCGAGTTCTTGCGAGGTGCGTCCTGCCGCCGTCGTTGGCGTCGTCGCGAAGAAGGGTCGCTCGGCCCGCCTTCAAACTCGCTTGCCTCTCTATCTGCCGCCCCTCAGGTCGCTCACGCCCCCCGCCTCTCTGCACAACTAGACAACACGACGCACGCAACAACATCAACACTAAACAAACAAAAGCAGACCCCGAGGACCCGGCGCGCGTTACCGACCGCACCCGCCCGCTGGGGCTGGTGGTGTGCCGCGGCACGGCGGTCATGGTGGTGACGCCGACGCAGGGGTGCGAGGAGGTGGCCAACCCGTTCGCCGAGGCGGTGGCCGGGGCGTGACGGGACGAGGCGGAGGACTGCTTGCTTGTTGGAGCCTTTACAAAAACAAAAAAGCGAGAGCGCGCCCGCCGCCGCAAAAACCCGCCCACTTATATTTTTTCCCGGGCGGGGCGGCGGCGGCGCCCTCTCATTGCGTTGTTGTAAATTTTTGCCCCCGTTCCTCGTCTTCGTCCGCTCGCCGCCGCCGGCCCGGCCCCGCCGCCGCCGCCGCCCGCGCAAAGGCCTCGCGCACCCCGCTCTCCCCCAGCGCCGCGTCCTCGAGCAGCCCCTCGCCGGCGACGGGCGGCTTGGCGTTGTTGTTTTATCGTCGTTGTCGTTTTTGTCGTTGATTTGTTGTGTGTTTTGTTGTGGCGAGGAGTTGATTGTGGTGACTGGCTGGTCTGGGGATACAAGGCAAGCCGGCGTTGACAAGTCGCTGCCGCTGCTGCCGCTCCCTCTCCCTCTCTCTCACCAGCGTCGCTTCGAGCAGCGCGTCAACAGCCTCCGTCGCTGTCGCGATATCTGTCGCCGTCGCGGTCGCGCCGTCGGCAGGACGCTCCGGACGCGACGCTTGCTGCTCGGCGTGCAGCTCCTTCTTTGCCTGCTCCTCGGCCGCCGCCTGTGCCCCGCCGCCGGGGTCCCCCATTGGCCCGCCGCCGGCGCGCGTCCTCGAGGTCTGCGTCCCGCTCTCGGCGAGCAAAGGCAAAGGAGGAGGCACCCGCGAGGCTTGTTTACGTTTGAGAGGCGCGGGGACGTGGGCAGGGGGACGGGATGCCGACAATGACGGTCGTGTTGTTGTTGCGGTGGCAGTCCGCATCGTGTGGTTGGAGGCTCAAATGTTGAGCAGCGGCGGCGGCGGCGGTTGTCCAGAACAGAGAGGCGCTCGACGTCGGCGGTTCGCGCACAAAACCGACACGCGGCCCTCGCTGCCCTAGAAAAATCAGACGACTGCACAACTCCGACTTTCGACGCCCAGATCTGACGCCCGCCACAATACCTTTAACAGCGATGGCCGTCGCCCAGAAAATCGGTGCTGCCGCCCCTCACGCGTCGGGTAAGAGCGGAAGGACAAGAGCGTTTTTGCCCCCAACCCCCTGTCAGCGATGCGCGCGCGCTTTTGGCTCTCCTCCCATTCCTGGGGCTGTCGGTACTCAGGATGACGATGAGCCAGTGCGTCAACGTCAATGGGGGCGTGCTTGCGGCGATGCTTGTTTCGCCGCGGATCGATCCATGAGAGCGGGGGAGGGCGTTGAGAGAGCCCCTCGTTCCAGCGCGATCGCTCTCTCCCCCATTGCGGGAGCGCGTCGATCGCGCAGCAGGGAGGGGTGGGCACGAACAACCGCGCGCATGCGCTTTGACGGATCGATGTCGCACAAACGAACACCTCACCGAAATACAAACGTGCGCTTTGTTCTCGCGCGCGTCCCTCGCTCTCCCTCGCTCGTCGAATGACGCCGGCGCCGCCCGCCGTCTCCTCTCGCGCGCGCCTCGCAACGAAACAAAACAAAACGACAGCGGCCCGCCCGGTCATGGTGCTCCGCAGCAGCTGCGGCGTCGTCCGCCAGGGCGTCTGCGCCTCAATCTCGGCCGCCGCCGCCGCCCGCCCGGCCGCCGCCGCCTTTGCCACATCGTCGCCGGCCGCCGCCGCCGCGCGCCGCCCGAGCGTCGCCGCCGCCGCCGCCGCCGCCACGGCCGAGGCGCCCGCCGTGGCCGCCGGGCCCGTCTGGACCGGTGAGTCGTCGAGTGCGGTTTGTCGTCTCGTCGGGACGCCTGTGCACCTTGCAGAGGATAGAGAGCGCGGTGCTATTGTCAACCTCCCCTCTCTTGCTCGTGCGTCCGCCCCCGCGCCGACGCGCACACACGCCCAAAAAACAAACAACCAAACAAACAACCAAACAAACAAACAAACAAACAAACAAACAAACAAAAAAACAAACAACCCCCGCCCCCCGGAAAAAAAAACAGACAAGCCCGTCTGCATCGTCACCGGCGGCTCCCGCGGCATCGGCCGCGCCATCGTCCTCGCCCTCGCGGCCTCGGGCTGCCGCGTCGCGGTCAACTACGCCTCCTCCGCCGCCAAGGCCGAGGAGGTGGCCGCCGAGGCCGCCGCCCTGGGGGGGGAGGCCATCGCCGTGCGCGCGGACGTCAGTAAGCGCGAGGAGCTCGAGGCGCTCGTGAAGGCGACGACGGACAAGTGGGGCACGGTGGACGTGCTGGTGAACAACGCGGGGATCACGCGCGACGGCCTGATGATGCGCATGAAGCCGGGTGCGTCTTTCTTTCTCGGTCTTCTTCGCTGCGCGGCGGGTCGCCCGGCGGGCCGCGTGTCTCTCGCCATATTCATCTCTTGTTCCGCCCCTTCGGTCCGCCCCTCCGCACTGCTCACGCCGACCGCTCCCCCGCTCTGCCCCAGACGACCAACCATACCAAACTCAAATCGTATCGACCACCCCCAAAATTTGCTACAAAACAAAACGAAACAACAACAACAACAAAACCAAAATCCGAAAACCAAAATCCAAAATCCAACACAAGAGGCCTGGAGCGAGGTGATCGACACAAACCTGTCGGCGGTGTTTTACGCGACGCAGGCGGCGACCAAGGTCATGAGCAAGGCGCGCCGCGGGCGGATCGTCAACATCACCAGCGTGGTGGGCATCGTCGGTGAGCGGTCGGGGCTGCGTGCTGTGCGCGCAGCGTTTCGAGAGGGGTCTTGGGTGTCTCTTGCTCTCTCTCTCTCTCTCTCGCGCGCGCTTTCACTTTGGTTTTCGGCGGGGGCGCCCGTCCCCGTCCCCCCCGCCGCGGCATCAAGTCCTCCGCCTCCCGCCCTCGTCTCCTCCTTTTTCCCCCTACCCCCTCCCCACACCCAGAATTCCCGCCCCCACAGTCCACACAACGAACGAGAAACCCACCAAAAAAACGACCCACCAAAAAAAAAAAACCCACAAAAACCGACGAAAAAACAAAAACGCAGGCAACGCGGGCCAGGCCAACTACAGCGCCGCCAAGGCCGGCGTCCTCGGCCTGACCAAGACCACCGCGCGCGAGTGGGCCGGGCGCGGCATCACGTGCAACGCCGTCGCGCCCGGCTTCATCGCCTCGGACATGACGGCCAAGATCGACAAAAAGTACGAAGATGGGATCTTGGCCGGAATCCCGCTGGCGCGCTACGGCCAGCCCGAGGAGGTCGCGGGCCTCGTGCGCTTCTTGGCGCTCGACCCGGCGGCCGCCTACATCACGGGGCAGACGGTCAACGTGTGCGGGGGCATGGTGATGATGTAGAGGGAGTCGCGCGGCGGGCGGGTTTCTTTTGTTTCTGTTTTGTTTTGTGGGGGGTCGCCGGGGAGGAGCGGGGAGGAGAGGCGGGGGGGGGGGCTGGGCGGGGGTCCCGGTTTTGCTCGTTGCCCCCCCTCCTTTGCGTTTCCTCCCTTCAATTTTCAGCTGTGTAAACACTCGACAGGCTTCTCGCAACGTGTCGGTGATTCGCCGCGAAGGAGGACACGTGGCGCGCGAGCCCCGCATGTTTCGCCTCGGGCGAGCGAGAGCGTCGCGCGGGACGTCGAAGATTGCCCGGCGCGCTCGCCGCCGCCACAAAAACACGCATGCCGGCGCCTTCGCCATCTCTTCTTCATTGACCCCCCTCCCCCGCTCCTTCCCTCTTTGTCTACACCAATCCTGCCTCTCCGCATTGTCCTCAACCTCCGAACCCGACTCGGCGGCCCACTCCTGAGCAAGCTGCGCCAGCAAAACCGAGTCTATCCCCCGCCTCGACGTCGTCGGAGCTTCTTCGAGGTCGCAACAGCAAAGCAGCGCCAACCTTTTGCCAACATGCAGGCATCGCTCCTCCGGCAGCAGCGCGGCGCGCGCCTCAGCGGCGCCGCTGTCACCGGTCGCCGCGCCCGCGTCGCGCCCGTGCGCGCAGCGGAGGTCACGGAGGTGAGATTGGAGGAGAGAGGAGAAGGGGGTTGGACACATAAAAATCAGGCCTTCGCACCCGCGGCCTCGCTCACTCTCTCTCTCTCGCGCGCGCGCGCGAGGGATTCTCGGCGAGGGGCCGCAAACGACCTCGATGGGCCCGCTCGCCTCTTTCCCAGGGCAATCGAACCCGGCAGTGCGCGCGCGCGAGCGTTCGCGGCGACAATCGACGGCGGCGGGCGCGCGCCATGTTGCCCGCCGCCGCCGCCATCCGCTGCTGCCGCCGCGCGACGACGGGCGCTGAAGGGGTTTGTGCGGCAGCTCTGAGAGGGGCCGCGCCACGAACCCCTCCCAACCTTGTACTGTGGACACGATGGCGCACGCCCTCCACTCCAAGGGACGACCACGCCAAAGGAATGCTCCCCTCTGGTCCCCTTCCTCACCACGCCCCGCCGCCCCTGTCACGCAACTGTCAAAAAAAAAACACAGGCTGAGCCCGCCGCCACGCCCGCCCCCGAGGCGGCCGCCCCCGCCCCCGCCCCCGCCGCCGCGTCGGGCGACGCCATCTACCTCGGCTTTCCCAAGGGCGACTACGACCGCTCGGCCGGCCGCACCGGCCGCGTCATCCGCGACGACCCGAAGAAGTACCCGGCAAAGGAAAACGTGGGCGGCTTCACGGGCGCCGTGGGCGGGTGGGCCGGCGGCGAGGCCGGGCTCTGGCAGCTGCGCGACGAGGTCAAGGCGCAGGAGGCCGCGGACAAGGCCGCGAGCAAGGCCGAGCGCGAGGCCAAGGAGGCGGCGCGCGCCGCAGAGCAGCGCGTGCTGGCGGCGGCGGCGGCCGCCGACAAGGCCGAGCGCGCCGCCAAGGCCGCCAAGGCCGCGGGCGCCGCGTCGGCCGCGCCCATCTACCTGGGCTACGGCAAGGGCGAGGTCCGCGACACGGAGCCCGGCCGCGTCATCGTCGACGACCCGCGCAAGTACCCCGCAAAGGAGGACGTCCTGGGCCTCAGCGGCGCCGTCGGCGGATGGGCGGGCGGCGAGCGCGGCCTCAAGCAGTTTGTGCGCGACGGCGAGGTCGTCCTGCGCGAGCCGGGGCAGCCGGGCGGCTCGCAGTTCAGCCCCGTGGCCGTGGCCGCGCTCGTGGTGGTCGGCGCGGCCGGCGGCGGCCTCCTGCTCAACGGGGCGGTTGACGTCGGCGAGACAGTCGTGCGCAGCGAGATCGTCAACGCGCCGATCGACGCGCAGACGCGCGCCTTGCTTCTGGCGGCGGTGGCCATCCTGGGCGGCGGCGGGGCCGTGGCCGCGGGCCTGGCGGCGGTCAAGTCGCTGCAGGCGCGCGTGGCGGGCGGGGCGACCAAGCTGGCGCTCACGGGGGCCTTTTGGGTGGGCGTGTTTTTCGCGGCGCGGGCCGTGCTCGAGCTGTAGAGAGGCCGGAAGGAGAGTTTTTTTCCTCTTTGGGGCGAGTGGGTTTTTTTCTTCCGGGGGTCGGACGGGCCTTCCAAGGGTTCTTGGTTCCCTCGTCTGCCGTCTTATCCCTCCTTCGTCTTCCTCCAACCTGTTTCATCCCTTTTTGGCCCCTCCTCGGTTTCGTTTTATTCGGGGGCCCCCTGCCCGCCCGCCGCCGCCGCCCCCCGCGCCCCCCCTCTCGGACCGACGACGACCGTTCGCGTGTTGGACCAAAGAACCCACAACTAACACCCCCACACACTTTTTTTGTATATCCTCTGTTCTGTCACCATCGCCCCGCACGTCAGAAAGTGAAAGTGAAAATGTTCGCCTCCTTGTGTCACCAGGAGGGGGCAGCGCCGGGCGAGCCCCCGCGACGCAAGAGGCTTCGGGTGAGCGGGGCGGCACCCAGCGGCGCCGCCCGTTCGCGCGCCAACGGCGGCGGCGGGGCCGCCGGCTGCTCCGCCCGCGGCCGCTGCTGAGGCTGCTGCTGCTGCTGCTGCTGCTGCTGCTGCTGCTGCTGCTGCTGCTGCTGCTGAGGCTGCTGCTGCTTCTGCTGCTGCTGCGGGTAGTAGTAGTAGCGAGAGTGCTGCTGCTCGTCGGACGGCGGCGGCGGGAGCCACGCCGAGGGAGGGCGCGGCGGCGGCGGCGGCGGCAGGAAACGGCCGACGGCCGCGCCGCCCGCCGCCCCTTGCGCCTCTTGCCCCTGCTCCTCGCTCCACCCGTCCTCCTCGCCCACGGGCAGCGACGCGTCCTCGTCCTCGTCGTCGTAGGCGGCCTCGCGGGCCGTTGGCCCGACCGCCACGGGGCTGAGCGCCAGGCTGTCGGGCGTGACCGCGCCGCTGCTGTTCTCGCCGCCGCCGCCCTCGCCTCCGCCGCCGTCGTCGCTGCCGCCGAGCCGCGACCGCCGCCGCTGCTCCTCCTCCTCTTTGCCGGCGTCGTTCCCGCCCTGGTCCGTCCGGCGGTGTGCGATGGCCGTCGCGCGCCCGCTGCCGATGCCGATACCGCCGCCACCACCAGCGAGAAAGCCACCACCACCGCCGCCGCCACGAACGCCCATGCTGGCGCCGGCGTTTCCGCCGTCGTCGTCCGACGGCCGCGCGGCGAGCGAGCGGCCAGACAACGGGGGCGCGCCGCCAAAGACGGCGCCGCCGCCGCCGCCGCCGCCGGGCCCCTGGCACGGCGGCGACAGGGGCACCGGCGACGCCTCGTGCCGCACGCGCGCCAGCAGCGCCTTGGCGGCGCCCACACGGTCGGCCACGAGCCGGCAGCGCGCGCCGTACGCCGACGCCGCGCGCTCGAGCGACTCGCCGCGCCCCCTCGCCTCGCCCAGGGCGGCGCGCGCCGCCGACAGCTCGGCCTCGAGCCCGTCGGCGCGGGCGCGCGCGGCGGCCGCGTCGGCGCGCTCCAGGCGCCCGCGCTCGTCGGCCTCGGCCGCCGCGCTGCGCAGGGCCGCCACCTCGACCGCGCGCGCCGTGCAGTCGCGGCGCGCGGCGTCGAGCCCCCTGCGCGCCTCGTCCAGCAGGGGGCGCATCTCGTCGAGGGCGGCGCCCAGCTCGCCGCGCCCCCGCTCGGAGAGGGAGGCCTGCGCGCCTGCCTCGCGCGCCCGCCGCTCGGCCGCGGCCAGCGACAGCGACAGAGCCTCTTTTTCGGCGCCGAGCGAGGCGAGCTCGGCCCTGGCGCCGTCGAGCTCGAGCGCCGAGGCCGCGCCGGCGGCCTCGGCGTCGGCGGCGGCCCGCCGCGCGGCGGCGTCGCGCGCGGCGGCCGCGCGCGCGTCGGCCTCGGCGACGCGGCCGTCGGCGGCGGCCGCGCGGGCGTCGGCGGCGGCGGCGCGCCCGTCGGCGGCGGCCGCGCGCGCGTCGGCCTCGACGACGCGCCCTTCGGCGACGGCCGCGAGCCGCTCGGCGGCCGCCGCCGCGGCGACGGCCTCGGCCGCCTCCGCTCGGGCGGCGGCCACTGCGTCGGCGGCCTCCGCCCGCGCAGCCGCCACCAGACCCGAGGCGTCGGCCTGGGCGGCGCCGATGGATCGCGCGGCGTCGGCCTGGGCCGCGGCCACGGAAATGGCGACCGAGCGGTCGGCCTCGGCCCGCGCGGCCGCGACCGAGGCCGCCGCTTCTTCCCGCGCCGCGGCGACGGCGTCGGCGGCCTCGGCCCGGGCGGCGGCGATCGCTTCGGCGGCCCCCGCCTGGGCCGCGGCGACGGCGTCGGCGGCGCCGGAGCGCGCAAAGGCCTCCCGCTCCGCGGCCTGCCCCTCGGCGAGCCTCAGCCGGTCGCGCAGGGCGGCGACCGCAAGCGCCGCGTCGGCCTCGGCGCGCGCCGCGCGCTCGGCCGCGGCGCGCTCGGCGAGCTCCGCCCGCTCGTCCGCCGACCCCCGGGCCTGCCCCAGCCGCTGCTCGCCCTCGCGCTCCAGGCGCGCGATGCGCTCGCGCGCCTCGCCGGTCTCGCGCAGCCGGCGTACCTCGGCCGACGCCAGGCGCGCGTCGGCCTCGGCGGCGGCGGCGGCGAGGCGCTCCGCGGCGGCGAACTCGGCGGCCGCCTGCTCGGCGGCGGCCACCGCGCGCGCCGCCGCCAGCTGGGCCGCCGCCGCCGCCGCCGCTTCCTTTTCGCGCTCGCCCGCGGCCTCGAGAGCGCCCTGCAGGGCGCGCTCGCGCTCGCCGGCCTGCCCGAGCCTCTCGGTCGCCTCGCGCAGCTGCGCGCGCGCGTCGGCGTACGCCACGGCCTCCTCGTCGACCTGCCGCCGCAGCGCCGCGCCCTCAAGCTCGAGCGCGGCGGCGCGGCCGGCCGCCTCGCGGGCGAGGGCCTCGGCCTCAAGGGTGCGCGCCCGCCCGCGCGAGCTCCCCTCGGCCGCGGCGGCGGCGGCGGCGTCGGTGACGAGGCGCAGGGCCTTGAGGGCGCGGTCGGCGAGGGCGGACGCCGGGTCGGCATTGCCGCCGTTGTTGCTGCCGTTGTTGCCGCCAACCCCTCCTGCTCCTGCTCCTCCTCCTGCTCCCGTGCCGTCGACCGCCGTCGCCTCGAGCACCTCGGCGTCCGTCGGGATCAGGCGCGCGACCTCGGCGGCCTGCTCAGGCGTCAGGATGGGATCTTGCGGGGTAGGGGCCGCCGAGCCGCCGCCGCCGCTCAAGCCGCCGCCGCCGCTCAAGCCGCTGCCGCCGCTGCACCGCCGCAGCGCCGAGCGCGCCGCGCCCACGAGCGAGGCCAGCAGCCTCGCCTGCGCGCCCTGCACTCGCACCATGCGCCCTTCCGCGCGCGCGCGCTCGCGCCTCAGGGCCGCCAGGTCCTCCTCGGCCGCCTCGAGGCGCAGGCGCAGCTCCTGCCCCGTCGCCGCCGCCCGCGCCAGCCGCGACCGCAGCGCCGCCGCCTCGGCCTCGGCCCCGGGCGCGCCGCCGCCGCCGCCGCCGCCGCCGCCCAGCCTCGCGCGCTCAAGCTCGCCCGCCAGCCGCTCCACCTCTGCGCGCAGCACCTCGGCGGTGGCCGAGGCCGTGGCCTCGGCCGCGGCCGCGGCCGCCAGGAAGCCCGCGGCATCGGCGGCCGCCGCGGCCTGCCCTGCCCCGTAAGCGCCGCCGCCGCCGCCGCCGCCGCCGCCGCCGCCGCCGCCGCCGCCGCCCGCCGCTAGGACGTTGATCGCCGCGCAGTTGCGGACGCGCTTGGCGCGGCTTGCGAAGCGGAGGGTGGAGAGGGACTCGGCGCAGCAGGCGGCGCTGGGCGACACGGCGGCGACGAGGAAGGTCTTGGCGTTGCCGCCGAGGCACTCCTGGAGCAGGAAGGTGAGCTTGGAGTCGCGGTAGGGGATGTGATGGCGGGCCGGGGCTTGCTGCTGCTGCTGCTGCTGCTGCTGCTGCTGGGGCGGCGGCGGCGTCTGGCGCTGGGAGCGCTGCTGCTGCGGCTGCGGCTGCTGCTGCAGCGAGGACGACGACGACGGCGGCGGCGGCGGGTGCTGCCGCGTGGCGGCAAAGAGAGAGGAGGTGGAGGGGACGCGGCGGGGGCCGGTGATTGCGGCGGCCGCCGGGTTTCCCGAGGGGCGGCGCGCCGACGAGGGCGTGGCCGCGCGGGGGGCGGCCGCCGCCCACAAGGCGTTGTCGCTGGCGGCGCCCGTCGCGTCCTCTTCGTCGCCGTCGTCCTGCTCCTCCTGCTCGTCATCCTCGTCGTCCTGCTCGTCCTCCTCCTCCTCCTCGCCCGCGGCGTCGTCCGCCCCCTCGCCGGACGCGCTCCCGCGCCCGTCCCGCCGCCGCCCCGCCGAGCCCCCCTCCTGCCCCGGCGACCCCCCCTCGTCCAGCGCCCCTCCCCCCTGCTCCTCACTCGGCCGCAGCCGCCGCCCCTGCTGCTGCTGCTGCTCCTGCTGCTCTTGCTGCTGCTGCGCCGCCCCGAGCCGCTGCCGCTGCGCCCGCTCCAGCGCCGCGATCACCCGCCCCAGCGCCGTCAGGCTGCGGTTGATGTGGCACGCCTCCCGGAGGTGCCCGCCGCGCGCGCCCGTGCCGCCGCCGACGCCGCCCTTGGCGCGCTCGCTGCCGGCCAGGTCGACCAGGTTGAGGCGCGCGCGCACGACGACCGCCGCCGCGGCCGAGGGGACGTAAGGAGTGGGGGAGGGGGCGGCGGCGGCGGATCGGCCGTAGGCGTTTTGGGCGTTGTTCCCGCCGCCGCCGCCGCCGCCCCCTGTGCCTGAGCCTCCGCCGACCGCCCGCTCCATCGTGAGCGAAAACACGCTGTGCGATCGCGAGGACCCGCGGTTGAGGCGCGTCTCGCCCACGCGCCGGTTGTCCATGCCGCGGCGCATGAGGCGCAGGGCGTCGGCGGCGCTGCGCACGGGCACCTCGGACAGGCCGTCGACGTAGGCGCCCCCCCCGGAAGAGGAAGAAGAAAAGGAGAAAGCGCTGGCGGCGGCGGCGGCGGCGGCCGACGACGACGCCGCGCCGCCAGCGCCCGCGCCCGCGCCCGCGCCCGCGCCCGCGCCCGCGCCGCCGCCGTTTTCCCGCACGGCCAGGCCCGTGCCGCCCGTGCCGCCCGGTCCCGAACCGGCCGCGGGGTGCAGCAGGTCAGTGACGACTTCGTTGTAGATCTCGTACATGGACGCGCGGCAGGTGTAGGTGGTGGTTGGGGGTGCGGGGGCGGCGGCGGCCGCGCCCCCGCCCGCGCTGCGCCGTTGCCCGCCGCCGCCGCCGCCGACGCCAACGCGCCGCTCCTGCCGCTGCTGCCTGCGCATGCGTCGGAACAGGTGCCGGAACGCGCGCGGGGCAATGCCGTCGCTCGCGCACGCGCCGCCACCGCTGCCGCCGTCGTCGTCGTCGTCATCGGCCCCCTCGTCGCTGCCGCCGCCGCCGCCGCCGCCGCCTCTGTCGCCGCTGCCGTCGTCGAGGCCGCGCTCGTCGCCCGGCGCCGCGCCCGCCGCGCCCCCCCGCCCGACCATGGTGTGCGTCTTGCCGCTGCCCGTCTGGCCGTACGCAAACACGCACGCGTGGTAGCCCGACAGCACGGCGTCGACCGCGGGCCGCCCCGCGAGCTCGAAGACGTCCGTCTGAGACGTGGACGGGTCGAGCACCCAGTCGAAAGCAAACGCCTGCGGCGGGCCGGCGGCCGCCGCCGCCGCTGCCGCCGCCTGGAGCTGCTCCTGCGCGGTGGCGGCGGCGGCCGCCGTCCACGGCGGCGGCGCGGCGGGGGGCGCAAAGGAGGGCGCGCCGCCGCCGCCGGCAGCAGCACCACCCCCGGCGCCGCCGCCGCCATCGCCGGGCATCCCCGCCCCTCCCGGCGACAGCTGCGGCTGCTGCTGCGTCTGCGTCTGCGGTTGCAGCGGCGGCGGCTGCTGCTGCTGCTGGAGCAGCGAGACGCGCTCCGTCGCCAGCGCGGCGGCGGCGGCGGCCGGGTCGACGACGACCTGCCGCGTGCCGCGCGTCCACATGCAGGTGCGGGCGGCGGCCTCGCCGGCCTCGAGGTCGCTGACGGGGCGCATGCGCACGACGACGCGGACCTGCGACGAGAGAGCGGGGGCGCGGAAGGTCGCCGGGGTCGCCGTCGCCGTCGCCGTCGGCGCCGCCGCTGCTGCTGCTGCTGCTGCTGCTGCTGCTGCCGCGGTCCGGCAGCCAGCGGCGGCGGCAGGGGTGAGGCGAGGCGACGGCGACATGCCCAGCACGCCGCCGCCAGAGGGGCGGGCCAGATAACCGACAGCTGCAGCGGCGCCGCGGGCCGGGGCGCTGCGCGGCGTCGTCGGCAGCGAGCCTCTGCGCGGCCGGGGCGGGGGCGGCGGCGTGCCGCGCGGCGAGGCGCCGCCGCCGCCGCCGCCGCCTGCGCCGCGGGCGGGGCCGCCGACCGCGCCGAGGCGGGGCAGCAGGGGCGACGTCGTCGTCGTCGTCGTCGCCGTGGTCTTCAGGGTGCTGCCAAAGCCGCGCTGCGGCGCTGTCAATGGCTGCTGCTGCTGCTGCTGCTGCTGGTGGGAGGAAAGAAGGCGGCCTGCCGAGGGCCGCGCGGCGGACGGGGGCGTCGTCGTCCCGGCGGCGGCGGCGGCGGCGGTGGCGGCGGCCCCGCCCGTGCCTGCGCCGCTTGCATTGCTGCTGATGCTGTCGGCGCGTCTCATGTCTATTTGGAGGTGGGTTTGACGAGATCAGGCGGCCCCTCGGCCGTGCGCGCGAAGGACGAAAGGAGGGACGTTTCTCTTGTTTAAAGGATAGAGAGCACGAGGGGCTGGCTGCGGCGCCCCTCCCTTGCCGCGCGCGCGACAGTCGATCAGATATGGGTGGTCGAGCGCACGTCGGTCGGCGCGCCTGAGCCCAACACGGCCGGGAAGAGGTGGAGGCGCGGTGGAGAGCAAGAGGGCTGGGTTGACAGCTGCTGTCTGTTTGTCTCTTTCAAGAAAGAGAGAGAGAGAGAGGGAGACGAGGACAGGAGCCGCCGTGTGGGTTGATGCAATGCTGATGTGGGAATGGGTGCTTGAATGTTGTTGGAGGGCCACGCGCGGCGGCACCAGCAGCAGGATATAAAGCCACGTCGCGGCGTCGCTGACGGCCACCGCTCGACCAGCGGGGGCAGGTGGAGGGGAAACCCCCCAGCGTCAATCTTGCTCGCGCCTCCTTTCGCCTCACCAAAACCACCAAAATCAAGCCGTCGATCCTTACACTGCTACTACGCACAAGGCAGAAAGAGGGCAAAAAGGAAAAAGAGCAAACTCCCGGCCCAACCCCGCGTCGCCGTCGTCAAACGGGCGGGAGCACCCGCTTCAGGAAGGCCGCCACGTCGCGCAGCTCCTCCGGGTTGGCCGAGTGCGCCATCCCCCGGTACGTCTTAAACTCGACGGGCGCCTTGGTGGCGTTTTTCAGCAGCTCGCTGGCGGCCAGCCCGAAATCGTAGGCGACGACGGCGTCCGCGTCGCCGTGGCAGAGAAGAATGGGAGTCGCCGCGTTGGCCGCCGACACGAGCGGCACCTCCTTGCGCAGGGGCACGTAGGTGCTCATGCCGACCACGCCCGCGAGCCGCACGCTCCCCCGGAGCGCCGCGAGCGCGATCGCGCCGCCCTGCGAAAAGCCGACGACCGCCGTGCGCCCGGCGCCGCTGCCGCCGGCGCCCGAGACGAGCCCGTCCAAAACGTACCGCTGCGACTCCAGGATCCCCTCGCGGTCTTCGCGCTGGTCGATGTCCTCGAGGGACTTGATGTCGTACCAGCCCGGCATGCGCATCCCAAAGTTCAAGGAGATCGGGCGCTCGGGCGCGTGCGGGAAGACAAGGCGGGCGTGGGGCACGGCGGCGGCGAGCTCGGGGGCGGAGCCCGCCCAGCCGTCGCCGGTGTCGCCGAGGCCGTGGAGGACGACGATGGTGGCGGTGTGGGGCTGCTTGCGCGCGGGGACCACGATGGGCGCGCGGTAGCGCAGCGCGGGGGACATGGCGGACGAGGCCTTGGCGGCGAGGCTGCTGCGGCTGCGGTTGGCGGCGGTGGCGGCAAAGGCGGCGACAGCGGCGGCGGGCGACGACGACGACGACGGGGCGATGGGGGCTTGCTGGCGGATGCCGGACGCGAGGCGCGCGAGCATGATCCCGGAGACGGCGAGCAGGAGCGAGAACACCACCACGCGCTGGCAGAGGCCGCCGAGCATGTACCGACCGCTTTCTGGCGTTTTGGGGGGCGAGCGGTTGTCTTTCTCTGTCCAGCGATTCGTCGCGCGCGCGCGGCGCCGAGAGTGCTTGCTGGTGCGTCCCGCGCGTGGGTTGCTGTCGTTGTGAGAGAGAGATAGGAACAGGGCGACGGACTTGATTGTGGGCTGAGGGTGGTGGTTGCATCGTTCAAGAAGCTTTCGGTGAGTCCGCCGCCCGGTCGCGCGCGCCTCGCCGCTCGCCGCTCCTCCCGCCGCTCCTCGCAGCTTCTCGCACGACAGCCAAACAAACGACAAAAACAAGTTGGCGATTATCGCTCGGTCTCTCCTCGGTCTCGCACGTCCGTCCCCACGACACATCCAAAACACCCACGCCGTCACGCGAGCTCGCGCGCCAGCGACCGCATCATCGCGGCCCCCTCGGACAGGGCCGGCGGAGACCCCGCCGCCGCCGCCGCGCCCGCGCCCTCGGCCCCCCGCTCGCCGCCGCCGCCGCTCTCTCCCGCGGCCGCCTTTGCCTCCACCTCCGCCGCCGCCGCCGCCACCTCGTCGAGCATCTCTGCGTCCTCCTCCTCCTCCTCCTCCTCCTCCTCCTCCTCGTACCCGTCCCGACCCGCCGCACCCTGGAGGCCTGCGCGCCGCACCGCGATCATCGCGCGCTCGACCGTCTGCGGCGACCTGCCGAGGCCGAGGCCGAGGCCGAGGCCGTCGCCGCCGTCGCCGCCCGCGCCGCCGCCGCCGCCGCCGCCGCCGCCGCCGCCGCCGCCGCCGCCGGCCGACTCCACCGCCGCGATGCTGCCTGCCAGCCTCCGCTCGACCTGCTCCATGCGCGCGCGCAGGCCGGGCAGGCGGTCCAGGGTGGCCTGCAGGCGCGCGTGCAGCTCGCCCGCGGCGTCCTCGCCCTCGCCGGCGGGCCGCTGCTGCTGCATTGGCGCGGCGGCGGCGGCGTCGGCGCCGTCGCCGTCGGCGGCCGGCAGGGGGTCGGCGGCGGCGGCCTCGGCGGCGGCGAGCGCGGCGGCCGGCCGCGACGCGCGCAACCAAGCAGTGGCGGCGGCGGCGACGGCCGGCGGCACGGCGCGGCGCAGAGCCACCACGCGCCGCAGGATGGCGTCCGTCTCGGCCTGCAGCGGCAGCAGGTCGGCCGAGGCGTCCGGGATGGGCGCCAGGCCCTCGGCGGCGCGCGGGCGATGCGGTTGCGGCGGCGGCGGGTTGGGCCTCGGCGCCGCTTGCTCGTCGTCGTCGTCGCCGTCGTCGCCGTCGCTCTCCCCCTCGTCGCCGCCGACAGGGCTCGCCGACGCGCCGCGCTTGCGCGAGGCGCCGCCATGCTGCTGCTGCTGGTGCTGCACGTCCTCTTCAGGCACTGGCACCGTGGCCGCCGTCGAGGCCAGCAGGCGGCGCACCGACGCAAACAGGGCGGCCTGGTCGAGCGCGGCGAGGGCGGTCGTGGCGGCCGAGTGAGCGGCGGCGGCTGAACCGCCGCCGCCGCCGCCGCCGCCCCGCCGGTCGCGCAGCTCCTCCTGGATGGCCGAGCGCAGGAGCGCCTCGAGCGCCGGCGCGGTCGCGACGACGCCGCCGCCCTCGGGCGCGACGCTCAGGAACATGTGCTGCTTCGGGAGCAGGGCCACGGGAGGTGGGGCTGCTGTCGCGTTCATCTCGGTGGTTGTGGAGGGAGTCTTTTTTGTTTTTGTTCGTTCGTGAGGGTGTGTCAAACTCTACGCGCTTGGATGGGTAGCGTACGCGTGTGTGTGTTGTTTGACGAGAGGGAGGTGCCGTCGTTGGTCTTTGGGGCGGTTTGCTTTGGACAGAGGCAATACGAGGGAGGGCAAGGGACGAGACAGCTTTTGCGCGCGCTGCCGACGAGGACGCTCGCCGTTCAAATTTCGGAGCGAGCGAGCGACCGATCGAGCGGCGAGCAGCCGTCTCCTGCAATCCCTCGCATCCAAGGGCGCGCCGCCAGCACTTGTCGCATCAACTCGAAGACACAACAACCCGCATTCACTAGTCCCCCCCCTTGACCGCAGCCGCAGCCCGACCCGAATCCAACTCACACAACTTTCGGACGATTTCTTTCGCTCCTTCCAGAACCAAACGCGTGCGCAGCGCCAAAAACCAAACGCGCGCGCGCGCGCGCCTGCAGAACAGCGAGCAACGACAATGAGCGCTCGGCCGCCCGCCGCTGCCTCGGCCGACGGGCGCGGCGCCGCCACGACGCTCGCCGCCGCCGCCGCCGTCCGGATTGCCGCCACGACGGCCGACGCCATCGCCGACGCCGCCGGCGCCGGCCCCTTCAACCAGATCGCCGGCGACGCGATCGCCGTCTGCTTTGTCGCGCGCGACGCGCTGTCGCCCGGCGAGCTCGGGGCCCTGCGCGGCATCGCGGCGCGCGTCGAGGCCGCAGACTGGTGCGTCTCGGCGGGGGAGGCGGAGGCCGCCGCCATCGCCGCGCTCGCCGCCGTCGCCGAGGGCGAGCCGCTCGGGCCGCCGCCGCGCCGCCGCCGAGCCCTCGCTCGCCGGCCGCCTCAGCTCGGCCGCGTCCGCCCTATGCACGACGCGCCACCGCTGCAGGATGGCCGAGCGCAAAATCGCGCTGGCGGCGCTGCGCCTCTGGGAAACGCAGCGGCGCTGGCAAGACCCGCTCTCGCACTACGCGGGCCTGGCCGTCCCGACCGAGACCATCCGGCGCTTCCGCGCCGACGGCCTGCCTCCCGCCCCGCGCCCGCCCCGCGCCCCCGTGGCCGCCGTGTCGCCCGGCAGCCCGGGCATGGACGCGGGCGCGGACCTGTGCGGGCGCGCCCTAAGCGCGGCGCGGCGCGCGATCGTTGCCATCGCCCGAGGCGGGCTGTTCGCTCCGCAGGACCAGGCGGCGCTGCTCGAGTTCGCGGGGCAGCTGGCCGCGCTCCTGGCCGACGGCGTCGGGCGCGACCTGGCCGCCGCCGTCCGGCGCTGCAGGGCCGAGGGGCCGCGCGGCGCGCGGCGTCCGGATGCCATCCCGGCCTCGCTTTGGCACGCCGCGCGCGAGCACGCCGCCCTGTTGCTCGCCCTCCTGCGGCACGCCCCCAAGTCGCGCGCGTCCGTGCTGCGCACCGAGGCGGCAGGCGCCGCCATGATCGCCGTCGAGCGCGGGCGCCGGGGGCGGCAGCCGCCCGAGCGCGTCGTCGCGCGGGCCGGGCTGATGAGCGCCGCCGCCGCCGCTGCCGCCGGGCCCGCCGCCGCGCTCGAACTCATGGCGCCGTTCCTGGAGGCCCGCGAGTTTTCGATGTCGGTGCTGAGCGCCGCCGACTCGTCGGCCGCCCTCGCGACGATGATCGCTTAGGAGGCGGAGGAGCAGCGGCGGGGCGCCGGGGGCGAGGAGGCGGAGGAGCAGCAGCAAGGAGGCGAGGGCGGCGAGGGCGGTGACGAGGGCGGCGGCGGCGGCGGTCTCGTGCCCGACGGCAGCATGGCCGAGATCGCCCAGGTGTTGGCGGCCGCCGCCCTGGTCGCCATGCGCCCCGCCGCCGGCGACGCCCACCCGGACCCGGTCGGCGCCGCCTTTCCGTCGGCGGGGGCGTCGCCGGACCTGGGGCCCGCGTCCCCGCCCCTCAGGCGCGCCGCCGCGATGCTCGCGCGCATCATCCGCGTCAATTACGCCATCGCGGACGACCCCGGCATCGACCCGCCCCGCGCGATGGCGCAGGCCGTGCCGACGGCGCGCCCGCGCATGTCGGCCGCGGCGGCGTGCAGCGCGCTGTTTGGGGCGCTGCTGTGCGCGCGGCCGGCGGCGGATCCGGCGTCGGCGGCGGCGGCGGCGGCGAGGAGGCGGCGGAGGCAGCGGCGGCGGGGGCGGGGCAGTCGTCTGCTTCGGCGTCCGCGGCGGCGGCCGAAAGCCGAAAGACGGCCGACATGGCCCTCGTCGTCCTGCGGCGCGTGCTCTTCTACCCCGGCTTTGCCGACGCGGCGCACGCCGTCCCGCGGCGGGGGATGCCGCCGCTGATCGCCGACCACCTCTGCTTTGCCCAGATGCGGCGGTGCGGGTCCCTCGCGGCGCGGTTCGGGGCGCGGGTGCTCGAGCGGCAGCAGCAGCAGCGGCAGCAGCAGCAGCAGCAGCAGCAGCAGCAGCAGCAGCAGCAGCAGCAGCAGCAGCAGCAGCAGCAGCAGGCGGCGCCGGAGGCGCCGGCGGCGTCGGCGTCGGCCGCGTCGTCGTCGTCGTCGCGGCGGCGACAGCTGGGCTCGTCGGCGGCCGCGCGCGCTCTCTCTTCTTTCGTCTCGGGCGACCGGGACGCGAGCGACGACGACGCCTCGACCTTCCCGCTCTCTGCGCTCGTCGAGCGCGAGCTCAACCGCGCCCAAGGGTGCTCCGACGGCCGCTACGAGACCCAGGCGATGCTGTCGCTCGTGCTCCCGGCGCGCGAGCGCCGCCTGCTCGAAGCCCTGGCGGCCGAGCCGCTCTCCCTGCCCGACGAAGAGACGGCGGCGCTCTGGCGCGCGCTCGACGGCCGCCTCGACCTCGGCCCCGACGCCGCCGCCGCCTTCAAGGCCCCCGAGTTGCTGGGGTGCGGGCGCGGCGCGGGCGCCGCCCCGGCTGTCGCGAGCTTCGCCGTGGCCGTGGGCTCCAAGGCGACCGAAGGCCTCACCACGCCCTTTGGCGTGTCCATGCAGCTCGGCACCGGCGAGCGCCTGCTCGACCTCGCGCGCCTCGACACGGCGCGCGCGGCGACGACGCCCGGCGCCGCGCCCGACTTGAAGGCGCGCGCCGTGCGCGTCCGCGCCCGCGTCGAGGGGTTCGCCGCCAGCAACCGGGCCGTGGCGCTCGACGCGCCCGTCGCCGACTACACGCTGCGGCAGCTGTGCGCGCTCCTGCGGCTGAGCGACCACCCGCTCGACAGCCGGCTCGACGCGCGGCTTGCGCGGCGCGCGGCCGGCCGCGCGCTGGCGGCGGCACCCGTCCTCGAGCGCGCGATCGCCCGCGAGCGCGCGCGCGACGCCGCCACGGTCTCGGGGCTCGAGAAGCGCGCGCGTCTGCTGCTCGAGCTGATCGCCGACGCGAACGAGGGGGCCGGGGCGGCGGCCGGGGCGGCGTCAGCGGCGGGGGCCGGGGCGGCGGCGGCGGCCGGTGCGGCGGTGTCGCCCAGAAGTAGCAGCAGCAGCAGCAGCAGCAGGGGCGACCAGGTGGCCAGTGAAGGCGGGTTTGTGTGATGTGCAGGAAGGAATGAACGAAACAAATACGTAATAGGGTGTTGCGTATTTTTTGAGCGGGGGTGCGAGACAGAAAGCGCTGGTCTGCGCTCCTTGGTTGCTCGTTCGTCGTTCGTCCGTGTGGCGGTCGCTCGGCCTGTTTCGCGTTGTGTTATGCCCTTTGCTACCTGTAAGCTCTTGGGGGGACCGAGGAAGAAACTCCTGCAAAATTCGAAGTGTAGATTGATCTGATCGGGACTCACAATGACGCCAATTCATATACGTGAGTTGCGGCTATTGACGCAACGAATATGAAACCGTCGATCCACATAACATCAGATCGAACAGTCTTTCAACACTAGCAAGGTGACGTGGCCGAGCTGGTCTAAGGCGCACGGTTCAGGTACTCAAGTTCAGGTCGACTGACACTTCATGACGAGAATATCCGTGTCCGCAAGGGCGCAGGTTCGAATCCTGCCGTCACTACTAATACTACACAACTTTCTTTTGCTAACGCCGCGTTGCGTAGCGTAGTGCGAGATGGAGCGGTCGGTGGACAGACATGAGTTTTTTTGGTGAAAGGGCGGCGCCGCCGCAGTCGGAGAACGGAGCGACTCGGGACGCGCAAGGGGCGGCGGCGCCGGCGCCGGCGCCCTGGCGCAGGGCTCGGCGGGGGTGGCCGGCCGCCAGCGAGGGTGTTTTCGGCGGGGCTCCGCGGCCGCCGCGCCTCGAGCGCCCCGTCCCGCAGCCCCGCCGATCGGCGGAAAAATCGCGGGAGCAACTCTTTCCCCCCGACGCAACGGGCGAGGCCGACGTGATTTCGGCCGTCCACGCCGGGGACGACGGCGGCGGCGGCGCCCCTCTTGCGCAAAGCCCACGACGGCCCACACGGCATCGCCCTCGGCCTTGCCAACGATCTGCTCCTGGCCGCAAGGTCGTCCATGCGTCGCACGCCGCGCGCGCGCCCGGCCGCCCGCGCGCGCGCGCGGCGAACGACGTGCACTCGACCCCGGGGCGAAGCGCGTTCGTTGGTCGGGCCGAGGGCGATGCCGTGGGGCGTAGAGCGTGGCCCCGCCCCGCCCCGCGCGCACGGCCGAGATTGCGTCGACCTCGGCGTACGACAGAATGGGGGGAGGGGGAATGTCCCCTCCTCGGTTTACCGCGCGGCGGGGCTCCGGGACCGGGCACTCGAGGCGCGAACGGCCGCTGCGCCTGCAGGGGGCAGTCGCAGACGATTGGCGCAGAGTCGCCGACACGGACTCGGCCACTCGCGCCCTGAAAAATAATATCGGCCGCCGCCGGCCCGTCGGCCGTTTCCCGCCGCCTCCAATCGCATGGGGCGTATGTCTTGCTCGCGGCCGCCACCTCGGGCGCAGCAAGGACGTCCCTGTGTGAAAGCAACCCGTCAACCTCAATTTTGTTTGCAAGCGCACGCACACCACTCAACCGCGCCGCGCAAAGCAATGTCGCTCGGGGAGAGACGGCATCGCGCGCCGCGGCGTTTATTTTGCACCCAAAAGTTCCTTGGACGCCCCGTCGCATAGTGCCCGGACGCCAGGCGTGGCATGCGTGTCCCGCACGGTGATCGGTTTTCACAGGAGGAAGAGCGAGATTGCAAGAGGAAACGGGAGGAAGAAGGCCCGGCAGGCCGCCGCGGGCCGAGAAGGCGCAACGATTTGTTTTTTTTGCTCGGAACGGCGACAAGCGCTCGGAAGCCCGCTCTCTCACCTCGAAACGCTCCCGCCACCGCCACCCACGATCGCCATCTCGGCGTCGCTGTTTTTGTGCTCGAGCTTGCGGTACGACTGCGCCGGGCGGCGCCCCTCGCCTGCCGCCCCCGCCGCCGCCGCCGCCGCCGCCGACCGCCCGCCGCCGCCGCCGCCGCCGCGAAACACGGCCCGCCACCGCGCGCGCGCCCGGTCGCTCACCTCGAGCAGCCACGCGCCCTCGCCCGCCGCGTCGTCGTCCGGTGGCTGCTCGTCCTCCTCCTCCCCGCTCCCTCTTGCGCCCGCCGCCGTCCTCGCAACGCCGCCAACAACACCCCCACCGCCGCCGAATTCGCCACCCCCCCCATCGCCCCCCGACCCCCCTTGCCGCACCAGCACCGCCCACGGCCACCGCGCCCCCAGGACCTCGAGCGCCGCAAACCCGAGCCCCAGCATCCCGCTCAGCGCGCCAAACATGCCCGCCCCGCCCAGCCGCGCGTACAGCAGGCCCGCGACCAGGCAACCCGTCGCCTGCCCCGCCCCGAAGAAGCAGCCGGAGAACCACGCCTGCAGCTCGGCCTCGCACCCGCGCGGCGCCGCGCGGCGGCAGTGCGCCGTGCCCGTGGCCCAGGCGCACGCAAAGCACAGGCCGTGCAGCATCTCTACCGGCAGCACCAGGAAGTAGGCGCGGCTTCGCAGTCCAGCAGGCAGGAGGCGCGCCGCGGCGGGAAGCAGGGCGTAGAGCGCCGTGCGGAGGACGTAGGCGGCGGCCACCAGCCGGAGCACCGCGCGGACGCCGATCGCCCGCAGCAAGCGCGGCTGCAGCCGAAAGGCGGGCACCTCTGCGGCGCACGTGACAGCCAGGGTGGCGCCCATGAGCCACTCGGGGGCAGCCAGGCTGTCCCGCAGGTGCAGGAAGAGGAACTCGCCAATTCCGCCGACGCCGACGCCGAAGAGGCAGGCGGTGGCCAGGAAGAGCACGGCGCCCAGGTCGCGGCGCAGCAGCGCGAGGACGGACGAAGGGGGCGGGGCAAGCGGACGGACGGACGAAGGAGGCGGGGCAAGCGGGGGCGCCGCCTCGGGCCGTCGTCGGGGCGACGCCGCCGCTGATGCAGCTGCTCTTGCGGCTGCTGCGCGCGCGCCCTTGCCCTTGCCCTTGCCGCCGCCATCGTCGCCGTCCTCCACCTGGTCGTGCTCGCCCAGCTCCTCGCCCTCGTCACCCGAACCAACCCCCGTCGTTGCCGCCGCCGCCGCCGCCGCCGACGCCACGACCTCCTTTTTCCTCACCAGGTCGCACGGCATCCTCGCCGCCGCCCACAGCGCCGGCACCGCCAGCAGCAGGTAGGCCGCCGCCGACGCCCCCATCCCGCCCCGCTGCAAGACCGTGCCGCTCAGCAGGCTCGTGAGGCCCCAGCCCAGCGCGCCCCACAGCCGAAGGGCGCCGTAGCCGCCGCCGCCGCCGGCGGCGACGGCCGTGGCGTCTGCGATCACGCACACGGGCGCGCCCAGGGCCTCGGACGCGACGGTGATCGCCACCACGCCCGCGAGGGTGCCGGACAGGAGGACGAGGGCGGCGCGCGCGGCGGCCGACAGGGCGTGGCCGGCGACGAGGAGCGGGCGGTGCCAGCCCCGGCGGTCTGCTAGGGCGGCGAGAAGCACGCCCGCGGGCGCTGAGACGAGCGGCCGGAGGGCGGCGACGGCGCCGACCTGGGCGGCGGTCAGGCGGGCGGGGCTGCTGTCGCGCAGGTAGAGGGAGACGAAGGGCACGAAGGCGGCGAGCGACGAGAAGTAAAAGGCGTAGAAGTAGCGGATGGGGCCGGTGCGGTCGCGCTGCTGCTGCTGCTGCTGCTGCGCCCGCGACCAGACGGCGCCGTCGCCGTGGGCGGCGGCAACCGCGTCTGGCGCGACGGGCGTCGTTCGTCGCAGCAGCGGCGGCTCGTGCTGTTGGTGGTGCTGCTGCAATCGGTCGAGCGCGCCTGGCCGGGCCCGGTCGAGCGCGCCCGCCTGCTCGTCCGCTTCATGCTGCTGCTCCCGCGACATCGAGTCTCCACCCCCCCCCCCCGAAAAGGGGCGGAGGAGGAGCCTCTTCTTTTTTTTCTTTTTGGAAGAGGGGCTGTCTGCCTTTGGGGGCGGGGGGCGTCTCCAAAGGTCCGCGCTTATCGCAATCGAGCAAAGCGTACGATGATCAGTACATAGAGCGTGAGATTGAGTTGTTTCAAGTCGTCTTTCAGCAGGGCGGAGCTGCGGAGCGCCGGCCGTCAAGACGCAAAGACGATGAGCGAGCGGCGCGGCGGCGTTCGTCGGGTGGCTACAGGCTGTCGACGCCGCGCTTTCCGTTGAACGCGAAGCGGCCTCCTCGGGCTACTAGTCGGCGTCGGCGACGGTCGCGGCAGCCGCGGCGCACGGCGCGCAGCTGCGGCAGCAGCAGCTGGTGCTCCTGGCGCAGCAGCTGCGCGTGGCCGCCGAGAAGAAGGCGGCGTGGGCCGCGCTGTCCTTGTCCGCGCAGCGGCAGCAGCAGCAGCAGCAGCAGGCGGGCCGCGCTGCCCCCGTTGCCGCCGCCGCCGCCGCCAGCCCGGTGGTCGTCCCCGAGGCGCTGGCGGCACCGCTCGTGGTCGCGCCCGCCGTCCCCGCCCCCGTCCTCGTGCCGCACATCCCTGTCATCGTCGCTGCCGCCCGCGCTCGCTATTCGAGTGCTCGAGACTTGACAGCCGGCGTTTGCTCCAGAACCAATCCCAAACGATGATGATCCTCTGACGCGCAATCACGCAATCCACGAAAGATGCCGTACCGCGAGCAGGACGACGGTGACGACGAAGACGGCGGGCGGCGGGCAGGACAAGCGGGAGCAGGGGGCGCGGGGCGAGCAGGACGAGGGGGTCGGAACGCGACCCGCGCGGTACCACCCCCCCCGCGATCGGACCGGCGCGTGCGACTGGTCCTCAGCGGCGTGCGCGGCATGGCCGAGGTGCTCAGGGCCGCAAAGCCCACCAGCAAGCACGTTGAGTTTTTGTGTTTGCCATCGCGCGCACGCTGCCTCGGCGGCGACGCCAAACGCCGACGCTGAGAAAAACGGCCGACCAACCAAAGAGACGCGATCCCACAAAACCCCACAAAACACAGGTCGCCACGGTCCACGTCGCCGAGGAGGGGCTCGTGATGCAGTGGGAGGACGACGCCAAGACGATGCAGTCGAGCGTCACATTTTTCGCGCAGGTGGGTTTGCAAACGAAACGCCTTGCGGACGCCGACGGCGGAATCGACGACGACAACCCACCACCAACCCCGCTCACTCTTCAATAAATACCAAATCGCCAAAACCCACACACACACAACACAACACAACACAGCTATTTTCCGAGTACGAGCGCCCCGAGGGCGACCGCGACGTTTGCTTCCGCCTGCCCCTCGCGCAGCTGGCCGAGGTGCTCGGCGCGTTTGCTGCCGCCAGCAGCGCGGCGGACGACGACGGCGGCGGCCAGGCCGGCGGCGGCGGCGGCGGCGGCGGCGGCGGCGCGGGCGGGGCAGCGGCGGACACCGCCCCGCTCGTGATGACGTACCCGGGCCCCGAGGGGGAGCTGGTGCTCGAGCTGCGCGACGAGGGGCGCGCGCCCGACGGCCCCGCGGCCCCGCGCCGCCGCCGCTGCACGGTCCTGACGTACGCGCGCGTCGCGACGCTGGGCGGCGGCGCGATCGGCGGCGGCGCGGTCGGCGGCGGCGGCGGCATTGGCTTTGACGACGACGACGGGGAGGACGAGGGCGCGGGGGTGGGGGAGCAGCTGCTGATGGACGCCGACTGGGAGGAGCCGACGAGCTACTTCATCGCGGCGCACCAAGGTGAGAGAGAAAGAGAGACGTATACGTTTTTGCGCTTCTCTCGTTGGTTTAATCGCGCGACGCGCTCTCGTCTTTTCTGTCGCCCACGCCGCTCTCTTTTTGCCGCCCCCGCCGTTCCCCCCCCCCCAAAAAAAAAACCCAAAACCACCCAAACAAACGAACAAACGACACAGCCCACATGCTCAAGGAGGCAGCCGACGACCTCGAATGGCCCGCCGCCGCCTCGGGCGCCGCGCCCGGCGGCGCGGCCGCGGGCTGGGGGCGCCTGACCCTTGCGCGCGACCCTCCCGCGCTCTCGCTGTCGGCGGCCGTCGGCAGCGGCACGGGCGGCGGCGGCGGCGGGCCCGGCGGCCCGGGCGGCGGCGGCGAGCGCTCCGTCGAGATCTCGGTGCCTGTCGGCCACCTGGCGGCCTTCTCGTGCGCGGGGCCCGAGGCGTCGTTCGCCTACCCGCTGCGCGCCCTGCGCGCGGCCCTGGGGCACGTCCCGACGGGCGCGGCCGCGGCGTTTGGCGGCGGAGGAGGAGGAGGAGGAGGCTGGTCGGAGCGGGGCGGCGGCGGCGGCGGCGGCGGCGGCGGCGGCGGCGGCGGCGGCGGCCCTGGGCAGCAGCACCCGGGCGCCGCCCAGCTGCTGCTGCCCGCCGCCGCGGTCGAGTACACCAAGGTGCGCGTGGACGCGCGCGGCCTGCTGTCCGTGGCGCACATGCTCAAGGTGGCGGGTGGGGGAGCAGGAGGGGGGGGAGGGGGGGCAGGGCGGCGCGGCAACGGCGGCAACGACGACGGCAACGACGGTGGCGGCGGTGGCGGCGGCAACCCCGCTTTCGGGCCGACGCAGATGGTCTGTGGGCGCGCGGGCGGGGCCCTGGTGCACTACGTGGTGCAGCCGCTGGCCGAGGAGGCGGACGACTACGGCATCGAGGGGGCGTTTGGCGAGTGAGCGTGAGAGTCTTCTCTCTCTCGTCCGCCGACGCCGCCGCCCGAACCGAAACCCCTGTCGGCTTTCCCAAAAATAAACATGGATCCCTCGCTGCAGCTCACTCTCGCGCACAGACGCACACACTCCACACCCCTTTGCAACACGCCCTCGCGCGCGCGCACTTTGCCAAAGACGAGCGAGAGACCAACCCTTTTGTTCGAAAACAAAAAAGTTGTCCCGTGCCCCAAACTCTCTCATCCAAACGCCTGTCCTCCTCCTCCTCCTCCTCCACCTCTCGACCCGCCATCCGACCTGGTCCTCGGAACCCGTTGGACCCCGTTTCGCCATGCTCCAAGCGCCGGCGCGCGGCGCGGCGGCGGGGCTCGGCCAGAGGAGCAGCAAGGCCGCGCTCTCGCCTGCCCCCACCCGCGCTCCCATTTGCCTCCCCCCCTCGCGCTCCTCGCCGAGCGCACCCCACCGCCGCGCCGCCACCATCCGCCGCGCGCGTCCCGTCGCCGCCGTCTTCGTCGCCTCAGCAGCGGCAGCGCCGAGCAACGACAGCAACGGTAGCAGCGCCGCCGCCGCCGCGCGCCTGTCGCTCGCCGGCGCCTCGCTTGCCCGCAAACCTCGAACCACCACCGCCCTCAACGCCGCCTCCAAGGACTTTCCCCTCCCGCTCGACAGCGGCGCCGGCGATGGGGGCGCGGGCGGCAAGACCCCCGGCGGCGGCGGCGGAGGCGGCGGCGGCGGCGGCGGCGGCGGCGACGAAAGCAGCAGCAGCAGCGGCAGCAGCGGCGCCGGCGACCCCGTTGCCACCTCTGCGGCCGCCGTCGCCGCCCTGCTCGCCGCCGCCGGCCGCTCGGCCTCCGGCCTGCCGCCGGACCTCGCCGCCGCGCTCGCCTCGGGCCGCGTCTCCGCCGAGGTGCTCCAGCGCTACCTCGCGCTCGAGTCGTCGGCCGTGCAGGCGTGGCTCATGCGGTTCCCCGGCTTCCGGGAGCGCCTGCTGGCGGACCCCGGATTTTTGGTGAAGGTCGCGATCGAGTGCGGAATCGGGGTCTGCACCAAGATGTCCGCCGAGTACGCCAAGCGCGGGGGCGACAACTTCCCCAAGGAGCTCGACTTCGTGGCGGCCAACGTGATGATGGCCATCATCGCCGACTTCATGCTCGTGTGGCTGCCCGCGCCCACGCTCGGGTTTGCGCCGCGCGCGGCGGCGGCGGCGGGCGCCGGCGCGACGGGCCTAGCGGCTACGCTCGGGCGCGCGTTTGCCGGCTGCCCCGAGAACGCCTTCCAGTGCGTCCAGCCGGGGGCCCAGCCCTTCACCCTGGCGCAGCGCCTCGGCGCCCCTCTGCGCAACGGCGTCAAGCTCTTCGGCGTCGGCCTCACCGCCTCGTTCTTCGGCGTCGCCGTCACAAACGCGCTGTCGGCGCTGCGCGGCGTGCTCGACCCCTCGTTCGCGCCGCTCAACCCGCCGCAGGACGTCCTGGCCGTCTCGTCCGCCTACGGCCTGTACATGGCCACGTCGAGCAACCTGCGCTACCAGTTCCTCGCGGGCGTGGTCGAGGAGCGCGGCATCGAGCGCGTCTTCCGCGGCAGCCCCGCCGCCTGCGGCGCGCTGTCCTTTGTGGTGCGCACGGCCAACACCTTCCTCGGCTCGCTGCTGTGGGTCGACTTTATCCGCCTCCTGGGCATGCAAAAGGCGGGCGGGGCCGGGCACTGAGGGGACCGGATGGATGTTAGTTGGATGGACGCAGTTGATGGATGGATGAGGGGGTGTTTTTCCCGGAGGGCGTTTTTTCCCTGTCGGCGTTTTCTTTCTTCGTGCGTTGCGAGAATTTTTTTTCTCCGCTGCCCGCTGCCCGCCCCACCCTCCGCTGCCCGCTGCGCGCTGCCCGCCCCACCCTCCGGCGCCTTCGCGCCTGCCCCCTCCCTCCTCAGTCGATCCCCATCTTTTGCTTTCGCGGCGCGTGGCGGCGGCGGCTCGGCCGTCCGCCTCCCAACTTCACCCCCACGCAAACTCGCACCAACCTGCCCGTCCCTGAATATGTCTTCCGTCTTTCTATCTTGTTTTTCGTCGCACCACCCGCGCGCGCGCGCCCTCGGGGGTTTCTCTCTCTCAGGTGCCCGCCCGCCGCCGGCGCCGACGGCCCTCTTGCCCCTGTCATTTGGTTTCTCTCACATTAGAAAGAAGGCGCCGCGGATGTGATACGCGCGCGCTTCTTCTCCCCCCTCTCCCCAAAGATAATGCAAACATATCCACACGCAGCGTTCCAAAAACGGCTCGCTTTGGGCGGCGTTCAGAGCGACGACGCCGGGCGACATCGCCGCGCCGCCGATCGCGCACAATCGCGCGCGCGGCCAATCACAAAAAAGGGCGCAGCGCCCGCCCCCCTCGTCTGCCTCTCCCTCTCTCCTTCACGCAGCGCCGCACTCAACCCCCGTACCTCACCTACCTTGTCACGCCCCAGCTTCCTCTGCAACCCACTAGATTTATTTTGATCGAATCGGAACCGGAAACCACAAAAAGAATTGAGTGAACGCCATGCTCCCCCAGGCCCAGAGGCCCGCCGCGGCGGTCGGCAGCAGCAGCAGCAGCAGCTCGGCAGCAGCAGCGTGGCTGTCGCGCGCGCGCCGTGCCGCCGCGGCGACCGCCGCGTCCTGCCTCTTGCTGCTGCCGCCCGGCGGCGGCGCCCTCGCCGCCGCCTCCGCGCCGCTGCCGCCCTACCTGCCCGCCGCGCCGCCGCTCACGCAGGACGAGCGCCGCGCGATCGACCTCTTCGAGAATTCCAGGGCATCCGTGGTCAACGTGACCAACTTGGCCGCCCGCCGCGACCTCTACACCACCCAGGTCCTCGAGGTCCCCCAGGGCGCCGGCTCGGGCGTCGTCTGGCCCGCCCCCAAGCAAACAACCCCTCCACCCGCCGCAACGACCACCGCCCTCGCCGCCGGACCCGCCGCCGCCGCCGCCGCCGGCAGCCTCCGCGCCCCCCCAACCGCCCCCCCAACCGGCGTCGATTCCGACGACCCGGGCGTCGGCGCCGTGGTCGTCACCAACTTCCACGTAGTCGCGGACAGCAGCGAGGTGCGCGTGTCGCTCTATGGCGGCGCTGAGTACGCCGCCGCCGTCGTCGGAACCGACCCCGACCGCGACATCGCGGTGCTGCGGCTGGTGCGGCGGGCGGACCTGCTGCCGCCGGGCGCGGCGCTGCCGGGGGCGGGGGGGGGCGGGGGCGCGGGGGCGGGCGGGGGGAGGTGCGAGGCGGCGGCGGGGATTCCTTGCGCCGGGGGCGGGGGCGGGGGCGGCGGAAGCGGCGGCGGCAGCAGCGAGGCCGCGACTCGGAGCGGCGGCGCTGCTGCCCCGTCGGCGCCCGCAGCAGCAGCATCGGCGCAGCAGCAGCAGCAGCAGCCGCAGCAGCCCAACACAAGCGGCAACACCGCCACCAACGGGAGCTTCGCCGCCCCGCTCGCCCAGCCGCCCCGCCTGCCCGCCCGCCAGCCCCCGCCGCCGGTCCAGCCCCCGCGCCCGCTCAAGCCCATCAAGATCTGCGCCCCGCGCCCCGGCGGCCTGCAGGTCGGCCAGCGCGTCTACGCCATCGGCGCGCCCTACAACCTCAATTTCTCCTTCACCTCGGGCATCGTCGGCGGCGTCGGCCGGCAAATCCAGTCCGCGTCCGGCCGCCCGATACTGGGCGCCGTGCAGCACGACGCGCCGATCAACCCGGGCTCGTCCGGCGGCCCTTTGCTGGACACGGGCGGGTGCTTCGTGGGCACCAACACCGCGATCCTGTCGCCCTCGGGCGCGAGCGCGGGCGTGGGATTCGCCATCCCGGCCGACCTGGTGGCGTCGAGCGTCCGCCAGATCCTGGAGACGGGCCGCGTGGTCCGCCCCGTGCTCGGCCTCTCGTTCGCGCCCGACAGCTCCGCCGAGCAGCTGGGCGTGCGCGGCATCCTCGTGCTGTCCGCGCGCGAGGGCGGGCCCGCGTGGCGCGCGGGCGTGCGCGGCACCGAGCGCGACGGCTACGGCCGCCTGGTCCTCGGCGACATCGTCGTCGCCGTCGACGGCGCCCCCGTCCGCTCGTCGAGCGACCTTTACGCGGCGCTCGACCGCTCGAGCGTGGGGTCGGAGCTGGAGCTGACGCTGCTGCGGGGGAGCGAGACGGTGGCGGTGTCGGCGACGCTGGACCCGTCGTCCTGATCTGTTCGATCGGGATGGGTTGGTTTGTGTGGGGTTCTTGGGGAGCCTGGTCGGCGGCGGCGGCGGCCTTTCGTCGTCCGCCCGCCGCCGCTCGCTCTCCGCCCCCGCCCTCGCAATTTTGCCGTCTCGTCGCGCGCCCAGACCTGTCGTATCATCATCATCATCATCGCTCTGCTGCTGCTTTTGTAACACGTGTCTATACAATGTCACCTGCGCGCGCCGCCGCCGAGCTCCTCAAATAAGCTGTCCAGGCCGGCCGGCGTCGCCGGCCGCGCGCCTCCGCTCGCGCCGCCGCCGCCGCCGCCACCGTTCCGTCCGTTCCCGCCGCCGCCGCCCCCACCCCCACCGCCGCTCGACCCCAAGGCCGACGCAGCGGCCATCTCGGACGACGGCGACGCTGCGGGGGAGGCGTAGCGGTTGGCCAGCAGCGACGACAGCAGCGAGCGACCCGCGCCACCGCCGTTGCCGTTGCCGCCGCCGCCGGCCGCCGCCGCCGCGTCGGCGGGGCCGCTGCTGCTCGTGGTGCTTCCGCCGCCGCCGCCGCCGCCGCCGCCCCAGAGCGGCCGCCGCTCCTCCGCGCCGGGCAGCGTGGGCGACGACGACACCGAGGGCGGCAGGGGCCGCGCCCGCAGCTGCGCCTCGAGCGCCGCGGAAGAAAGCGCCGGACCGCCGCCCCCGTCGCCCGAGCCGCCGCCGCCGCCGCCGCCGCCGTTCCTGCGCCCGAGGCCAAGCCAAGCGAGCGGGCCGCCGCCGCCGCCCCCTCCTCCCCGTCCCCCGCGCCCGGCCGCCGCCGCCGCGCCCCCGAGCCTCACCCTCCGCCGCGCCAGGTCCGGAAACTCCCGCTCCAGCCCCGGCCCGTGCAGCAGGTCCCCCACGCGCATCCCGGCCAGGCAGCACTCCCCCTCGCGCCGGATCAGCGCGCGCCCGCGCTCGGTGTAGGCGTCGTCGGCGGCGCTGTCGTCGGGCGCAAAACGGTAGCGGGCCGGCGCGAACGCGGCCGCGAGCCTGTCCCACGTGCCAAAATAGATCAGGGCGCAGTGGGCGGCCAGCAGGGCGGGGAGCCAGACGTTGAGGTGGCGGCCGAGCACGGGGAGGACGGCCATGGTGCCCATGTTGCGCGTGAAGACGGTGGTGACCTCGACGCGCGGGGGGAGGGGCAATGAGGGCGAGGGCGGGGGCGAGGGCGGCGGCATCGGCGGCGGCGCGCCCCCCGCTCCGCCGTCCGCTCCGCCGTCCGCGCCCACGCCTCCTCCTCCTCCTCCGGAGTCGCCCGGCCCCGCCGCCCCCGCCCCCAACCCTCCCGCCGCGAGCGCCGCCGCCGAAGCCACCACCCCGTCCATGTGCACCACGTGCAAAAAGTTCCAGCACGTGGGCGCCGCGAAGCGCGCCATCAGCGACCCGTTCTGCATCAGGCCCGCGCCCGTGGTGGCGCCCGGGCACAGCTTGTTGTAGTCGAACGCGTTGAGGCGGAAGAGCGCAAAGTAGACGCACCCGCACACGTAGGCCAGGGGCAGGAGGGTGAGCGCCTGGGTGGACCACTCGCCGGGGCTGGCGGCGCGGACGGCCAGCGAAAAGGGCGAGAGGTCGGGCGAGCGGCCGGTGAAGATGGTGAGTTCGGACCATACGACGGCGAGCGACAGCGCGGCGAGCAGCAGCGCGAGGAGCTTGCGGGCGGCGGGCGCGGCGGTGCAGCGGAGGCGCCAGGCGAGGGCGGCGGCCCGGGGGCTGAGGCGCGGGAGCAGGAGGAGCAGGCGGGAGGCGGCGGCGGGGACGGCCGCCGCCGACGACGCCGACGGGGGCGCGGCGCCGCCGGCGAGGGAAGAGGCGGCGCCGGCGGCGGCGGGGGCAGCAGCAGCGCCCAGAGCCGCCGCCGCGCCCGCCCCGGTGCCCCCTCTCGGGCCGCCCGCCCCTGTCCCAGTCGCCGCCGCCACGGCCGCCGCCGCCGCCGCCGCGCCCTCGGCCGAGTAGTCGCCCCGCTGCCGCGCTTTCACCACGGCCTCGAGGCCGACGCCCGCCGCCACCGCCGCGCCGTACTGCGCGTGCGCGGCCGCGTAGGCGCTGACGGCCGCGTTCAGGCGCCTGCGGAGGGCCGCGAGCCCCTCGAGGTCGTAATGGTACTCGAGGTCGTCGGCGGACAGCGACTCGAGGTCCAGCGGGCCGCGGGCCTGCACGTCGCTCGGCTTGACAGGGGAGGCGTCCTCCGCCCGCGCCGCCACGGCGTCCACGAGCGGCCGCAGGGGGTCGCGCGCGGGGACCTGCCGCGCGTTGGCACAGACCACCGTGACGACCGTCTCGAGCTCGTTGGTGCGCCGGATCACCTCGGGCGCCAGGCGGCCCGCCCGGTGCGCGCACCACCGGAGCTCTTGTTCCGGGGAGGCCGTCCGCCAGGCCTCCCGCGGCACCTGCACCAGCCCGTACCCGAGCAGCAGCATGCCCGCGCACAGGCCGAACGTGTTGGACAGGGCCATGCCGAGGCCGGCGACCTGGTCAAGCCGCACGCCGCCCTGGGCGATGGCCAGGGTGGCGAGGCCGAGCGCGCCGGCGCCGGCGGCCGCGCCGTATAGCGCGCCGTTCTCGCGGAGCGAGGTGAGGCAGCGCGCGCCCGCGGTGAAGTCGCCCGCGTCCGAGTAGACCTGGAAAAAGGGGAGGAGGAGCCACGTGAGGGCCTGGGTGGACCAGTAGGCGACGCCCCAGAGCACGTTGAGCCCCCGCGCGCTGGCGACGTCGGCGGCAGCGGCGGCGGCGGCCTCGGCCCCGCCGCCGGGGGACGGCGGCGCGGGCGGCGCCGGCGGGCCCGCCGCTCCTCCCCCTTGCGCAATCCCGCCGCCGCCGGCGTCAGCGCCCCCCCCCGCGCCCGCCCCGTCTCCCGCCCCGCCGCCCTCGAGCCTCCGCGCCCGCACCAGCGTCGTCCACACGTCGATCGGCACCAGAGCGATGACGCCGAACGAGACGAGCCAGGCGTAGGCGGTAGCCAGCAGGACCACGACGGGGACGTCGCGGGCGGCGTAGCGCCGCAGGAGGCAGGCGATGGTCACGGCGATGGCCGAGAGGCTCAGGGCGAAGAAGGCCCACATAGGCTGTTGCTTGGTTCACGGTCCCTTGGAGCGGGAGCGAAGCGCGCGTGCGCTCGCCCGAAGCGTCGTCGCCGCGCCGCGCGCGCGCCCGGCGCAGACGCCTCCTGTGAGCGTCGCACGCTTCCCCCCCCGCCACCCAGCCCCGCGCGCCGCGCGCAGGCGCCTGTGCGGCGCCGGGAGTACGCTCGCGCGCCCGTGTGATTGCCGCAAGGAGGTGCGTAGAGAGAGGCGCGCGCGCGCGCACGCGCCAAGTTGTCGTGTTACGTCAAGAGGTGAAGCTTCGCTCTTTCGCGCCCCCCGCCCAACGCGTTGTCGATGCTGCCGGCGAGCGCAGGGCACCGGGCAGAGCAGGGGGTCGAGATGGATTGGTCCGCCTCGGCGAGATCGAGAGGTCGGACACCAGAAAGGAAGGGCGTTGGTTGATGGATGTCGTGGGGAGGGACGGGACAGAAACGCCACCGAAACGGGTACAAGAAGGGCAGCTTTGTGAGAGGTGCGGTCAAGGGGATTACATGTGCGCTGTTTTGATGAGAATCGGGTCGTCACGGGCTTGCTTAATTTTGCGAAATGGGGCGAGGAAATAGAGACGTCGGGAGCGGGAGCGCGCGCGTTGAGCGGCGGGCGAGCTGACACATGCGCGCGGCGGCGACGAAAGAGAAAGAGAACGACACAGGAGAAAGGACAAACACCCCCTCGCTCAAGAGGCAGCGGGCCATCAGTTGGTCATCGCGCTCCCGTCGGCGCGGTCGGATCCGCGCGCAGGCACGCGCACATGCGCGATGCCCAGGCCGCCGCCGCCGCCGCCGCCGCCGCCGCCGCCCGCGCGCCCGCCGCCGCAGCCGCCGCCGCCGCCGCCGCCAAACAGAACGGCGCCGCCGCCGGTGCCGTGGCTGCCGGCGGCGGGGGCGCGGCGCGCCTGCGCGGGCGCGTTCTTGGCAAACAGGCCGCCCCCGGCGGCCGGCGGGGGGCCGCGGCGCGCGCCAACGGGCGTTCCGACCGTGCGGAAGGCGGACAGCATCGACGGCGACGAGGCGCCACCGCCGCCGGGAGGGGCGTGGGCGGCCGGGGCGGCCGGCGCCGCGGGCGAGGCCGGCGGGAACGGTTGCTGCTGCTGTTGCTGGTGGTGGTGGTGGTGGTGGTGCTGCTGCTGCTGGTGGTGCTGCGCGCCAGGGCGGCCGCTCGCCTGGTAGGCGACCCCTCCGCCGCCGCGGTGGCTGTGGGGCGGAAAGCCCGCGGGGACGCCCTGCTGCAGCAGAGCGCCCGGCGCGTGGGAGGGGTGGCCGCCGCCCTGGCCGCCGCCGCCGCCCCCGCCCCCGCCGCCGAGCCCGAGCCCGAGGCCGAGGCCGCCGCCGCCCGACCCGGGCCCCTCCTCCGCGTATACCACGTGGCGCTGCTCGACCGTCATGAACTGCTGGTGGTGGTGGGCGTGGGGGTGGGGGTGGGCGTCGTAGTGGACCAGCCCCTGGGGCGCGTGAGAGGAGGGGGGGTGGGGGTGGTGATGGTGCGGGTGGGCAGGGGGGCCGCCGGCGGGGGCGTAGGGGTGGCGCCCGCCGCCGCCGCCGCCGCCGCCGCCGCCGCCGCCTGCGCCGCCGCGCGACGCCGGGGCCGCAACCATCGCGTGCTGCATGCTCTGCTGCTGCCGCGCGGCCGCGAGGCGCTCGCGCAGGCGCGCGCACTCGCCCCGCGACGCCTCGAGCGCGCGCGCCGCCTCTTGCCCCTCCTCGCAGCGGCGCTCGAGCTCGGCGCACCGCTCCGCCAGCTCGGCGCCGCGGCGGCGCTGCTTGTCGTGCGCGTCCTTGAGCTTCTTCAGGCGCGAGATGGCCTCGTCGCGCCACGCGCGCTCCCGGGCCTGCCGCTCGCGGTCGCGGCGGCGCAGGCCCGCCGCCTGCTGCGAGGCGCAGAAGCGCAGCGCGTGCGCCGAGGCGAGCAGGATCGTCTGCGGCGTCTGGCCGCACAGGACCATCTGTTTTTTTCGTCGTGTGTTGGTAAGTCAAGAAAGTCGGGAGGCGGACAGGTGGGCGACCGTGAGCAGAGGGGGGAAAACAAAACGAGAATGTCGTCCGGAGCGCGTCGTCGGAGAGCCGGCGACCCTGCCGATCCGCCCCCTCTCTCGCCCGCCCCGCACGCTGCCGCAACAACAACAAACCCGTTCAACAAAAAAACCCACCTTGAGGTTGCTCGCGGGCTGCTGCGCGCGCACGCGCCGCGCGTCCTTGGCGAGCAGCGGCTGCTGGCACAGCGCGCACGACCCCCGCTGCGTCGCCGGGTCGAACGACGCGCTTGCACAGGCGACGCAAAAAAGATGGCCGCAGGGCGTCGCGATGGCGTCGCCGTCGGGGGGGAGGACGACGCTGCAGCGGTTGCAGGCGGCGGGCGGCTCGCCGCCGTCCTCCGTGTCAAGGAGGGCGAGGTCCATTTTTGTGTTTGGGATGTGGGTTTTTCGTTGGTTGTAGGGCGGCTGACGCTTCTCTCTTTCTTTCGTCGGCGGCGACGGTAACTTTGTCGTCGGTGTTGGTTTCGCGGAGGGCAGGGGAAAGCGCAAGCACACGGATGGTTCGATTAATATTGTGTGTGCGTCGATGACCTCCCTCCTCCGTGTGTGTCTGTTCGAGAAGCGCTGTGGCCGGCGCATTTTGCTTCCTGGGAAGCGGCGGCGGCGCACGCCCGTCCCCGTCCCGCTGCCGCCTTCTCGTTGGAGCGCCGACACTCTCACGAGACAACAACAAGCCCCGTCTCTTTCTTTGCAACCAAACCCAAATCGCCAAAATCTCTTGCCTTCTCAATTACCAAGTCATGAGCTACCCCCACGGTCACCACGCGGCAGCGCCGCGGCTCCAACGATCGTCCCCCCCACCGCCGCCCGCCGCCGCCGCCGACGCCCCTTCGTCCGCGGCCGTCGCCCCTCCGCCTGCCTGGTGCCTGGTGCGCCAGGGATCGCAGCACATGTTCGACCTGGACAAGATCTCGGCTCTAGGCATCCGCACGCGCGTCGCTGCCACGTCCGCGCCGGTGGGTTTTTTGTTTTTCGTTTGTTTTGTCAGCAAAGGGAGAACAACGGTGCTGACGAAACGCCCTTACACCGTCGCCGCCGTCTATCTCTGTCGCCCCCATCAATCGAACAAACAAACAAATCGAAAACAGGACCTCATCTTTTTCAAGGACGGCCAGCGCCTCTCGTTCCTCGTCTACGCGCCGGACCCACCCCTTGCCGACACCGGCGCCCCCCACGCCCTGCCCCCCGTCCTCCTCGAGCGCGCTGCCGCCTGCGCGCGCACGGCGCCCTCGCCGCCCTCGCTGCTGCTGCCGCTGTCCTGGGCCTCGTCCCCCTCCTTCGCGCGCCTGTGCGCCGACCGCGCGCTGCGCGGCTGCGCGCGGCTGTGCCCGACCGTCGTCGAGGCCTCGGCCGCCGGCGTGACGGACGCGGCGCTGCGGCTCGCGGACGAGCTGTTTTGCCGCCTGTTTGCGCAAAAGGAGGGGGGCGGCGGCGCGGCGGCCGCGAGGCAAGAGGCGGCGTCGGCGGGCGCCGCGGGCGACGTGCTGCTTGCGCTGGCCTCGTCGGCGGCGGCGGCGGCCTCCTCCGCCTCTTTGCGCCGCGGAAACGAGCAGCAGCAGCAGCAGCGGCAGCAGCAGCAGGACCTGGCCGAGCGCCTGGCGCGCGTCATGCAGGGGACGCCGGGGAGCTGCCTGGCGTCCCTGGCGCGCGCGCTCGCGGGCAAAGAGGGAGGTGGAGGACAGGGCGGCGGCGCCGGCGCGCTCCTGTCGCGCGAGGAGGCGCGCGCCCTCCGCGGGCTGCTCCTCGCTCCCCCTCCTCCCGCGGGCGACTCATAGTCCGCCCATCGCCCGCGCCGCGCCGTAGCGCGCGACGCAAGCCCGCGAGACCTCTCCAAGACGCGCCGCTCCCTCTTTATTTTGAAATAACTTTTCTCACCGGGCGTTCCAACGCTCGGCCTTATTTTTCAAACGTTCGACGCTGCTCCTGCTCCCCCGCGCCCTCCTTCTCCCGCCCCCTCCCGCGAGCCCGCGAGCCGGCCATCGTCATCACCGCCGGGACCGCCGAGCAACTGCGGTTCGCGCCTCAATCCCCCCCTCCTCTGGGCCTCGTCCCCCACCACCAACCCCTCCTCCGCGCTGCCGCCGTGCGCCCCCCTCCCCCGATCGTCGTCCTCCTCCTCCTCTGCCTCGGCGGCAGCCGAAGCCGCGAGCGCGGCATCGGCGTCGACGCCATTGTCAGCGTCGTCGTCGTCCTCGTCCTCCGACGAGTCTGTTTCGTCCAGCACCAGCGGCGCGTCGGCGTCGGGCGGGTCGAGCGCGTCGAGCGCGGCGCGGCCCCCGAGCCGCCGCCGCCACCGGCCCGAGTCAAACACGCGCGGCAGCAGGCGCCAGCGCAGTGGCAGCAGGAGGAGAAGCGGCAGGGGGAAGAGCACCCCGGCGACGCCGGCCAGCAGCGCCAGCAGCGTGATGCCCAGGGCGGACGCCAGCTGCACGCCTGACACGAGCGCCACAGCGGCCAGCGGCGGCGGCGGCCCGCCGGCGCCGTCCAGAAAGGCGGTCACCGGGTGCGCGTGCGCGCGCGCCCGCGTCTTGGCGGCGGTCAGGAGGCACCACAGCTGCCCGCGCCAGAGCTGCATCTTGCCGAGCGGCTCGAGCGCGAGAAAGACGAAAAAACCGTGCACGATGGACAGCGGCACGAGTGGCAGCGCCGACGGCACCAGCGGGAGGCACGCGCCGCAGAGCAGGCCCTGGATGAGGTTTGGCCACCGGGACTCGACCACGACGCCGGCCGCCGCGTGGTGCGCTGCCTTGGGAGGAGATGGCAGCGGCGGCGGCGGCAGAGGCGGCCCGTCGCCGACGCCAACGCTGACGCCGTTGCCGTTGCGGGCTCGGGCCGACGGCGCGTGCGCGCCCGCGCCCCCGCCGCTCCCGCCGCCTCCGTCTCCGGCCGCTCGCCGCACATCGTCTGTCCCCGTCCGCAGCAGCAGCGCGCAAGGCATGATCGGCGTCTGGGGTATGACGCCGTTGGTGGGGGGCAGGCCGCACAGGCCCAGCGCCAGCGTCATGACTGCGCAGACGAGCAGGTCGAGATCAAAGGCCGTCGGCTTGACGAGCGGGTGGCCCCCGCCCGCGTTGTTGGCCATGCGCGACGAAACGGTGTGGTCGAAATAAAACAGCGCCGCGACCACGAGGCCCGGCACGATCGCGGCGGCCACGGCGTAGCCCGGGCAGGCGGCCATCGCGGGCGCGGCGGCGGCGGCGCCGTCGGCGAGCGCCGCGAGCGAGAAGCGGGGGACGCGCCGGGGGACGGAGAATCCTCCGGCGTCGATGCGCGGAACGGCAAACGAGGCGGCCGTCCAAAGCGCGACGGCAATTGGCGCGCCGTAGTCAGCGAGCGGCGCCCTCAGCCAGGGCCAGCCGGCGTGCCACCGCCGCGCGCGGTCGACCAGCGCCAGGGCGGTCGTCGCGACGCCAGTCGCCACGATCACGGCCCAGAGGCCGTTGCTCAGGGCGAGCAGGCGCAAAAGGGGTTCGTCGGGTGTTGGCGACTGGGCGGGCGGTTGTTGGGCGGCGGCGCTGTCGCCAGGCGCCACAAAGGTAAACTCGCCGACGAGCCCTTTGATCGCGCCCGCCACAAAGAGCGCGGAGATCACGGTGCCAAACACCTCGCAGCACAAGCGCGAGAGCAGCGCGGCCGAGCGGCGGCACAGCCCTGAGAGCGCAGCCGCCGCCAGCGCCAGCGCCGCAAACACCGACGCCCACGCCGCGAACGCCAGGTAGGGCAGGCCGCGGCCGCGGCAGAAGGCGGCCATGAACGCCCAGATGAGCACGACGGGCTCGGACACGCCGACGACCAGGAGCGGCTGCCCGCCCAGAAAGGCCTGGACGACACCGGCGGCCGCCGTCGCCAGCAGCGTGTGGGCGGGCGTGAGCACGCCGTCCGTGAGCGCCGCCAGTTGCGCGCCGAACGCGACGGCGGGCAGGGCCGAGTTGACCGCCGCGTAGACGGAGGCCGGGAGGATCAGGCGCGTGAAGAGGCGCGCTCGGCCGCCATGGGTAAAGGGAATGTAAGATTCGACGAGCCAGTCGTCGCGGTAGACCGCGAGGCGGGCGCGCGCGTCGGCGGCGACGGCCCACGCTCGACGACGAGGCAGCGGCGGCGCGCACGGCGGCGGCGGCGAGCGGGCGAAAGCGCCGGCGTCGTCGTTGTCGTCGTCGGGGTTAGCGCCGCCTGCGGCGTCGACGGCGCTCGTCCGTTGCATCGCGCCTTTTTGAACGGGCGCTAGCACGGGAGCTGGGACGAGGACGAGACGCGGGTGGAAGTGTGACTTATTGCAGGTTTCGAATGCATTCGCAGCGAACGCTGGGTGGTGGTTTCTGGTGTGTTGGCAAGAAAATGATGTATACAGGCCCGTCGTTATTTGGTGGCAGTGGGCGCGCGAATGCCGCAGCCGGGCGTTCGCGGGGCCCACTTGTGGCGGCGGCGACAACGGGCCGTTGTCACGACGGCGCTCGACGAGCGCCGCGCCGCGCCGTAGCGCGCAAGAAAAAAAAAAACGCGAGACCTCCGACAGACGCGACGCGACGCCCCCTTTTCCTCTTCCCTCATCACCGGGCGTACGTCCCCAGCGCCGCCGCCAGCACCTCGCCCTTGGCCGCCGCGCGCCCGCCCGCGTGCGCGGCGTTCTTCAGCGAGGCCAGCGCCGCCTCAAAGTCCGCCCGCAGGCGCGACAGGGCATAGGTGCCCTCTAGTCCCGAGGCCGGCAGCCCCTTTCCCAACAGGGCCTCGGAGGCGAGGCGCAGGAGGTCGTCCGCCCGCGCGCGCACGTCGGTCAGCTCGAGCAGCTGGCGCGCCTCGGCGGCCGCCGCCGCCTCGGCCGCGCCGCCGCCGCCGCCGCCGCCGCCGCCGCCCTTTGCGCCGCCCGCCTTTCTTCCCGACGCGGACGCCGCCGCCCCCTTGTCCCCTCCCGCCCCCGCCGCCGACGCCGCAGGCCCCCCGCCCGCGGGCGCGGGCGCGGGCGCGGCCGCCGCCCCCTCCTCCGCCACGGGCGCGGCGGGAGGCAGCGGCACGGCGTCCAGCAGGTCCTTCAGGTCGCCCGGCAGCCCCCGGCCGACGGCGGCCAACGCCTCCAAGTCTGCCCACGCGTGGCGCGCGGCGTCGCGCCCGGCGGCGCGGAGGAAGCGCTCGAGGCCGCGGGCGTCGAGGGCGACGGAGGACGTGTTGACGGCCGGGTGGGCGAAGAAGCGGGGGGCGGGGGCGGCGGGAGAGGGGGCGGCGGAGGCGGCGGCCCCGTCGGCGGCAGCGGCGGCGGCGGCGGCGGCGGCGGCGGCGGCGGCCTCCCCCGCTCCTCCTCCTCCCCCTCCCTCTCCCCCTCCTGCTCCTCCCCGCAGGCGGTGGTCGAGCAGCACCAGCACGTCCTTTGCGGCGGGCGAGGCGTGCGCGAGGGCGAGCGGGGTGACGCAGCCCGGGGCGACGCCCAGAACGCGCGCGAGGTCCTCCTCGGCGGCCATGGTCAGGCCGGACTTGCCGAGGCCCAGGCGGAGGGAGAGCTCTGTTTTTTTTTTTTTTTTTTTTTTATGTCGAGGCGGTCGGTCGGGCGGTCGGTCGGAAGGTCTCTTGTCTAAACTCTCCGGCGCGCGCGTTTGCTCAATCTCTCGAGCAACGATGAACGCACCTTTCAGCTCCACTTTGGCGTCGGCGAGCGTGGTCACGAGGATGTGCCGCCGCTTCTTGTCCTGTGGGCGGTGTGTGGCGGGCGGGGGGGAGAAGGGAACAGAGAACACTTAGTTTTCTTCGCCTCTTCAAGGCGAGCGGGACGACGACGACGGAACGACGACGCCGCCTGAACGACGGACGACGACGGCAAGGACGCGCCCTCAAGAAGCTCACCCGCAGGAAGAGGTTTTTGGTGACTCGCACGCCCTCGACGTGCGCGAGCGCGTGGACCTGTTCCGTGATAGTGCGTTTGTCACATCGATTGCGGAGGAGGGAGGGATCGAGAGGGGGCGGGTCAGAGAGAGGAGGGCGGAGGAGAGAGAGCCAAAAGACACAACCTATCGGCCAAGAGATACACACCTGCGCCTCCGCCGTCGCCACTTCCACGTGCTCGTAGATCTCGTGCTCTACCTCGGCCTCGCGCAGCAGCTCCAGCACGCGCTCCTTCTGGAGCAGGGGCGCGGCCATCGTTTCTGTCTTTTGTTTTCTCGTGGAGTTTTTGTGTCGGCGCGCGCGCGACTCTATAGTGTTATCAACCTAGAGGGGGACAGGGTATGCGCTGTGTGATAGTAAAGCTAGGGCTGCTTGACAAGAGGAACTGGGGGCGTGACGAATCCGATTTGTACTGTGAGTGCGACGGCGCGTCTAAAGGTCTTTGAAGCCGCCGCCTTGGCAGCAGGCGCACGCGGTGAGGAAGCCTTCGCCATTTCCATTTCCCATTTCGGTCGCTTTGCGAGGGTTTGTAGTGGTAGCCCGAAACGACAGATCACACCTCACGGGGCCAGGCTTACGTCGCGCCACAGGTCCATCGCAGCATCACACCTTTCCTTCCCGCGTTTCGGAGAAAGACGCTTCCGTACAAAAATATTCGTGAATCGTGACGATGCTCGCCCGCCCGCCCCTCGCCGTGCACCAGCAGCCCCGCCAGGGCTGCCAGGTGGGGCGCGTCGCAGCCGCCGCGCGCTCGGCACGGCGCGCTCGGCCTGGCGGCACGGGCCCGGGCGCCGCGGCGGAGGCGTCGTCGTCGTCGTCGCTGTCCTCGTCGTCGTCGCCGTCCTCGTCGCCCGGCGAGGAGGACGCCCTTCGCCTCGCGGCAGCCATCCTGGGCCCGCCCGCTTCCTCCTCCGACGATGACGAAGATGCCTGCTACGACGACTACGACAACGACATTGACCCCCTGCTGGTCCTCGAGGACGCGGCCGTCGTGGACGAGAGGGGCTTGGCGGCGGCCGTCGCGATTCTGCGACGGGCCGAGGCCGCGGCCGCCGACGGCTCCCCCGGCTCCTCCTCCTCCTCCTCCTCCTTCGCCGAGGCGCTCCTGTCCCGGCGCGCGAGCCTCCTGCTCGAGGTCCTGGACGCGCGCCCCGCGAGCGCCGCGGACCTCGAGGAGGGCCCCGCCAGCGCGCACGTGGCGTTCTGGACGCTCGACGACGACGGCGACGGCGGCGCGAGAACGGCGGCGCCGCCGCCGGCAGACTTGCTGTCCGCCGACGAGGACGGGGGGGGCGCGGCCGCGGCCGCGCTGGCCGACGCCGCCGCCGAGTTCGAGAGGCAGATGGACGAGCGCTGGCGGCACTACCGCGCTGCCCTCGACCGCGTGAGCTGCACTGCCACCGTGGACGAGGCGGACGAGGCGGACGAGGCGCGGCGGGCAGACGAGGCCCGGCGGCGCGCGGCTGACGACGGGGAGGAGAGGCTGAGACGCGCCCTGCTGGTGCTGAACGGCAAGGCAAAGGCGGGCCAGGCGGCGGCGGGGGCGGCCGCATTGGCGGGCGAAGACGTGGAGGACGCGGAGGACGGCAGCGGCGAGGAGAGCGTGCGCGTCGGCGGGCCCCAGGGCGGGTTGATGCGGCGGCAGCGACCGCCGCGGCGGGCGGCGGCGGCGGCGGCGGCGGCGGCGGCGGCGGCGGCGTCGGGGCTGTCGGCGTCGGGCTCTTCCTCGCGCAGCGCCGAGGAGCGCGCGCGCGCCGAGCGCCTGGTGTCGCACCTGGTCAAGCGGCGGCAGGAGCACGACAGCGACATATACGAGTGAGACGTATTTGAAAGTCGTCCGTGTTTTTTTTTGTCGGGATTACACAAAATAGAAATAACAGAGGGCGCGAGGGCGGCAGGCAGCGCTCTTTTCTTCCGTTTTTGGTAAAAACGTTCAATCGAAAGTGGCGCCCGCGCCGCCGCCGCCGCCGAAAACAGCGCCGCAAGACGCCTCACACCAGCTCCAGCACCGCCATCTCCGTCGCGTCCCCGCGGCGCAGGTACGGCTCGGCCTTGACGCGCGTGTAGCCGCCCGCGCGCGCGCCGTAACGCTCCTGCGCAGCCGTGAACAGGTTGGCGACCAGCTCCTTGTCGTACACGAACGCGAGGGCCCGGCGGCGCGCGTGCAGGCTCCCGTCCTTCGCGAGGGTGATCATCTTGTCCACGTAGGCGCGCGCGACCTTGGCCTTCACCTTGGTCGTGCGGATCTGCCCGTGCCGCAAGACCTCCGTCACCAGGGCGCGGATGAGGGCCTTGCGCTGGTCAGCCGGGCGGCCGAGGTGCTTCACGCGGTCGCCGTGGCGCATGAGGGTGGCGCGATCGATGCTGCCGTTGTCGGCGGTGGTGGCGACGCGCAGGACAGACGAGTCTGCGGTTTAGGGGGGTGCGTTTGAGGAGGGGGGAGGCGGGGTGAGCGGGCGGCGTGGCGGGCGGCGTGGCTGGCGGCGGCGGAGAGACACTGCCTCAAAAAAGAAGAGCCTCTCTCTCTTGTCATGGGCTCTCTGTGCGCGCGACCCCCGGTCCTGGTCGACCTCGCGATGGGAGCGCGGGGGTCGTATCCTGCCCCGGTCGCATCGGCCCGGCGGAAAGAGACAGGGAGGGGGCCCGGAGCAAGGGGGCGACGGCGGAGAGAGAGAGAGAGGGAAGAGCAGGAGGGAGGAAGCTCGGCGGCGTGTCGTCTTGTCGCGCGCGCCGTCGCCGGGACAATGGCGATGGCGCGCGCGCGCCTGTGTCAGAGAGACGCACCGGATGTGCAGCTGCGCTGGACGGTGAAGCCGCTGAGCACCGCGGACGAGGTGCACACGGACGGGCGCACGGGCGCGCAGACGGCCGACGACCGTGCGCCGAGGCGCGCGGTTTGCCGCGTCGCCAACATGGTGTGGTGCGTGTGTGTGTGTGTTGCTGTGATGTCGGTCTTTTGTGTCAATGACAAGTTCAGAGTGGGATCAAATGGGAGAAAGAGTTGTGGAATTGCGATGGCAACGGCGGCGGCGGGCCCCAGAGGCGGAGGCGTCGGCGCTGGCGTCGGCAGAGGGACGTCTTGGTCCGCCGCCGCCCTTGGCGCTGATGTGCCCAGCGGCGCGTTGACGGTGAGTGATTTGATAACAAAACGTGCTGCTGCTGCTGCTGCTTACGCTTGTGCGCGTGGGAATGGTAGTACGACGGCCTCTCTACGCGCACGAAATACGGATGGAAAACAAACAAGAAAAGGCCGAGTCTCCCGGGTCAAGGCTTGCGGCGGCGCGCGCCAAGGCGGAAGTTTCAGCGAAACCCTCTCGAAAAAACACTTGCCTTACTCCTCCCGCTGCTGCCGCCGCCGCTGCTCGCGCTGCTGCCGCTGCTGCTGCTGCCTCTGCTCCCGCCCGCCACCCTTGCCGCCCTCCCCCCCCTCCTCCTCCTCCTCCTCGCTCGCCGACGCCCACGACGCCGCCGCCGAGAAGGACGCGCTCCCGCCGGCCCCCCGGGCGAGCAACGCCTCGGCCGCCGCCGCGCCGACCAGCCGCTCGCCGCCGTCCGTCGCCTCGGCCAGCCGCGCGTACAGCGCGCGGGCCGCGTCGCCGTACCCGATAGCGCGGTAGAAGCGGGCGTCATCGGCCAGCCGCATCAAGGGGTGGTCGCGGAGGGCGGCGGCGGCCGCATAGTCCTCGTCGGCGACGGCCTTGTCGAGCTCGCGGCGCAGGAGCTGCACGGCGGGCAGGAGGTCGGGGTCGGGGCCGGCGGCGGCCTCGGCGGCGGCGGCGGCGGCGGCGGCGGCGGCAGCCGGGCTCATCGCCGCGGCGGCGCTCGAGGCGGCTCCCGGCCGCCCCGCCGCCGCGCGCCCCTCCGACTCGGCGCGCTGCGCCTCCTCGACGCGGCGGACGTGCTCGATCGACGCGAACGCCTCGGTCTCGCGCAGCCTCTGGGCGCAGGCGCGCCACACGCCGCGCGACACGAACAGGGGCGCGCCCGTGCGCAGGACCATGTAGCAGGCGTCCGACGGCCGGCAGTCGGCGTCCCAAACGACCTTGCCCGTGGCGGCGTCGCCGAAGAAGAGGCGGGCGATGTAGACCTCGGCGCGCAGCTCGACGATGGCGGCGCGCACGAGGGACCAGCGGGCGGCGGGGGTGGAGGGCGAGGAGGGGGAGGGGGGGGAGGGGGAGGGGGGAATGCCGTCGCGCGCTTGCGCGGCGGGGGATTTGCGGCTGCCGCCGTCCGCGGCGGCGGCGGCGGCGGCAGCGGCAAAGGCGGTGTCGTCGGCGGCGGCGGCGGCGGGGCCGTCGGCGGCGGCCGCTCGGCGCCACAGCTGCCATAAAAGGTCCAAGGCCATGGGCCGCTCCGAGGGGGCGCCGTTGACGAGGCAGTAGAGCTGCACGGCCGAGTCGCCCGAGATGAACACCTCGAGCGCGAGCTGATCCTCCTTCTCGGCGAGGGCGCCGCCGGCGGACCCGTCGCCGTCGTCGTCGTCGTCGCCGTCGGCAGAAGCAGCGGCGGCGGCGGCAGCCGCGGCGTGCGGCGGCGTCGGCTGCTGCTGGTGCTGGTGCTGCTGCTGGAGGAACGAGGCGGCCTGGTCCGGGTACTCGAGGCCAAAGTCGTGGGCGGCGCTCGGGCGGGGGGACAAGGGCGGCGGCGGCGGCGGGAGTGCGGCGCCGCTGTCGGTCGTCGGCGGCGGCGGCGGCGCGGGCTGCCAGCGGACGCGGCGGCGCGCCTCCTCGCGCTCGTCGCCCGCGCCCGGGGGGGGGTCGACGTCCGGGGGGTCGAAGAAGGGCACGCCGGCGCGCGGGTCGCTGTTCTGCTGCCGCCGCTGCTGCCTGCGCGCCGAGGCCGCCGCCAGCTCTGCGGCGGCGGCCTCTGCGTCGGCGGCGGCTGCCGCCGCCTCCTCGGGCGACGGCCAGCGGCGGCGGAGCACGACGACGGCCTTTGGCCCGCGCGCGGGGTTGTCGCGCGAGTACAGCAGGGGCCCGTACGGCTCGGGCATGAACTCGACGCTGTGTGGTTGATTCGTTTATTGTTTGTTTGTTTGTTTGGGGTGCGAGGGGGCGGTGGCGATTCGTTGGTGGGTTTGCGTCTCATCTTTTTTTTGCCGCCGCGAGGAGGCGCCGCCGATCGATCGAGCCAATGGAACAACAACAACCCACCGGTGGTAGTCGCGCTCGTCAAACGGGTACAGTCCCTCGGTCTCCTGCTGGCCGGCGTCGGCGCCCTCGTTCGCCCCTGTCGTTTTGCGTTTTGTGGGATGACGAGTCGTGTGCAAGAGAGCAAGTGAGTCGCGGAGGCCCCGTCCCCGTCCCCGTCGCCGTCGCGCGCGCGCTTTTTCGCGGTTTGCGGTTTGGCGCTTTCACAGCGGCACGACCCTAAAACGCAGGGCACCCGACGGCTCCCCCGTGAACCCGCGGCCGCGATGCGCGCGTCCATCCCGCACGACTCACCGTACGCGGCCGCCCGAGAGCCGGCGCAGCGACGCGGCGCGCGCGGGCGGGAGCAGTGCCCCAGTCGAAGAGGGATCGGGCGCCTGCTGCCGTAGGCCTTGTCGCGCACGGCCGCCGCCGGCGCTCCACGAGCAGGGAGACCGGGAGCGAGCCTGCGCGCGCCTGCCAGCCCCGGGAGGGCGGCGGCCGCGGGCCCGAGGACCTGGACCATCCTTCTCGTGTCTCGGAAAGTGGTTTTGCGGCGTCTTCGGCAGCTTCGAAAACCTTGCGCCCAACGGGAAAACGAGATGGGGAACAGAGCGAGGCAAGGAGCGCCGCGCGCCTAGGGTGTTGTTCTGTTTGCAAGGCTTGAGAGGTGGGCGCTCCGTGTGCAACAACAAGAAGGGAGCGCGAACGATGGTCGTGGGAGGCTCCCACCCAGAGCGCTTCCTCTAGTGTTGGACAAAGACCACGCCGATCGCCCCTCCAGTCGACCTCATCGGCACGCCCCCCGCACACCCCACTACTGGCAGCATCGCCTAGATCGCCAAGCTCGGTTGCATCAAGGCAGACGGCAGGCGCAAAGGCCCACGCGCACAACACAATACGAAAAACACCACAAACACAAAAAAATGGTCTGCCCCTCCATCAGCGGGCGCGCGGCGGGCGCTTCCTCCTCGGCGTCCGCCCGCCGGGTGGCGGCAGCCGCCGCGCACGACGCGGCCCGCACCCGCCCGTCGCTGGCCGCCGCGGCCGCCGGCGCGAGCCTGACCCACATTGCCGCCGCCGCCGCCGCCGCCGCCGCGCCCGTCGACGCCGCGCGCGCCGCCGCCGCCAACCGGGCGCCGACGACGTGTGGCCCCCGGCGGGCGTCGCGTTCTCCGCACGGCGGGCTCGTGGCCGCCCGCGCCGCCGCGCCCGCCGCGCAGGAGGGCGCCTCCTCCCCCTCGTCCCGCGGCGCGGGCCGGATGACCTACTACCCCTCCTCGTACGCCGAGCTCGTCGGCGACGCCGCCGCCTCTATCGCCGCCGCCATCGCCGACGGCCTGCGCCGCGTCGAGGTCGAGTTCCCGCCCGTGCCTACAGGGCTGGACGCCTACAAGGGGTCGTCGGACCTGTTCATCGACTCCAACGTGCAGCTGGCCATGAGCGCGGCCAAGATGCTCGCGGGCGTGGCGCCGCTCCCCGCCGGCAGCCCCGCGTCGTCGGCGGCGCCCGCGGGCGGCCGGCGCGTTCACATCGTCGTGCCCGACCTCGGCGAGTACGGCCGCTCGTACAAGCTCTTCAAGCCCGCGATGGACGCGCTGGGCGGCGGGCGCATCACCATGGGCCACCTGAAGGAGATGGAGCCGGGCGGCGGCGTCAACCCGTTCGACCTGATCGCCGCGGCCACAAACGCGCTCGCCGGCGGCGCGGCGGCGGCGGCGCCCGACCCGGCGCCCGCAGGCGCGCTGGCCGACGTGCTGATCGTGGTCAACGGCACGTGCGGCGACCTCCCCGCCCTCGAGGCGTACGCGACGGCGCGGGGCGTGCGGCGCAACGAGGAGACGCGTGCGGCAGAGGCGGGCGCCGGGGCCGGCGGCGCGGGCGGCGCGGGCGGCGGCGGCGGCCCCGGCGGCGGCCCCGCGCTCGTGCTTTGGAACCTCGAGCTCGACACCCTGCGCGGCGACCTTGGCCTCCTCGGCTACCCGCCCAAGGACCTGCACCACCGCTTCCTGGCCACGGTGCGCCCCGCCTTTTTCCTGCGCGCGCGGGACTACTCGAAGTCCGTCCCCGTGGCTCCCTTCATCGTGAATTACTCGGGCGCCCTGCTGCGCGAGTGGCCGGGTCCCTGGCAGGTCATGCTGCGGCAGGACGGCGGCGAGTACGCGTGCATCGCCGAGGACGCCGTGCGGTACAACCTGGGCGAGCTGAAGGACGAGCTGACGGCGGCGATGGGCCTCGACACCGAGGCGGCCGGCAGCGTGGCGGCGCTGCTGCGGCGCGGGTACAAGACGAGCACGTGGTTCGAGGACGACGCGGAGAACGAGCAGAGCCGGGAGTGGCGCTTGTAGTGGTGGTGGCTCATCGTCGGTGTAATCGTGTAATCGTTTGTGTGGAAGAGGGACTGGAAGCCACTAGGCCGTTGAAGAGGGAGTTTTCTGGGGGGGCGGGCGGCGTCGCGCTTCCGCGTTGCCCGCGCACGTCTCGCGGCATTGGCGGGCGTCTCGGAAAGTTGCCCCTCTGCGCGAGGCAGGCGCGCGCACACCCAACTCCATACTACCTCGCCTTGGACGCCTGCATTCATCGTCAAACAGACCCCGATGTCGTAGGCCATCTCGAAACGCGAACGCGCGAGCGGAGCGAGTGACCCCCTATGCGCCCGCTGTCCCGCGGGGCCGCGGCCACCACGCGCCTGGCCCGCGCGCACGCGCGGCTGGCGGCGGTGCAGGCGTCCGCGCGTGCGTTTTCGTCGCCGTCGGCAGCAGCATTCCCGGACAACGCCACGGCCGCCTCGGCCCGCGCAACGCCGCCGACGGCGCCTCGGATGCCGCCCCCCTCCTCGTCCTCGTCTGGCGCGGCCGCCGCCGCGCGCGGCCTCCGCCGCTCGCGCGCCCTGCTCGAGCAGCGCGCCCCGCCCGAGAGCTTCAACATCCGCGGCGTCACCTTCGACGGCCGCCAGGAGCGCGTCGCGCGCCTGTCGCCCGGCGAGCCGTGCTGCCTCGAGAAAGAGCCCTGGAACAAGTTTGACGCCGCCGCCGTGCGCATCGCCTCCTTGCGGGGGGAGCACCTTGGCTACGTCGACCGCCGCTGCACGGGCGCCTTCTCGCGCGAGCGCGCGTACGGGTTCGTGGACTGCGTGGGGCGGGTGATGGTGGCGCCACCGGCGGAGGCGGCCGGGGCCGGGGCCGGGGGGGCGCCGGCGCCGGCGCCGGCCGCGGTCCCCGGCCCCTGGGGGGCGCGCGTGGTTGTGTGGCCGTTCCTGGCCGCGCCGCTGCCCGAGGTGCTGCCCGGCGCGATGGCGGACGAGGCGGACCGGCGGCTGGGCCTGCTCTTTCCCTGGGAGGGCGACGGCGGCGAGCCGGCCGCGGCCGCCGCCGCCGCTGCCGCCGCCGCCGCCGGCAAAAAGCCCCCGCGCCCGCCGCCGCCGCCGCCGCCGCCCGTCCGCTGGCGCCGCCTCGCTGCCGCCGCGCTCGAGCGCGCCCGGGGCGTGTGCGAGGCGACGGGCGCCCGCGCCTCCTCGTCGTCCCAGCAGACCCTGGTCGCCCTCCCCGAGTGGCGCTGGGACGAGGCCGCGCGCGCGGTGGTGCTCGCCAACGCGATGGCCGTCTGCCCTGCCGTCGCGCGATGCGTGCGCGCCGCCCGGCTGCCAGCCGCGCGCGCCGCCGACCGCGCAGCCGCCCTGGGCATGGCGATGGATCTGATGCGGTGGGACGTGCGCGCCATGGCCGAGTACCTGGAGTGGCAGGAGAGGCGGGCGGCGGGCTGCGCGAGCTGGGGCCTGGATCTGGGTGAGGAGGGGGACGCGAAGGAGGAGGAGGGGGGCGGGGTTGCGGCGGCGGCCGCGTGAGCGGCGGCGGTCGCGTTTTGTTTTCGGAGGGGGCGGCGCCTTCTGTTCCCCCCCCCCCTCCTCCCCTTGTTGTTGCAGTTTCCGTTGCCATTTGACGCCAGGCATAGTTGACCAGCTTATTCTTAAAACACGACGCACCTGCCTGAATGGGCTCGCGCGCGCGCCGCACCCTCTGACGCAAAGCACACAAGGAGATTCAGAGTTTTGCTCTTTTGCCCGCCTGGCGCACAAGACGGGAGACGCCTCTCCCCTCCTCCCCCCTCCGGACAGACAAGCGAACCCCCTCCCAAATGTCCGCCGGCCCGCGCCCCCGGCCCATGTCTGCCCGCGACAACAAATCACGCGCCAGCGAGCGCGACGACCAGTGGCGCGCGCGCGTGAGCGCCTCCCTGCGCGAGCTCCGCGCCAGCGACGCCGGCGCCGCCGCCCTCCCGGGCCGCGGCGCGCTCGAGCGGGCGACGCAGGCGTACCTCGCCAAACGGCGGGCCGGGGGGCGGGAGCGGCGGGGGGGGCAGCAGGGCCAGGGCGCGGAGGAGGTGCGCGGCGACGACGACCAAGACAGAGGGGAGGATGAGCAACAGGAGCGGGAGACCGCGGCCGTGCGGGCGCCACCGCCGCTGCCGCAGACGCCCCACGCCCCGCTTTGCCCGCAGCCGCCGCGGCCGGCGAGTGTGCCGGCGCTGGTAACAGGGCAGCACCAACAGCAGCAGCAGCAGCAGCAGAAATCGGCGCGGGCGGGGGCCGCCGCCGCCCTGGGCGCGGCGTGGTCGGCGCGCGCCTCGGACGCGCGCCGCGCTTACGTCAGCGCGCGGGCGCCGAGAGCGACGCCCCTGCGGTCGTCGTCGTCCTTGCCCGCGTCCTGGCCGTCGCCGCCGCCGCTCGGGGCCCCGCCGCTGCCGCCGCCGCCGCCGCCAGTGATCGCTTTGCCCGAGGCCGTGTCTTCACCATCGTCATCACCATCATCGTCGTCATCGCCGCCCGTGCTCTCGCCGTCGCCGCCGCCCAGGCCGCCCATGCCGGCCCCGCGCTGCCCGCCGGCCGCCGACCCTCTGTCGCGGTCCCTGGCTGCCTACCCTCCGGCCGCGCGCGCGGGCTCCCCCGACCTGTTGCTGCCGTGCCGCCGCCGGCGGATCACGGTCTCGAGGCCGGCGGAGGCTGGGCCCGCGGCTCGCGGGGGCCCGCTGCCCCTGTTGGTCCGACACGCTGCGGCGGTTGCCCGCCTCGTGGGCGTCGGCCCGGCGGCCGTTTTGGGCGCGCTGCTCAGCGGGCTGGTTTGTGCGGCGGCGGCCCTGGCGCCCGAGAGCCGGTTCGCGGCGGCCCTGGAGCGTCTCAAGGCGTCGCGGTACCAGCAGCAGCACGACGGGGAGGAGCAGCGGCGGCAGCGGTGGCAGCAGCAGCAGCAGCAGGAGCGACAGCAGCGGCGGCCGCGCCCGGCCACGGCACCGTCGGCGTCGTCCCCCTTGCACGCGCGCCTGCCCCGCGCCCCGGCCGTGTCTTTTTCTTCTTCTTCTCCTTTGGCGTCGGCGTCGTCGTCGTTTACCCACGTCCGCGCGCGCGTTGATACGCGCCTCGACCCCAAATACATCATGCCGGCGGCGCGCCGGCGAGAGCAGCAGCAGCGGCGGCGGCAGCGGGCTCTGGTCGGCGCGCCGCATTTGCTGCAGCTGCCGCCGCCGCCGCCGCCCCCTCGCCGACCCGCTTTCGCCGCCGCTGTCGCTGCACCTCGGCGAGCATCGCTGCCTGTGGCGTTGCCCCTGGACGTGCTGCCTCTCTTGCACCCGCGACCCTCGCTGCTGTGGTGCCCTCCGTCCCTGCTGGACGCGCGGGCGATGCTCGCGCGCCCAGGCGGCGCTGGCGCGGACCGCCTCCTCTTGCGGTTCTCGATCGACGCCGGCGCGGCTTGACGCCGCTGCGCCGCGATCATGAAGAAGCCCCTTGCTTGTTTGGAGACAAACATAGTACTGCCCGCGATCTTTTTACCCAACCTCGCAACACACTCTTGTCGGAGAATCGACAATAGAGGCGGCGCGCGTGCACCCGAGAGACGCGACGACCTGTTTCCGTTCCGATCGCGGGCGGCGCGGCCCACGCACTCTGGGAGGACCACGAACCCGCGCAGCATCAATCGGTGGTGGCATAGGGGTCGCGTTCCTCCACCACCATCCGCTATAGCGGGAGGAAGCGCCGACCAGGCGCGCTTTGTTTGCGCGCGTCGCGTCGTCGCCGCGCCGTCGTCGCCCTCCCCCGCCCCGAAACGACCCCCGAGACCAAAATTAAAACCATGCGCTCCAACGAAAACACCACGCTCGCCGGCGCCCGGTGCGTCCTCGTCCCCTACCGCGAGGAGCACGTCAACCCCTACCACTGCTGGATGCAGGACCCCGCGCTCCAGGAGGCCACGGCCAGCGAGCCCCTGTCCCTCGACCAAGAGTTCGAGATGCAGCGCGCCTGGCGGGACGACGGAGACAAGCTCACGTTCATCGTGCTCGACCGCGCGAGGCAGCCCGACACGCCCGGCACGGGGTGCCGCGGCGGGGCGATGGCCGGGGACGTCAACCTGTTCTTCCTGCCTGAGGACGACGACGATGGCGGCGGCGGCGGAGAGGGAGAGGGAGAGGCGGGCGTGCAGGAGGGGGACGGGGAGGAGGGGCAGGAGGAGGAGGCGGCGCGAGGGGCGCGGCGGCCGCGCCGCTCGCGATCGTGGCGCACGGCCGAGGTCGAGGTCATGATCGCCGAGCCCGACTCCCGGCGCGCGGGCCTCGCCACCGAGGCGCTCACGCTGCTCATGGCGTACGCCGTGCGGCGCCTCGGCGTCGGGCGGTTTGTCGCAAAGATCGGCGCCGCCAACGCGCCGTCGCTCGCGCTGTTCTCGGGGGCGGAAGGTTTGGCGGCGGCGGCGGGGCCGGGCGCGGGAGCGGGAGCGGAGGCGGCGGCGGCGACGGGAGCGGCGGCGGCGGCGGCGGCGGCGGCGGCGGCGGCGGCGGCGGCGGGCGCGGGCGCGGCGGCGCTGGGGGCAGAGGCTCGGCCGTCCGCCGCCGCCTCGGGTGAGAAAGACGCGGGTGGCGGGCGGGACGGGGAGGGGCGCGAGGGGGGCGAGGCGGGCGTCGGCGCTGGCGGCGCCTTCCCCGGCGAGCGCCGCCGCGACGGCCGCGGCCTGGGGTTTGTTGAGTTTTCTCGCGCGCCGGCGTTCGGGGAGATCCACCTGGCGCTGGATGTTCGGCCGGGGCAGCCCGCGCGCGCGCGCCTGGACGCGGTGGCCCTTGTCGAGGGGACGTACGACGACCCGCCCCCCGGGGAGGCCGAGCAGGGGGAGGGGGATTTGCAGGCGGCGGCGGAGGACGCGTTGCATTTGGGGGGCGCGGCGGGCGGCGGGCCAAGGCGGGCGCTGCCCGCGGCGTCGGGGCTGGCGGTTCTGATGCCGGCGGCGGCGGGCGCGGACGAGGGCGAGCTGGCGCCGGACGAGCTGGCGCGGCGGCTGGCCGCCGTGGCGGCGGGGACGGCTGCGGCCCAGGCGGCCCAGGCGAAAGGGGCCCTGTCGGTTTGAGCAGAGCAAAGAGCGGCAAAGAGCGGCTGGAGGGCGGCGGGCAGGAGCGGTCGGCGAGGGGCTCGGCGTGTGGCCGCGCCGCGGACGGTTGAGCGGCCGGCGCCGTCGAGTACCGCCTCCTTTTTCGTCAATCGCGGCCCTCTGCGCCGCTTGCCGCGACCCCGCACTTGCGCACTACCTGTTGACCATCCACTTAACGACGTCCTCGTCACATCGCAACCGCCCCCCCCTTGCAGTCTCGTACCAACGTCACGGGTTTCCACTTTTTGCTCCCCCTTCGCTTCGACACACCCGCCTCCAGATGATCGCGTCGCGGGCGGCCGCCGCGCGGCTCCTAGTGGGCGCGCGCCTGCCGTCAGCAGCGGCCTGGACCTGCCGGCCTGCCCTGCCCGGCCGCCGCCGATGCCGGGCGTCGTCGTCGACGACGGCGACGGCGGCAGACGCGACGCCCGCGCGCGACGCCGCCGCCGCCGCCGCCGCCACCGCCCCCGCCGCCACCGCCGCAATGCGCGCGGCCGATCCGCTTCCGCCCGATTTTTCCCACCCCATGGACGCCGAGGCCTTTCGGCGCGCGGGGTATGCCGCCATCGACTACGTCGCCGACTACTACGCCCGACTCGAGGCGAGCGCAGACGCAGATGCGGCCGCTCTCAACGCTTCTTCTTCCGCCGACGCCCAACACGTCGCGGGCCCCGGCACCAACGGAAACGGCGGCGCCCCGCACGCTGCCGCGCCCGCTCCCGCGCCCGCTCTTGCTCCCGCTCCCGCTCCCGCTCCCGCCCCCTTCCCGGCGTCCGCCCGCATGCCCGTCACCCCCCCGCCCGCGTCCTTCCCCCCCAACTACCTGCCCCCTTTACTCCCGACCACCGCCCCGGAGCTCCCCGAGTCCTGGGACGCCGTCATGCGCGACTACCGCGCCCTGATCGAGCCGGGACTGACCCACTGGCAGCACCCCTCGTTTTTCGCCTACTTTCCGGGGGCGACGAGCTACCCAGGGATTCTGTCGGAGGTGCTTATCGCGGCCACGAACACGATCGGGTTCAGCTGGGCGGCCAGCCCGGCCGCCACGGAGCTGGAGCGCGTTGCGATGGACTGGCTGGCGCGGCTGTGCGGGCTGCCGAGGCGCTTCTGGTACTTTGGCGGCGGCGAGGAGGAGGGCGACGGCGGCGACGGCAGCGCGGCGGCGGGCGGCAACAGCAGCGCGGCCGCCGCCGACACAAACGCAAAAGACGCCCCCGTCGCCGCCGCCGCCGCCAGCAGCAGCAGCAGCAGCACCGGCACGGGCGGGGGCATGATCCAGGGCACCACCTCGGAGGCCGTGCTGGTCGCCATGCTCGCCGCGCGCGCCCGCGCCATGCGCGGCCGCCCGCCCGAGGACGCCTTGCGCCTCGTCTGCTATGGTTCGGACCAGGCCCACAGTTGCTATCTCAAGGCGACGCTCGTGCTCGGCCTGCCGCCCGGGCACGCCCGCCTGCTGCGCGGCCGCCAGGCCGACGCCTTTGGCATGCGTCCAAGCGACCTGGCCGAGGCGGTGCGGGCGGACCTCGAGAACGGGCTGATCCCTTTCTTCGCGATGGCGACGATCGGGACCACGTCGTCGTGCGCGGTCGACCCCGTCGCCGAGCTCAGCACAGCGATGAAAGGCGCCGCCGACGCGCATGTCGGCGACGGGAACGGCGGCGGCGGCGGAAATGGAAACGGCGATTTGCCGCCCCCCGTCTGGCTGCACGTGGACGCCGCCTACGCCGGGGCCTTTGCGGTGCTGCCCGAGCAGCGCGCGCGCCACGGCTTCGCCGGCGCCTGGGCGTGCGCCGACTCCTACTCATACAACCCGCACAAGGCCGGGCTCGTCACGTTCGACTGCTGCGCCATGTGGGCGGCCGACTGCGGCGCCGTGCGCGACGCCCTCGCGCTGACGCCCGTGTTCTTGCGCGCGCGGGCCAACGAGCTGGATTTCAAGGATCTGCAAGTCCCCCTCGGCCGCCGCTTCCGCGCCCTCAAGTTGTGGGCCGTCTTGCGGTGCTACGGCGCCGCGTCGCTGCGGGCGCACGCGGCGCACATGGCGAGCATGGCCGCGTGGCTGGCGCGGCGCGTCGAGGAGGACGGCCGGTTCGAGCTGGCGGCCGAGCCGCGCTTCGGCCTCGTCTGCTTCCGGCTGCGGGCGCCCGCCGCCGCCGCCGCCGACGCCGACGCCGCAGGAACTTTGGCGGGGGGGTCTGGCGACGGGGGGCCCGTCAAGGACGCCGCCCGGCGCCTCAACCAGCGGCTGCTCGCCGCCGTCAACGGCTCCGGCAGCGCCTTTTTGATCCACACCGAGCTCGAGGGCCTCTACACGCTTAGGGCGGCGGTCGGGTCGCTGACTCAGCAGCCGCGGCACGTCGAGGCCATGTGGCGGCTGGTGCAGGCCGAGGCGGCGACGGTGCTGGCAGGCGAGGCGTGAGGCGAGACGCGAGCGGGGGGGACGGAGATGGTTGTCCTTTGTCGATTGCACGGAGATGGTTGTCCTTTGTCGATTGGACGGAGATGGTTGTCCTTTGTCGATTGCACGGAGATGGTTGTCCTTTGTCGATTGGCGGGCCTCTGTTTCTTTTTAATTTAGTGTGTATTCGCCTCTATTTCGAAAACCAAACAACGGCGCGCGCGCGCAAATATGCCCCCCCCCGTGGTTGCGTCGGCCCTCTCACAGCCGAACGCCCCCGACAATACTCACGGCCGAACGCCCAAAAGCGTCATTGTACTCGCCAACGTGCGCCATCTTGTGCACAAGACGGGGGCATGGACGAACAAGGACGCCCCGGGCGTTCGGCGGTGCGTTGGGTGTGAGGGGCCGACGCAACCACGGGGGGGGGCCATATTTGCGCGCGAACGCCGGAGTTTGGGTTTCGAAACCAAACGAGGACGAAAGAAAAAAGAAAACGTCGCCGCCGCCGCCTGGAACAACACGACGCTCGCTTCCTGAACCCTTTCAGCCCTTTTTCTTCTTCTCCCTCTTCTCGTACGGCGCGGCCCCGCCCAGCTCGATCATGTCCATCTCGAGCTGCGACAGCGCGCGGTCGCCGACCTCGAGCGAGGACGGGGGGCCGCGCGCGCGCGGCCGCGCGCCGGCGACGATGCCGTTGCCGCGAAGGGCGGCCGTGGGGCTGATAACGATGGGACTGCCGCTGCTGCTGCTGGCGGACGCAGCGGCGGCGGGAGGGGCGGCGGCGGCGGCGGCGGCACGAGGGGCGGCGGCGGCGGCGGCGGCAGGGGCGGATGCTGCTGCTGCTGCCGCCGCCTCGGGCGCCGCTGCTCCCGCGGCGGCCGCGGCGGCCTCGGCCTCGGCCGGGGACAGGTTGCTGATGCGCCGCCCGTCGGCGGTGTAGCGCGGGGGGAAGCGGATCGAGGGGACGCGCCCCCCGCCGCCGCCCTCGTGCGGCGGCGGCGGGGCGGCGGCGGCGGCGGGAACGGCGGCGGCGGGCGGAGACGCCGCCCCGGCAGGCGCCGCCGGGGCGTCGCCGCGCGCGGCCGACCCGTAGGGCGGCGGCGCGGGCGCCGACGCCGACGCGGCCGCGTCCGCGGCCGCCGCCGACGCGTCCAGCGTCGCCAACGCCTGCCCTGGGACGACCGTGTCTTGCTCGACCACGCCAAAGCCGACCAGGACGCCGGCGTGCGGCGCCTTCACGTCGATCGTCACCTTGTCGGTCTCGATCTGCGCGATCGTCTCGTTCTCCTCGACGCGGTCGCCGGCCTTTTTGAGGACGGACGCGACCGTGCCCTCGGAGATGGAGTCGCCCATGGGCGGGACGGCGATGACGAGGTGGGCGTAGGCGCGGCGCAGCAGCAGCAGCGGCAGCATCGCCGGCAGCGCGGCCGCGGACGACGGCGCCGCCCAGCCGAGCGCCGCCGCCGCCGACGAGGGGCCGGCGATGCGAACGGCGGCGGCGGCGAGGGCGGCGGTCGCGCCTGCGCCTGATGCTGCTGCTGCTGATGATGGTGATGCTCCTGCTGCTGCTGCTGCTGGTGCCGCTCCCGCCGCGCGCAGCAGCAGCGGGACGGCCGCACGCGCGCGCAGCATCTCAGCGAAGGGTTTGCTTTTTTTCGAGACCTGGGTTTTTGGGTTTCGTGCTCCGCCCGCTTGGTGAGTGCTGCCGCTTGATCTGAAGGCGACGGGGTGTCGAATGGGTCACGGGCTTGAGATAATGGGCGTCGACGAGAAAATGGTGAGCGCTCTTTTGCAGGGTGAGCGAACAACTTGAAAGGGAGAAGAGAGAGGGAAAAACAGCAAAAAGTGGCAGCGTCCTTCTCCAAGAGCGCCCCGCTTTCCCCTGAAGCTCAAACCCCACACACGTAGAGAACACGGACCTGCACGAACTCAATCAGGTCCCCTAGCGATCGCACAACAAACACCCACACAGCTCCTCCCTCTTGGGCTCGCGCTCTGCATCAAACGCCCCCGAAAAAAGGGGGAGGCCCACCAGCTACGCAGGTTGAGAGGGCCGCCGCCAAAGCTGCAGCATCAACATCACCACCAGCCGCACACACCGAGTCGGGGACGAAGCAGGAGCAGCAAAACAAGCATGGCCGCGGCGGCCTCCGCCGCCGCCGCCGCAGCGCGCGCGCCGCTGCCGCCAATGCCGCCGCCGCCGGCGATCCGGCCCCCCCCGCCGCACCCGCACCCGCAGCAGCGCCTCACGTTCGACCTGCTCACCGAGCACGAGGTCGTCGTCCTCGACGCCTCCGAGCTCCCCGAGCAGGTCGAGCACGTGATCGACCTGCTCACCGCCGAGGCGGCGCAGCCGCGCAAGTGGCTCGAGGTCGCGAAAGCTTATCTGTCGACGGGGCGCGCCGAGCAGGCCGCCGCCGTCCTGCGAGAGGGCAGCAGCGACGACACGGTCGCCGAGATGCGCGAGTTCTTCCGCGCGAAGGTGGACGAGCGCGAGCTGGTGGCCGACCTGGTGGAAATGCGCTGCGCGACGGCCGCGCTCGAGGTCGAGCGCGCGGCGCTGGCGGGCGCGGGCGGCGGCGCCACGGCCGCCGAGCGCGCCGCCCGCCGGCGCGAGCACCTCCTCACGGCGGCCGAGGCGGCCCGCGGCGCGCAGCGGCTCGCCGAGGGGCGCGAGATGCTCCCCTTTTTGGCGCAGGGGCACGCCGCTCTCGCCCAGGGCGACATCCAAGGCGCCTTGCGGCAATTTGCCGAGGCGGCCAACCGACGCCACCGCGGAAGGCAAAACGCAGCGCCGCTGCTTGCGCAGGCGGCGGTGCATCTAGATTACCGCCGCGACCCGGCCGCCGCCCTGCGGCTGTACCGGCGGGCCTTGCGCCTCGACCCGCGCGGCCACGTGCCCGAGGTGCGCCTGGGCATGGCCGCGTGCCACTTTGCCCTGGGGGACCCGGCGCGCGCGGGCGCGTGCTACGGGCGCGCGCTGGCGCTCGACCCGGCCAGCGCTGACGCTATGTGCGGTCTCGCCGCCGTCCATTTCTCAGAGGCGGCGGCGGCGGGCGCGGCGGCGGCGGCGGCGGCGGCGGCGGCGGGCGGGGTTGCGGGAAATGATGACGCGGGGGCAAATGCTGCCGCCGGTGCTGCCGCTGCTTCTGGGGGGGAGGCGGGCGTTAAGGAGGCCGGGGCGTCGGCGGCGGCGGCGGCGGCGAGCGCGCGCGCGGCGCAGGCGCTGGCGAGCGGCGTGGAGCTGCTTGCGCGGGCGCACTCAGCGGACCCGCTGCACCCGGGCGCCCTTTGCGGGCTGGCGCACTTTTGCCTGCTGAAGCGGCAGCCAGAGTGGGCCCTGGCGCTCGCGCGCGCGGCCCTGGCCGCGACGCCGGACGGCGGGGGGGCGGGCGTGGTTGGGGGTGCGGCGGGCGCGGGGGCGGGCGCGGGCGCGGGGGCCGCGGGCGCGCCGCTGGGCGGGGCGTCCGGCGCGGCGCTGAGGGCGCGGGCGCAGCTGCTGGCGGCGCGCGCGCTGCACGCGCTGGGGCGCACGGCCGAGGCGCGCGCGGCGTACCAGGCGGCGGCCGCCGGCGCGGCGGCCGCGGCCGCCGCCAACCAGCAGCAGGGACAGCAGCAGCAAGGCCAGGGCCAAGGGCCGCCGCCGCCGCCGCCGTCCTCGTCCGCCGCGGCCGCCGCCGGCGGCGCCGCCGCCGCGCTCGCCCACCTTGGCGGCGCCCAGGCCGCCCTCGCCTCGGGCGACGCCGTCGCCAACGTCATCACCGCCCTGGAGAGCGCGGTCGAGGCCGCCGCCCAGGCCGGGGCCGCGGGCGAGGGCGTGGCGGGCGACGCGCTGCGCCTGCTGGCCGCGCTGCTGCCGGCGCACCCCCAACGGGTGACTCATCGCGTGGTCGCCGCCTTCCGCCAGGCGAGCCGCCGCCGGCCCGGCGACGCCTCGCTCTCCGAGGCGCTCGGGGAGCTCCTGGCGCCGACGGACCCCGCGGGCGCGCTGGCTGCGTACCAGGCGGCGCTCGGGGTGCACCGGAGGCGGGCGGCGCGGGCGGAGCTGCTCATCCGCAAGGAGGCGGAGGAGAAGGAGAAGAGGAAAAAGGCGGCGGCCGGCGGAGACTTCGCCGCAAACGGCGGCGGCGCCGAGGCGGCGGCGGCGGCGGCGATGGACGTCGACGAGCCGCCGCCCTCCTTGCGGCCGTACGACGTGCCCTCGCGCCTGCTCAACAACGCGGCCGTGCTGTACTACCGCGCGGGCTCGGTCGACGAGGCGAGCGCGCTCATGGCCGAGGCGATCAAGAACACCGCGCTCCAGCAGCAGCAGCAGCAGCAGCAGCAGCAAATGCAGCAGCAGGGCGCGGGCGGCGGCGGCGGCGGCGGCGGCGGCGGCGGCGGCGGCGGCGCGGGCGGCGGCGGCGGCGCGGCGGCCGCCGCCCTGCAGCGCGTCACGATGGTCTACAACCTCGCCCGCGTGCAGGAGGCCGCGGGCGACGTCCGCGCCGCCTCCGCGGCCTACCTGTCGCTGCTCGGGCAGTTTCCGGGATACACCGATTGCGCCCTGCGGCTCGGGTCGATCGCGCGCGCGGGCGGCGACACGGGCGCCGCGCTCGCCTGGGCGGGCCGCGCGGCCGACGCCGCCGCCGCCCTGTCGCGCGGCCTGGGCCCCGCCGACGCCGCGGCCGCCGCGGCCCTCGGTGCGCAGGCCGACTCGCAGGCTCTGCTGGCGCTGGCGCGCCTGGACCGCGGCGAGGCGGACGAGGCGCGGCGGGCGTTCGAGCAGGTCGGCCGGCTGTCTGCGCTGGCGGCGCGGTCGGCGGCGGCGGCGGCGGCGGCGGCCGGCGGCGGCGCGGCGGCGGCGGCCGCGGCGCGCGCGGCGGCCGAGTCCGAGTCCGGGGTGGGCGACGCCTACGCGGCGCTGGGCCTGGCCAACCTGGCGCTCGCGCGGGTGGTGGCCGAGCCGCGGGCGGGCGCCTCGTCCTCGGCGCACGCTGCGGCGGCCAAGGCCTCGCGCCAGGCCGTGCACGAGGCCCGCCGCCTGTACGCCGCCCTGCTCAAAGCCCAGCCGTCCAACCTGCTGGCCGCCAACGGCCTCGGCGTGTGCCTGGCCGAGGGCGGCGCCCTGGACGCCGCGCGCGACGCGTTTGTGCTCGTGCAGGAGGCGGCGGCGGCTAGCGGCGGCTTTCTGCGCGCGACGGACGCGCTCGTCAACCTGGGGCACGTCCACCTCGCGCGCCAGGAGTACCCCCAGGCCGCCGCCATGTACGCCAACGCCGCGCGCGCCGCGCAGGGCTGCGACCCGGAGTGCCTGCTGTACCTGGCGCGCGCGCACTTCGACGCGCGCGACCTGCCCGCCGCGAGGCTCGCGCTCCGGCGGGCGGTCCGGCTGTCGCCGGGCGACCCCGCGCTGCGGTTCGACCTCGCGCTGACGCTGCAGGAGGAGTTCGCGCAGGCGGCCAACCGGCGCTACGCCGACGGCGACGCGGCGCGCAAGGAGGCCGACCTCGAGGGCGCCTTGGACTGCCTGGCGCGCGCGAGGGCCATGTTTTCGGGGCTGCGCGCCGCGCACGAGCGCGCGGCCGCCGAGAGCTCGGCGGCGGCGGCCGCCCTGCCCGCCGGCCCCGCCAAGGCCGCGATCGAGGCCGCCGCCGCCGCCGCCGCCACTGAGTGCGCGCGCCTGCGCTCGCACTGCAACTACTGCGCCGAGCAGGAGCCCAGGGCGCGCGAGAGGCTCGAGGGCGCGCGGCTCGACGCGCGCCTGCTGGCCGAGCGGCGCGCGCAGCGCGAGCGGGCGCTGCGCGAGGAGGAGGCCAAGCGGCGGCAGGCGGAGCTCGTGCGGCAGGCGGCCGAGGACCACCGCCGGCGCGAGAAGGAGGCGGCCGCGCGCGCGGCCATGGAGGCGCTGCGCGAGAAGATGGGCGCGTGGCAGCAGGACCGGGAGCGCGACCGCGAGGCGGCGGCGGCCGGCGGCGGCGGCGGCGGCGGCGGCGAGAAGCGCGGGCGCAAGCGGCGCGACGGCGGAGGCGGCGGCGGCGAGGAGAGCGCCGGCGAGGAGGGCGGCGCCGGCGGCGAGAAGAAGCGCAAGAAGAAGGACAAGAAGAAGAAGCGCGACAAGCGCCGCGCCGCGGCCGAGAGCGGCGAGGAGGAAGAGGAGGAAGAGGAGGAGGAAGGGGCGGCGGCGGCGGACGACGACGACGAGGAGGAGGCAGGGGGCGACGCCGCGCTGCTGCGCGCGACGGGCCTCGACAGCGACGACCCGGGCGGCGGCGGCGGCGGCGGGGGCGGCGACGGCGACAAGGCCGCCGAAGATGAGGGCCGCGGCGGCGGCGGCGGCGGCGGCGGCAGGCTGCACCGCCGCGACGAGGAGGCGGCCCCGATGCCCGTGGACGACGAGGACGACGGCGCGGGCCTCTTTGACGACGACGACGAGGACGAGGGCGCGGCGCCGCCGGCCGCCGCCGCCGCCGCCGAAGAGGGCGGCGGCAGCGGCCGCAAGAAGAAGCGCGCGGCCGCGCTCGCAGACTCGGACGACGACGACGAGGACGGCGGCGCGGGGGCCGCCGCCGCGCCTGCCGCCGCCGCCGCCCCGGATGCCGCCGCCGCCGCCGCTCTCGCTCCCGCCGTGGACGACGACGGCCTCTTTGACGAGTGACGGAAGTTAGAAATAGAAAAAACGGAAGTTAGAAATAGAAAAAACGGACCAGGCGCGACGAGCGCGGCCCCCGCCCGTTTTATTATTTTTTGAAAAAGCAATCCAATTTTTTTGGGACAAAACGTACCTCTACTCGCTCTGAATATGTCCGTCGCTCCCTAAAATACCCTCTCTCCTGTGCACCACGCCAGCCACACCCCTGTTGCGAGCACGTACATGGCCGCCGTCGCCGCAAAGATCGGAGCAAACGAGCCGACGCGCTCGACGACGACGCCGACGGTCGTGACCCCCAGGACGCCCGCCGCGCAGCCAAACGTGTTGCTCAGGCCAAAGAGGCGGCCGCCCGCCGTGGGCGCGATGTCGGTCATGTTGGCCACAAAGCCCGCCTGCCCCAAGGAGGTGGCGCCCAGGGCGACGACCAGCGCGCCGACGGCGAGCGGCGGCGACAAGGCCTCGGGCCGCGAGAGGACGCCGAGCGCCAGCGCCGGCACCAGAAACGCCGTCGCCTGCATGACCTTCCGCACCCGCGTGACCGTCCACCCGCCATCAGCTCCCCGCGCCACGAGGCCGTCGGCCAGGACGCCCGCGACGCTCGAACCCACGGCCATCGCGAGCCAGGGCAGGAAGCTGAGGGCCGACGAGGCCGCGAACCCGAGGCCGAGCGTGCGGGAAAAATAGGTCGGCATCCAGTTGAGGTAGATAAAGTATCCCCAGTGGTTCACGAAGTTGACCGCGACGATGGCCCACGTGTGGCGCGAGGAGAGGAGCTGGCGGACGGTGGGGGGCGGACGCGCGTCGTCGTCTTCGTCAGTTGGCGCGGAGGGCGAGGTCGTCGACGCGGCGGCGGCGGCGGCGGCGGCGGCCTTCGCGGCGTCGTCGGCGTCGTCGGCGGGCGCGGCCCTGGCCTCTGCCGCCGCCCTCCTCCGCGCCGCCGCGCCGACGCGCCCGCCGTCCTCCGGCACGACCGCCAGCCACATCGCCAGCAGCGGCGCCCCCAGCATGCCGAACGCGTAGAACAGCGCGCGCCAACCGAACGCCCCCATGAGCGCGGGCGACAGCACCAGGCCGACCAGGTTGCCGGCATGGAAGCCGCCGAAGCACACGCCGAGCGCCGTCGCGCGGCGGCCCGGAGCCACGCGCGACGCGATGAGACTGTTCATCGCCGGCAGCGCCACCCCTTCGCCCAGTCCCACCGCGCACCGGGCCGCGAGCACCGCCGGCACCGTCAGGCCCGCGGCGGCCACCGCGGGCGAGAGGGCGAGCGGCAGGGCCGCCGAGGCGAGCGAGAACCATGCGATGCCGGCGGCCAGCACGCGCCGGCCGCCGTACCGGTCGGCCAGGGCGCCGCCGAGCAGCTGCGTGGCGGCGTAGCCGAGCAAGAAGGCCGACTGAACGACGCCCTGGAAGGAGGGGGGCCACCCGAGCTCGAGGGACATGGGGAGGATGGCGACGGAGAGGCAGATGCGGTCCATGTTGCAGACGAGGAGGGCGGCGGCGGTCGGGAGGACGACGCGCAGGGGGAGGGGCGGGGAGGGGTTTTGGGGGGCGGCGGCCGCGGGAGACGAGGCGCGCGGCGGTGCAGGCGGCCGGCGCGAGCGGCGGCGGCCGCGCCCGTCGGCGGCGACGGGCGACGGCGTCGGCGGGCGTCGCGCCGCCGCCGCGCAATGCGCGCCGCGCTTGGTAAGGGCGGCCGGCGCGCGGCGCGACGCCATGGTCGCGACGGGTCTCAAGCGCGCGGCCGAGGGCGCTGCCGCCGCCATTGCCGAGCGCATCTCGCCTCGCTCTCTCTGTGTCTCTCTGTGTCGCCGGATCACGATGTGGCGGGCCCTCTCCTCCCTCCCTCTCGCTTTTTTGCCGAGACGCGACTTCTCCGACAGACAGAGGGGTCGCGAAGAGAGGCTCAAGGGCGCGCTGGCCAGTGGTGGTGGTGCAGGTAAGGATGGAGCGCGTGGGAAAGGAACCAGGTTTGTTTCTTCAGTCGTGACGATGAGACGGCGTCACTTTAAGCGGGATTCGACCGACGCACGCCGACGCGGACGCCCGAACGCCGCTTCCTCTTTTGTTCGATTCTCAACCATTAAGCTCGCCCCCCCCGCCCACCTACTCCTTGTGCAGCCGCGCCGCCAGGTCCTCCATCTGCGCCCGGAACGCCGCCCGCATGTCGTCCAGGTCAGCCCCCAGCTCCTCGAGCCGCTCCTCGCGGTCGCCGACGAGCTCGAGCGCCGCCGCCAGCCGGCGGTCGGCCTCGGCCGCGCGCGCGGCGTCGCCGCTGGCCGCGCGCGCGCGCGCGGCCGCCTCGGCCGCGCGCTGCTCGGCGGCGACGAGCTCCTCGGCCAGGGCGTCGCGCGTCTTCTCGAGGCCCGCGACGCGCGAGGCCAGGGAGGCGCATTCGCCCGACTTTTGGCAGAGGGCCGCGCGCAGCCGCTCGAGCAGCACGGCAGACTCGCCGCCGCCGCCGCCTCCGCCGCCGCCCCCGGCGGCGGAGCTGGCGCGGCCGGCGTCGGCCAAGGCAAAGGAGGAGGAGGAGGAGGGCAAGAACGAGGACGCGGGGGCGTTGAGCAGCTCCTCGAGCGAGTGAGGGGCCGAGGAGGCGCCGCCGCCGCCGCCGCCGTGGCGGTGGCCGTTGGCCTTCCCTGCGCCGTGGGGCGAGGAAGGAGGGCCATCGCCGCCGTCCTGGCCGCCCCCGCCCTCCCCCCCGCCCTCGCCCCGTCCGCCGCCGCCGCCGCCCGCCACGGCCGCCGCCACCAGCGCCAGGCCGCCCTTGCCGACGGCCGCGGCCGCGTCGGCGTGCTCGTCGCGCGCGAGCACCCACCGGAAGCCGCGGCCGGCGGGCGCGGGGGGCGACGACGCGCCGCCGCGCGGCGAGCGCGACCGGTCGCCGCCGCCGCCGCCGGCCCCGTCGCGCCGCGGCCGCCGCTCCCCGCCTCTGTTGTGCAAACCGGCGCCGTCGCCCTCGCGCCGCCGCCGCGCCGCCTCGGCCTCGAGCTGGGCCGCCAGGCGCCCGGCCTCGGCGCGCGCCTCGCGCTGCGCCGACTCGGCGTCGGCCGCGCGCTCGAGCGCCGCCAGGGCCGCGGCGCGCGCCTCGTCGGCCTGGGCCCGGGCATCGGCCAGGGCGCGCGACGCCTCGTGCGCCTGCTGCTCGAGCCTCAGCTCCGCGCGCGTCGCGCGCTCGGCGTCGCGCCGCCGGCCGTCGGCGCCGCGCGCGAGCGCGTCGCGCGCCTCGCGCGCCTCGGCCGCCGCCGCGCTCGCCGCCGCCTCGGCCGCGCGCGCCGCCTCCGACGCCAGGCGCTCGCGCCCCTCGGCCTCGGCTGCGCGCGCCTCGGCCTCGGCCGCGCGCGCGGACAGCGCGCGCTCGGCGCCGGCCCACGCCTCGCCCTGCGCCCGCAGCTCGGCCTGCACCGCCTCGACCTGCCGCAGCAGCTGCGGCGCGCCGTCTCTGCCGCCGCCGCCGCCGCCGCCGCAGAGCTCGAGCTCCTGGTGCCTGGCCTCTGCCTCCTCGGCGCGGCGCCTGAGCGCCCGCGCCTCGCGCGCGGCGGCCGCCTCGCGCTGCCCCGCGGCGGCCCGCTGCCGCTCCAGGGCGCCGCGGAGGTCGGCCACGGCCTCGTCGAGCGCGGCGCAGCGCGCCTCGCCCTCGCCGAGCCGACGGAGAGCGTCGCGCGCCTTTTCTTCCGCGGCGCGCTCGCCCCGCTCGTCCGCGCGCGCGTTGGCGGCGGCGATGGCGGCGGCCGCCTCGGCCGCGGCGCCCTCGCGCGCGGCGCGCGCAGAGCCGGCGCTCTCGGCGGCCGCGGCCTCGGCGCGCGCCGCCCGGGCGCGAAGCTCCTCGTTGCGCGCGCGCTCCTCTGCGGCCGCGGCGGCGGCGGCGTCTCGCGCAGCCTCGGCCTCCGCCTTGGCCTGCCGCAGCTTCCTGGCCGCCGACTCGAGCTGGTGCTGCCGCACGGACAGGCGCTGGCCTTCCTCCATGACGTCGCGCACCTCCTGCTCCTTGGCGGCGAAGGCGGCCGCCGCGGCCGCGTTGCGCTGCGCCTGGGCGCGCAGGCGCTCGGCGTCCGCCCGCGCCGCGCGCAGCGCCTCCCCTGCCTCGTGCAAACGCTCCTGCAGGCTGGCCTTGTCGGCGGTGAGGGCGGCCAGCAGGCGCTCGGCCTCGGCGGGGCTGGGGTAGACGCGCTGGTCGGGGAGCGGGGCGGGGGGGGAGGGGGAGGGGCGGGCGGCGGCGGCGGGGGGCGCTGGTGGCGGGCCGGCCGCTGCTGCTGCTTTGGGGGCGGCGGCGGCGGCGGCGGCGGCGGCGGCGGGCTGCCGCTGCTCCTGGGGCTGGGGCTGCTGCGGTTGCTGCTGTTGCTGCCTCGTTTGCTGCTGCGGCGGCGGCTGGAGAGCAGACGCGGACTGGCCGGCCGACAATCGCCTGCCGCCGCCGCCGCTGCTCTGGGAGGGGGGAGGGGAGCGGGCGGCGGCGGGCGCGGCGGCGGCGGGCGCGGCGGCGGCAGGCGCGGCGGCGGCGGCGGCGGGAGGCCCGGCCGCAGAGGGGCTGGTGGCCCGCGGCCTGGGTACGCTCGCCGGCGCGGAGGCGAGCGCAGCGGACTCGGGCGACGGGCCCCGCAGCTGTTGCGGTTGCCGAATCGTCTCAGCGGGCGGCGGCGGCGGCGGCGGCGGCGGCTCTGCTGCTGCTGCTGCTGGCTCGGCCGGCTTTGCATCATCCGCCGTCGCCGCCGCCGCCGCCGTCGTCGCCGTCGCCGCCGCGACAGGCGCAGGCGCCGCTGGTGCTGCCGCCGCTTTTGCCGCCACGGGCGCCGCTGCCTGTGCCGGTGCGGCCTCGGCCGACGGCGTCCGCCGCAGCCGGACCGGCGCGGCCTTGGCCTGGGGGTCTGCGGCTGGCGGCGGAGGGGCCGGGGGCGACGCCGACTCGCGCCTCTCTTGCGGCCGCTGCGGCGGCGGCGGCGGCGGCGGCGGCGGCGGCGGCGGCGGCGGCGGCGGCGGCGGCGGCGGCGGCGCTCGCCGGGGCGGCTGCTGCTGCTGATGCTGCTGCCTCTGCCGCTGCTCCTGCGTCTCATGCTGTTGCAGCTTCTGCGGCTCTTGCTGCAGCCGCGTCTGTTGCCGCTGCGGTTGCGGCTGCTGCGCCACTGCCGCTGCCGCGGGCCGCCCCTCGCCCTCGGCCGCTCGCCGCGGTCCTGCCTCTGCTGGCGGCGGCGCCCCTCCCGACGACGGCCGCGCGGCCGCCGGCGCCGCTGCTGCTTGGGCTGCTGCCGCGGCCGCTGTTGAGACCACGGGAGGAAGACTCCGCTGCTTCACCTGCTGCGGTGGCTGCTGCGGCTGCGGCGGCAGCGGCTTCACTGCTGTGGGCACAGCGGACGATGCTGCCGCCTCTGCTGCCGCCTCTGCTGGGGCCGCGGCCGCCGAGGCCACAGGCGCCTCGGCTGCCTTTGCTTCCGGCGCTGCTGCTGCTGCTGCCGCTGCCACTACAGCCGGGGCCGCTCGTGCCGACTCGTGCTGCGGGCTTGCCTTGGGCCCGGGCCCGGCGGCGGTCCCAGCGCCGCCCGAGGGCGCGGGCGGCGCCGTCGGCGCCGGCGCCGCCGTTCCCGCCGGCGCGGCCGCATCGCCGCTCGCGGCGCCCGGCTCTTCGAAAACAAAGACGTTGTCGAGGCCCTTGTTCGCGGTCTCGAGCGCCTCCCCGGCGGCGGCCGCGAGCTGGCTGCCGATGTGCTCGCCGAACGAGGCGACCTTGGACAGGTCAAACCCGCCCCAGTTCATATCTGAAAGCTAGGCGGATGAAGGGGGGCAGAGGCCTGCTGCTGTGACTGCTCTCTGCCTTGATTCCGGGCGCCGCGGCGGCGTTGGCCCCCGCCGATCGACGCGGATAAGGGCCTGGCCGAGTGTGCAAGAACGCAAGGAGCGCGCTGGCC
>Ga0209491_10000551_pt1 | contig 75359 bp, 59 predicted proteins | sample BON02_FD_187213 | JGI IMG/M metagenome (GOLD analysis project Ga0209491, IMG submission 187213) | Freshwater microbial communities from Lake Bonney liftoff mats and glacier meltwater in Antarctica - BON-02 (SPAdes) (version 2) | ecosystem: Environmental > Aquatic > Freshwater > Ice > Glacier...
TTGCAGAAGGCAATCCCGGCAGGACGTGAACAGGTTCCGTGGGACGTCAGTTCGCTCATCCTCATCATTGCGAGACTGCTCAACCCTTCCAGCGAACTTTACATCGCCGAACAATGGTATCCGAAAACTGCTCGCTGCTACCTGCTTCGCACGAACGTCTCAGGCTGGTCAGACGAAGAACTCTGGAAGGCGTACATCCAGCTGACAGAAGCCGAGGCCGCGTTTCGAATTCAGAAAAGCGATCTATCGATTCGTCCGATCTGGCATCAGAAAGAAGATCGAGTACTGGCTCATATTTTTGTGTGCTTCATCGCATACGTGCTTTGGAAATCGCTCGGGCAACTTTGCATCAAAGCGGGCCTCGGCAACGAGCCCCGCCGCGTGCTGGACGAACTGTCCGAGATCCATTGGATGGATGTCGTCCTGCCGACAAAATCTGGCCTGGAGATCCGCACTCGCTGCGTTTCGAAACCGACAGATCACCAACAAATCCTGCTGAACAAACTGAGCCTGAATTTGCCGACAAAATCAATTTGAAACCAATGTAGTGAGAAACAATACCCCAAAAACCCCGAAAACACGGTGCTTTTTCGCCAAGGAGGGGGAGTTGGGTTAATGCGAAAACCATTTCTGACCTGCGCGGAACCACAATGGCGACGATCAGAGCTGATGCAATGAATCGACTTCCTCTCTTATCTCGATTGATTTGTCCCTTGGCGTGCGTCGGTGGCGCACACCAGCGCAGTGAGCGAACTACGCTGGACGCCTCGGTCTGGGCGACCGACGCGTCGCTGGAGACAGGTGTTTCGCTGCTTCAGTCGACGTGACCAAGGCAGTTTGGCGCTGGTGTGTTCGATGCGTCGGCGTGTCGGACCGGACAGAGGTTCACCAGCGTCGTTTCCTGCTTGGCGGGCCTGAATCAAAATGCCGTGTCTCACTTACTAGTAATAATCCACGTTGAACCATACGTCCGGTCGAGATTTCTGAAGTTCCGTGAGACTTGCTTCGGTGCAGTTCGCTTGTTTGAGTGTGATATGCCTCACACTCTTGGATTCGCACAGCTCCTTTAACCCGATATCCGTGATTAACGTTCCACCAACGTTGATCATTTCGAGATTGTTGAGTCTGAGTAGTTCCTTTACACCAGCATCAGTGATCTTGGTGTTCGCGAGATCAATCCATTCGAGGGTGTCGATCTTGCCCAATTCCGTCAAGCTGACATCGGAGATCTGGTTATCATTGATTTGGAGATGCCGCAGCACGAGTTTACTCAATGCAACAACGCCAGTGTCGGTGACTTTCGTGTGCCTGAGTTGCAAGCTTGAGAGGCTTTGGATTTTACTGACTTCCGTGAGGCCGACGTCATTTATCTGCGAGTCATTGAGAGAGAGAGTTTTCAGATTCTTGAATCTGCTCCAACCGCCAAAACCCTCCCCGGTCAATTTGGTGCCGTCGAGAATCACCGTTTCGAGATTGGTCAATTCGGTCAATTCTTTTATGCCTGCATCCGTGACGTTGGTATTTCGAAGCTCAATCCTGTGCAGGTTGGTCAGACTATTCAGTTCTCTTAGGTTGGCGTCCGTGACCTTTGTATTCGATAAATCGAGAGCCACCAAGCGGTGAATTCTGCTCAACTCCGTTAGGCCGACGTCCGTAATCAGAGTGCCGCTGAGATCAAGCTCAACAAGATTCTTAAGTTCGCTCAGCGCTTTCAGTCCCACATCTGTAATACTGGTGTTGCAGACGCGAAGTGAAGTCAAACTCGACAGTCTCCCAATCGCTGAAGCTCCCTTGTCCGTTATTTGTTCACAATGATCGAGGTCGACCAATTTCAGATCTTTAATTTCCTTCAATAGACGCAGGGATTCATCATCGATCTCTTCGCTGCCTCCAAATTCGACACAGATCGAGTTGCGTGCCTTGACTTCGTCGCCTGTCAGTTCGTTGAACCATACGGACTCTTTGCGAACTATCCGATGTCCTATTGATCCATCCCAAAAGTGCCCGCCCAGCAGTACAAGCTTGGCAATTGCCGTGGATTCGTCGGGTTCCTCCTCGGCAGCAATTACATGAGATGTGAAAAATGCGAGCAGGATCAGCAGTGTGAGTTGGATCCGCATCGTGTGCTCCTAAGCAATAAACTGAAACGTGATTGGCGAAACTCGCAACGAGATACGCATCATACGGCAAACGGCAAATCCTGTCGTCAAGTAATGTTGTTTCGCAAAAATCCCTCTAACGCACCATCAATCTTCTGGCGCTTATTTTGGAAAACGCCGATTCGAACTTGGCCAGCCCAAGGCGGGTTGTCGTCACTACATCACGTTTCGGCATTCGAAACACGGGGCTCTTGAAAAACCAAATTCAAAAAAGACGGCAAACAGTTTTCCAGCAACGACGGATTTTGATGCTCCTGTGGAAGGGTGATTACGGCACAGAAGTCCATGATTCGAGTTCATAATCCGTTGAATCGGTGTGAAAGTGGATCCACAGAACCCCGGGTTGAATTGTTTGCCACGCTGCTTTGGTCGCCCCCCACCGACGTAGTTTTGCGGAATCGAGTTTCCTGCGTCGTTGCGACACACCAAATGCAGCGTTGTTTTTTCCTTGCGCGCGTCGGTGGCGCACACGGGAGCAGCGAAGATGACTGCGCCAAACTGCGTCGGTCACATCGACCGACGCAGCGAACGGTGGGCAGTTGTGATTTCATCACGGCTGCTCGCGCGAACGGGCCGTCGTTCTTTGCGGAGGTCAAAAGATATGAAACGTGCGTTGAATCAAAGCTCGGCGGCGGAGCTGATTGCTCTGGCATCCGGACGTCGTGGCCTGGCGGCGTATGCGGATGCACATCGGCTGGTCGAAAAACTGGGGCTGAAGAAACTGGCGGATGCTGGTGAAGCGGAGATTCGGGAAGTCTGTAGTCGGATGACTCCCGACGCCGTGCAGCGACTGCTGGCCGGCGTGGAGATTGGGCTGAGGATTGCGGAACTCCAGACGGAATACTGTGAAGAATCACGCATCACCAGTCCCGCGACGGCCATTCGGTTCTGCCAGCAACGATTCGGACGGCTGGCTCGCGAATCGAAGCAGGAAGAATGTCGGATTCACGAAGTGCATTGTGCCAGCAACGATCATGAAGATCGCCAGCAGGTATTTCGATGCGGTCGTTGCCTGTCTCATGTATGGTCCTCAGTCGGGAACTTCAATCTGAGGGCTGAGCTTTTCTAACAACAGTTCGATCAGGTCCGGGTCCATGAGTCCGTAGTCGTCGGGGATATTCAGGCCTACCATTTCCTTAATCGAAAGACTATCCCCGAACTTCGCTTCAAGCCGACGCCGGTGTTTCTTCTCCATTACGAAGATCACGTCTGCCCAGCCAACGTGGCCTGCCGTAACCTTGATGCGAGCATCGATTTCCGTACCTGCGGTGGGCATTACAGCGTCCGATGCATCGCATCATCTCGCAGTTGCAATTGTTTGAACTGGATCTGGCACCGGGGACAATTGTCGATGGGCTGATGCGGATTGAGCCATGACTCTGCTCGCGTTCTGCTGGGCTCATGTGAGGCGTGACTTTGTGAGAGTTGGCCAAGGCGATCCCGAATTGAAAGACTGGGCTCTGGCATGGCTGCTGCGAATTCGTGAGTTGTACTGCGTCAATCGCGACCGACTGCGACACGCGCCGGGGGCCAGCGAGCGAGTTGCGGTCAAATCCACTTTTTTTGTGTCGTACTACGCTCCGCCCTGAGGCAGTTTTTACGACGCCCCTGCAACATTGCCCGGGTTGCCCAGCTTCAAAGCTGGCACTGCAAGTGGATGCTATTCAGGCAGGACGCAGATATGGCTGTGTTGCGATTCGAGTGCTTCTGGAAAATCGCTGCGGGCATGGACGCCGCGGCTTTCCTGTCGTTCGATCGCACTGGCGGTCATTGCGCGACCGACCAGCATCATGTTCTGAAGTTCCCAGCCGGCCGGTTCGTTCAGGTCCCGTCGACAAACATAGTTGGCCCAGAAATCCAGCTGCTGACGAGCGGCCGCGAGATCTGTTTCATTGCGGCTGATTCCCACACTGCGCCACATCAGACTTCGCAATGCATTGCGAATGTCGGTCAGATCAAGCTGTTCATCGCCATGCTGCGGAATGCGGGGCGAGTGAGACTGAATGGGCGGCACGGCAAATGTATCGGGCTGGCTCAGGGCCACCTGCGACGCATTTCGCCCGCAACGCAAACCAAAGACAACCCCTTCCAGCAGACTGTTGCTCGCAAGGCGATTTGCCCCGTGCAGTCCGCTGGACGTCACTTCCCCGGCTGCCCAAAGTCCCGGCAGGGACGTTCGTCCGTCCAGATCGGTGGTCACACCGCCGATCATATAATGAGCGCCTGGGCGAACCGGCACTTTGTCCTTTGTGAGGTCCAGGCCAAAGTCGGCACACACTTTGCCAATGTGAGGAAATCGCAGACGGATCCGATCCGGTTCGATCGGCGAAAGATCCAGGTAAACACAAGGGTGCGATGTCTTCGCCATCTGCCGCGTGATGGCCTGACTCACGACATCACGAGGAGCCAACTCGCCCGCGGGATTGTAATCGTGCATGAATCGATGCCCGAAACAATCGACCAGATGAGCGCCCTCACCGCGCACGGCCTCGGTGATCAGATACCGTGAACTTCCTGCTATATACAACACTGTTGGATGAAACTGCATGAACTCCATATCACGCAGCACACACCCGGCCCTCAGGGCAACCGCGTGACCATCGGCGGTGGCAATCTGCGGATTCGTTGTTTCGCGATACAGTGCGCCCGCACCGCCCGTGCACAGGATTGTCTGCTTGGCCCAGACAAATGTTCGTCCGTGGTTGGCATTCCAGACAAGTGCGCCGCGGCAGATGCCTTCGTGCGTCAGCAGGTCCAGCGTGAACGTCTTAGGCCAGAGATCAATATGCGCAGCCTCGGCCGCGCGTCGATTCATGGCTCGCATGACTTCCTGACCGGTCGCATCCCCCAGTGCATGGGCCACCCGCGGATGGCTGTGGCCGCCTTCCAGCGTCAGTGCCAATTCGCCGTCGACCTTGTCAAATTCGGCACCGTAGGAAATCAGTTCACGAATTCGCAAAGGCGCTTCCCGAATGACCAGTTCGACAACTTCGGCATGACAAAGCCCTTTGCCCGCAGCGATGGTATCGGCCACATGGCTGGCGAAATCATCCAGCGGATCAAGAACCCCGGCGATTCCTCCCTGGGCATAAGCACTGTTGGAATGCTGCAGAGAATCCTTGGTCACGACGACCGTTCGCAGCGACGGATCCACGGCCAGAGCCGCCCGGATTCCGGCGATGCCGCCACCGATCACCATCACATCCGTAAAAAGATGGGGCACTCGTTTGGGATCGAAGGGAACGAGGTAACGGCGAAGAGTCGGGACGTGAATCGTGCGATGAAGCATAGCGGTGCGTTCGAATCCAAAAGAATCACACAAACCCGTGTCGAGTCCAAAACAGCTCCGCGGCTCAGTCGTTACTCAGGACCTCTTCAGCGTCAATCTGAAGTGGTTCCGTCTTGTCCCATTTGGCAGCCCGCGCTTCTTCCTCAGGTTCCAGGAACGGACGGACAACTCGCAGACCAACGCCCAGCGCATCCGTGAAATACCAGATGCTCTGCGGAATCTGCGGGTCCTGCTGCTTCCATTCTTCGCTCGACCCTTCGCGGACGGCGCTGCGCAGCATTTCAACCGGGTCGTCCCAGCCACCGCCACGAACGATACGAGGATATTCCATCAGAGGAATCACAAGCGGATCAACGGACGTCTTGCCGGCTCGCAGCGAATACACTTCCGGAACGTACTGATCGAGCACCCATTCGGCGACGTTGCCATGCATATCGTGCAGGCCCCAGGGATTTGGCTTTTTCTTACCGACCGGCTGATAGTGACCGTCGCTGTTGTCTTTGAACCAGGCGTACTCATCAACCGCGGCCGCATCATCTCCGAACGAGTACGCTGTCGCTGTGCCGGCGCGACACGCGTATTCCCATTCGGCTTCGGTAGGCAGGCGATAATATCGACCGGTCTTTGCGCTCAGCCAGGTGCAGTACATGCGAGCGGAATGTTGAGTCATACAGATGGCCGGATTATTTTCGCGTCCCATGCCAAAGCTCATGTCGGTATAAGGTGGAGTTGGACGCGTGACCGAATCAGCCACCTTGTCGCGTGGGGTTGACGATTTTCCGTAGGCGGCTCGACGAAGGGAGTCGACACGATCACTCCAGACTTCATACTGGTTCCAGGAGATCTCACACTTGCTCATCCAGAACGGTGAGATTTCGACTTCGTGCTGAGGCCCCTCATCGTCCCGCCGATTGGGTTCACTGGCTGGACTGCCCATCAGAAATTTTCCGCCGGGGATCGGCAGCATTTCCAGCTTGAACGTTGTGTGCTCAAGCGGCTCTGTGTACGACTTCATTTCTGCCGGACTGGCGGCAAGGGCATTGGGAACTTTGATCGGTTCCGGTTTGGCGGCTGGTGCCTCGGGAGTCTGAGCCGTGGCCAGTGAAACCAGCAACCAAAGCATCAACCCCGGGAGCAGTCGCTGCCAGATGAATGAGGCAAAAAAAAATGGACGGCTATTCTGTTGACGAACTGAAGACTTCGTCATGGGAGAAACCTTAAGTGAAATGATAAAAAGAGGCAGGCTCAGGATCATGCTCTTGTGGCTTCTCGTGAATCCCCTGCCCGATGGTCCTGACTGTTGATTTAGTGAGCCGCAAAGCGCTAGCTGCGGGTGAGTAAAAAAACCGGGAAAACACCCGCGGCTAGCGCCTCGCGGCTCATAAACCAACTCAATCAACACCCTGCGGGCCTGACCAGTCCTCGTTCGCGGTAAAAAAAATCGACTTAAAACCAACCTGAATCCAAAGAACTCCGGGTCTTGCAGTGTCGGTTTTCGACTGGCCAGATCAATCCATTAGCTTCATGAATTGTCCACGCGTCGTCAACGGTGGACTTGAACATCCCTTCCCTGGTCTCAGACTTGGGCTGAGGAAAACGTCAAATTCGGTTTCTGATTCCCAGTCCAATCAGCGTACACTCCGTCAGCCCCACCGCCGGGAGGCGGCTGGCTGTTCTTTCAGACCCGATAAATCAGCACCGGGAGAACACGAGCCCCGGATTTTCTCTACTGGAAGGTCGAATGTCACTATTGCTGGAACGAATCCGCAAGTCATATCGGGAGCCCGGAGGTCGACGGCTTCCGGTTCTGGGGATTGAACGATTTGAGATGACTCAGGGAGAACAGGTCGCCCTGCTGGGTTCCAGCGGAGGCGGCAAGACAACTCTGCTTAATATCATCTCCGGAATCCTGACTCCTGATTCTGGTCGAGTTATTGTCGACGGTCGCGATATTGCGGCGATGCATGAAGTTGTTCGCGATCGCTTTCGTGCGTCAAAAATCGGGATCGTCTTTCAGACCTTTAATCTGCTGCCCGCTTTTTCGGCGCTCGAAAACGTGCTGTTGGGGATGTCATTTTCCGGCAAAGGTGTCGATAAGGCATTTGCCAGGCAACTTCTGGAACGAGTCGGTCTTGGTCATCGCCTGAATCACTCCCCGCAGAAATTGTCGGTTGGTGAACAGCAGCGCGTGGCGGTTGCTCGCTCACTGGCCAATAAGCCGGTCCTTCTGCTGGCCGATGAGCCGACGGCCAATGTGGACCCTTCCAATCAACAGTTGATTCTGGATCTGATTCGGGACACCTGCCGCGATCATAATGTATCGCTTCTGATGGTGACGCATTCCATGGAAGTCGCCGGTGTCTTTAAGCGAGTCGAAAAGCTTCAGGAGTTCAATCGTCCTGAACTTTGCCTGCAGGAGCAAACCGTATGAACCTGCTGACCATTGCCTGGAAAAGTATTCGCCAGCGACGACTGGCCTCGTTTTTGACAGCCCTCAGCATCGGCCTCGGTGTGATGCTGATGGTTCTGGTGCTGGTGATCTTTGGTGCCGTCAACAGCGCCTTTACACAGCGCAGCGTTGGCTATGATCTGATCGTTGGTCCCAAGGGCAGCGATCTGCAGCTGGTCCTGAGCGCGGTGTATCGGATGCAGCCGCCGATTGAGAACCTGCCCTATATGTATCTGGAACAGCTGAAGAAAGATCGGCGAGTCATCTCCGCGGTGCCGTTGGCCTTTGGTGATGTGACTGAAGCCGGGTCTTTTCCGATTGTCGGAACGACGACGGAGTACTTCCAGAACGAATTCATGCCGGGTCGGAATTTTCAGATCCGCGGCAGTCGAATCAACGAATTATTCGACGCGATCATTGGTTCTGAAGTGGCTCGCCAAAATCAGTGGGACATCGATTCAAAATTCGCCATCATCCATGGCGGCGCCGAAAGCGGTGATGTGCATGAGGAGGAATTTACCGTGGTGGCTGTGCTGGCTCCAACCGGAACCGCCAATGATCGAACCGTGTTTCTTAACCTGGAAGGTTTTTATGCCATCGACGGGCATACGAAGCCAGTGGAAGAAATAGAAAAGCGGATGAAGGATTTCTATGCGGCGGATCCCGAACGCCTGGAGTCCGCTTTGAAGCAGCTGGAATCCTACAAAGCAGAAGAAGCGGCCGGAGGACACGCGCACGGCCATTCGCATGCAAGCCCGGATGCGATGAAAGAAGTCACGGCGATACTTGTCAGGACTCGCCCGGAAACTCCCTTCGATGCCATCAGCCTTTCGGCCGAACTGCAGAAGGGATTTCAGGCGATGGCTGTAAATCCTGTCCGGCCAATTCAGCGACTTGTCACCGGGCTGCTGGGCAACATCCAGAAGGCACTGGTGGTTCTTACGGGAATCATCATTCTGGTGTCGGGAGTGGGCATCTTTGTCAGCATCTACAATTCGATGTCGGACCGGCGTCGTGAAATCGGCATCATGCGAGCGCTTGGTGCCGGACGGATGCATGTGTTTGGAATTGTGCTGGCCGAGTCCGCTCTGCTGTGTGTAGGTGGCGGTGTCGTGGGCTGGCTGGTCGGTCATGGGCTGGCGATTGCAGCGTCCCCGTGGGTGATTCGGCAAACTGGTCTGCTGATCAATCCATGGGCGCTAAATTCCTGGGAAGTGATCCTGTTCCCTGTGCTGGTCGGCTTGGCTGCTCTTGTCGGTTTCCTGCCGGCCATGACAGCCTATCGAACGAACGTGGCTGATGCACTGAGTTCGTAGGTCTATGGGGCCGTGTTGATATGCAAGCATTGACGCGGGCTATGCACACCATGAGCAAATTCGTGTGACGTAGTAGTGCAGAGTCGGTATGAACCCCCGAGATGAACTCGGGGGCGTCATGAACAAACGCGTGTGGCCTTTTTCGTGTCACCGATTCGCCCCTGACCTCGCGTCAGGGGTTTATACCGCCTTTGCACTACAGCAGCCCAAAACAGCGGTTCACCATTGTTCGCCCGACCTGCGGTGCGAACCAATCCCGTCGGCCCGTTATTCCGCACTATGAAACACACCGATGCTGTTTTCGATCAGCATGCCGTTGCTGTCCAGATCCAGAAACATCACGTCGACTCCGCACTGACGAGCCACCTCGGTTCCCTTTTCCGGACCGAGCACCATCATGGCGGTGGCCAGCCCATCGGCCGTCATGCAGGATTCATGGATCACTGAGACACTGGCCGGAGGATTCTCCAAGGGTCTCGCCGTCTTCGGGTCCAGGATATGCGAAAACTTCTTCCCGTTCGCCATGAAGAAACTACGATAGTCGCCGGATGTGGCGATCGCCTGATTAGTGAGTTCAACAACCTTGTGCAGTCCACCAAGCGGCGATTCGACACCCATTCGCCACGCGTCTCCGCTGGCCTTGGCTTCCCCCGTGCGATTTTCGCCCCCCACGTCGACCACGTGAGCCTTCAACTGATGAGATACCAGGATCCGGCAGACCTCATCCGCCGCATATCCCGGAGCCAGTGAAGAGAAACTCAGCTGCAGTTCAGAGATGCTTTTACGGATCGAAGGCGGATCCATACGGACTTCCAGATGCTGCATGCCAACGTACTTTCGAGCCGCATCGATTTCTTCATCCGTGGGCACCGACTTTCGCTTCTTCTTTCCAAATCCCCACACATCAATCAGAGGACCCACGGTTGCATCGACCGCTCCCTGTGTGACCGTATGAAGTCGTTTGGCTTCCGCAGCGACCGTCGCAAAATCGCTGCCCACTGGAAACCAATCCGTGGACTGCAGGCGATTGAAGCGTGAGATCTCTGAATCCTCAGCCCAGGTCGACATCTGACGATTAATGTCTTCAAACCGAGCCTCAACTTCCGCCTGCAGTCGCATTGCATCCGCTTTGCCCGGCGAATCAATGACGATCGCATAATACGATCCCATCGTCTTGCCGCTGATCCTGAGCGGTTCTTCGGCCGTCGCAAAGACAGTCGACATGGACAACAACAAACAAACCAGTAGCAGGCGCAGCATGAGATCCTCCGTGAGACAAACGATAGGCAGTTTTTTTTCCACGGCTATCGAATACTCCCGGGGTTGCGCCGCAGTCGAAAAAAATGAAACCGACCGTTCGGATTGCTCCGGGGAACTAATTTTTTGTCCCATCCCCTGCGGGGAAGAGGGCCAAGGTGAGGGGCAACGCCGATAAGGATTTTTCGTTGCCGTTTTTAGTAGCCGAAGTCGTGAGACTTCGGAATAGCTTCATAGCGAATGCCCGAATTCTCACGAATCCGGCTACAAAAATCCTTAACGGCGTTGGGTGGGTGGGTTTTGAGGTTGAAGCCACTGCCGCTCATCCGGCCTGCGGCCACCTTCTCCCCCGCGGGGGAGAAGGACTCTCTGTTCACTTTCATCTGAATCCTCACCTCGCCACAATGCGAACTCTGCAGCCTCCAGACTCCTTGTCTCTCTATGAATGAGCCCTCTCAATGAACCGCGTGATCGTCAGACCCGAACGACTTGATCTGGACTCCCCCGGCCGCCGCGACTACTGGGTGGCACTTGAACACGACAGCATCTGGGGCGATCATTTGCTGCCGCTGACTGTGTTTGTGGGGCCGGAGACAAAGGACGGCGAGGGCTTGGTTTCGTTTGGTTCCAATCACGGTAACGAGTACGAAGGGCCCGTGGTTCTGAAGCATCTGGTGCGCGACATTCGCATGGAAGATGTTCGCGGCCGCATCATTCTTATTCCCGTGCTGAATCCTGCGGCATTCCTCGCGGGGACACGTGAAAGTCGCCTCGACGACGGGGTCAATTTGAACCGCGCGTTCGTTGACGGCGCCGGAGTCACGCCTTCTCTGGCGGGAATTACCCATCGTATTGCCGCGTTTGTGCGAAAGTATATTTGGCCGCGAGTCCACATTGTGCTGGACCTTCACTCCGGCGGGGATGTGGCACGATTCGCAATCTGCGCCAACTTCCATCCGGTCGACGATCAGGAGTTGGCTGCGAAGATTGAAACGACGGCTCGGTGGTTCGGAGCTCCGGCATTGATGGTGTATCAGAATGTGACTCCGGGACTGCTGCCATCCGAAGCCGAGCATCTGGGAAAGATTACCGTTGGCACGGAACTGGGTTGGGGACGGGCGATCAATCCGGAAGGCGTGCGGTACGGTCGCCAGGGCGTGCTGGCAGCTTTGATCAACAATGGCATCATGCATGGAAAAATTGAACCCATCGCCTATCACAAAGCGGGGACTCAGCGCAAGCTGGAAATGGTTGATCGGGACTGCTTTATTCCGGCACCGTTTGCCGGCCACTATGAACCGCTCGTGGAATGCGGTACTCCGGTAAAAAAAGGCCAGACCGTCGGCCTGCTGCATGATTTTGATCAGTTTGATCTGGAGCCGTGGCCGTGCGTTGCGGCACTGGACGGCGTGGTACTGGCCCAGGCCTGGGTGGCTCCTGTGCCGAAAGGTCAGCACATCGTGGTTGTGGCGAAAGAAATCTCGTAGGTCGGCGGTTCTCAGTGTCGGGATGCAGAGCCCGCCTCTGGAAATACTTTCCCATCCAAACTAGGATCTTGGCTCGTTCCCGCCACTGTTTTGCGATGTCGCATTTGAGAGCCCGCTGCCATGCCAAAGGTGAAGTTTGTCAACGAAAAGATCACAGTTGACGCCAATGAGGGCGAAGACCTTCGCACGGTCGCTCGCAAGAACGGAGTTCAGCTTTATTGGGGGCCGCACAAGATTGTGAACTGCATGGGCATGGGCACCTGCTGCAGCTGCAACGTGGTGATCGCAAAAGGCAAAGAAAACGTTTCGAAGAAGGGCATTCTCGAAGGCCTGTGGAAGTGGCTGAACCCACTGCTTACCCTGAAGATCTTCAGCAATCCCGAAAAAGAAGTGAGACTGGCCTGTCAGACAAAAGTCAAGGGCGACGTCGAAGTGGAGACTCATCCGCCAATCAACTGGCACGGCGAAAAATACTGGAACTAAACAACCAGCCAATTCTTTGGCGGTCAGGGCAGCGAAAGCTGCTTTCCGCAGCTGATAGTTTGCACCCACCACGGTGTCACCCAACCACGCCAAACCACGGTGTCACCCAATCACCGATTGATGTAGTTCCTCCGAAGACGTTCAACGTGCAAAAGCGTATGAACCCACGAGACGAGCTCGGGGGCGATCGCGGAGGCATCTGTTAGCTGCGGCTGACGTAGAGACGCTGAATGTCTTCGAGCGTTACCGTGATGATGCGAACGAATCCGGTGTGGCTGCGTTCATAGGCAATGTGGCTGGCCAGCTGCGGCTGTTGGTGAATCGACTTCGCGACCCACCGTCGATCTTCGTCGCTCAAATTACCAACGGATGGATCCCAGTGAGTCCGGGTTTCCATGACCAGATCATCAATACGTGGATCAAACTTATTCATGAGTGTTTGACTCCCAGCGGTCGACTCAAATGAGAACAGGAAAGAAAGAAAAGCCCGGTCCCTTGCCGAGACCGGGCTTTGATAGTTTAACAGACGAGCGTCAACAATACAGGCGATCGGCGATTACTCTTTGACCGCCACGGCCAGCATTTTACGAGCCTTCTCCAGCCGTCGAGCGATTGCCGTATACTCTTCGTCGCTTTTTGCTTTTTCTGCTTTGGCTTCCTGAAGCTTCGCAGCAGCTGCTTTGCGACTTATTTCCCCAACGGGTGTCGCGCCGTTGGTCAGAACAGAAACAACTGTTCCCTTGACCTGCACGAAACCACCGTCAATGAAATAAGACTCAGTTACACCAGCGGTATCCGTCAATCGCAGTTCGCCCAGACCCAGACGGCCAACCAGCGGAGCACGTCCCGGATAGAATCCGGCCGAACCATCGAACAGCGGAACGCGAATTGACGCAACCGGCTTATCGAAGAGCGTTTGTTCGGGTGTCACAAGCACAAGGCTGAGTTCGCCCATAAGAATTCTCCTGTCCTGCAGATGAAGAAACCCTGAGGTTCCTGCTGCGATTGTTAGCCCTGAGCCTGCATCTTCTTGTACTGCTCTTCTGCTTCTTCAATCGCACCCACGTACATGAATGCCGATTCAGGAAGATGGTCCCACTTGCCGTCGCACAGTTCTTCGAAGCTGCGAATCGTGTCGGCCAGCGGAGTGATCTTGCCCGCTTTGCCTGTGAATACTTCCGCCACAAGGAACGGCTGAGACAGGAAGCGTTCAATTCGGCGAGCGCGATGCACCACCATTTTGTCGTCTTCGCTCAACTCGTCCACACCCAGAATCGCAATGATGTCCTGAAGTTCGCGGTATCGCTGCAGAGTTCGCTGAACTCGACGTGCCACATCATAATGTCGCTGACCGACGTACTGTGGGTCCAGAATTCGGCTGGACGAAGCGAGCGGGTCGATCGCCGGATAAATCCCCTTTTCGGAGATCTTACGTTCCAGGTAAATGAACGCGTCAAGGTGAGCAAACGCAGTCGCCGGAGCAGGGTCCGTCGGGTCGTCCGCAGGTACGTAAACGGCCTGAACGGAAGTGATAGCCCCGTTCCTCGTCGATGTAATTCGTTCCTGCAGTTCACCCAGTTCTGTACCGAGTGTCGGCTGATATCCTACCGCCGATGGCATACGTCCCAGAAGGGCGGATACTTCAGAACCGGCCTGGGAGAATCGGAAAATGTTGTCCACGAACAGCAGCGTGTCGGCACCCGTTGTATCACGGAACCACTCAGCCATTGTCAGAGCCGACAGAGCCACGCGAAGACGAGCACCCGGTGGTTCATTCATCTGACCGAACACCATGCAGGTCTGTTCAATCACGTGTCGACCGGTCGTACCAATCTCCGTTTCCTGCATTTCCAGCCACAGGTCGTTTCCTTCGCGGGTTCGCTCACCAACCCCGGCGAATACCGAGTATCCACCGTGTGCACTGGCGATACGAGCGATCATCTCCGTCAGAATGACTGTCTTACCCAGACCAGCTCCCCCGAACAGACCCGCCTTACCACCGCGGACGAACGGAGTCAGCAGGTCCACGACCTTGATCCCGGTCTCGAAAAGTTCCGTCTTGGCACTCAGAGTATCGAGTGCTGGCGGGCGACGATGAATCGACCAGCGTTCTTCGCAGGCAACCTCGCCGCGACCATCGATTGGTTCGCCCAGCACGTTGAAGACACGTCCGAGTGTAGCTTTGCCCACAGGGACCGACAGCGGCTTGCCAGTGTCGACAACGGTCATGCCGCGACTCATGCCGTCTGTGCTTCCCAGAGCCACGCAGCGAACTCGACCACCGCCAAGGTGCTGCTGGACTTCGCCAGTCACCTTCACGGGATTCCCCTTGATCACTTGTTCGATCTTCAGAGCATTGTAAATCGCTGGTAGATGTCCCTCTGGAAACTCGGCGTCAAACGTCGAGCCGATCACTTGAGAAATCTTACCGTTAACCGCAGTGACACTCATGGGTCAGTTGCCCCGTACACTAAATTGACAAAATTCGACAATGACTTTTTTACTTCAGGCCGGCTGTCTGCAGCAGGCCCAATCTCAGGACGTCTGATTTGATCAGACACCCTGAACCACCGAGACACGCCCGGCGCGGCATTTCCAATGAGTTATTCCAGTGCCGCAGCACCACCAATAATTTCCGCCAGCTCGGAGGTGATCCCCGCCTGACGTGCTCGATTATACTTCTGCTTCAAATCGCCAGCCATCTCGTCCGCGTTTTCCGTCGCACCCTTCATGGCTACCATTCGAGCAATCTGCTCGCTGACAGCAGCATCAAGGAAGCATTTGAAAAGTTTGGCCCGAAACGCTGCAGGCACGATCTCCGCAAGAATCTCCTGAGCCGACGGAAGGAACTCGTAGTCCACCGCCGATTCCGGCTTCTCACCAGCACCACCACCGAGGCTGGAAATTGGCAGGATCGACTCAATGACAGCGAACTGCTTCGAAGAACTGACAAACTGCGTGTAAGCCACATCAAGGCGGTCAATTCGCCCGGCGATGTAGTCGTCCACATAGCGACTTGCCAGAACCTCGACTTCGGAAAACTTCGGCTGATCTTCAAAGTGCGTATAGGCATAAGCCACGGGAATCTTCTGGAAGTTCAGAAACTTAATTCCTCGCTTACCAGACACTTCCAGTGAGTACTCAATTCCCTTTTCCTTCAGCCCGCGAATGTGGGGCAACGCCTGTCGCAAAACGCTGGCGTTGTAGCCACCACAAAGACCGCGATTGGAAGTCAGAATCAGCAGAATGCTTTTCTTCTCTTCAGACGGTTTTTCCAGCAGAGGATGCGAGAACTTCAGATTGGCTCGACCCAAATCGCCGACGATTTCAGAAATCTTCCGAGTGTACTCAGCGGCCTCCGCAGCGCGATCCATAGCCTTCTTAAACCGACTGGTCGCTATCAACTCCATCGTGCGCGTGATCTTGCGGATGTTGCGCACCGCTTTGAGCCGTTTGACAAGTAAGCGTCTGTTCGCCATGGATCAACCACACCTGAAAGTTGGACCGCTCATCCCTACTGACCAACTGCCGACGGAGACCATTTCTCCTGCTCACCAGCCTTGTTACGACAGACAGCCGAATAATACACTCAGCCGCCCAACTCTTAAATCCTAGGCCTTGGCAGACAAACGTGTGACAAACGCTGCCAAAGCCTTTTTCAGCATGCCTTCGATTTCTTCGGTCAAGGCGGCTTCGGCAACCAGCTTGTCACGCATGTCGGCATGCTCAGTTCGAATGAACTCATGCAGTTCTTTTTCCGTCTCAGCAACCTTCGCAACCGGTACTTTGTCGAAGTAACCCTTTGTCCCAGCATAGATCGCGACCACCTGGTCGGCTACGTGCAGAGGACCGAACTGACGCTGCTTCAGCAATTCGACCATGCGGTAACCGCGGTCGAGCTGTGCTTGAGTGTCTTTGTCGAGTTCTGTACCCAGCTGAGCAAACGCTTCGAGTTCGCGGAAGGCCGCGAGGTCGAGTCGCAAACTTCCGGCGATCTTCTTCATCGCCTTTGTCTGAGCGTTACCACCCACGCGGCTGACGGACACACCGACGTTGATCGCCGGGCGAATCCCCTTCCAGAACAAGTCTGGTTCCAGATAGATCTGACCATCAGTAATCGAAATCACGTTGGTCGGAATGTACGCTGATACTTCGCCTTCGAGCGTTTCAATAATCGGCAGGGCCGTCATCGAGCCGCCACCCAGTTCCTTGTTCAGCTTGACGGCACGTTCCAGCAGACGGCTGTGGCAGTAAAACACGTCCCCAGGGAATGCTTCGCGACCTGGCGGACGACGCATCAGCAGCGAAAGCTGACGATAGGCAACGGCCTGCTTGGACAAGTCATCATAGACGATCAGAGTGTGCTTGCCCTTGTACATGAAGTATTCAGCCATCGCCGCACCGGCGTAGGGCCCGATGTACTGCAACGGAGCAGGATCCGCACTGGTGGCTGCGACAATGATTGTATAGTCGAGAGCACCTTTCTCACGGAGAATTTCAACGACGCCGGCGATCGATGACGCTCGCTGACCGCAGGCCACATAGACGCAAATCACGCCCGTGTCTTTTTGGTTCAGAATCGTATCAATCGCAATTGCTGTCTTACCGGTCTTGCGGTCCCCGATGATCAGTTCGCGCTGACCGCGACCAACCGGAGTCATCGCATCGATCGCCTTGATCCCGGTCTGGAGCGGCTCTTTAACTGGCTGACGTTCTGCAACGCCCGCAGCAAGCCATTCAACAGGACGAGATTCTGACGTGATGACAGGGCCCTTGCCGTCGAGCGGATTGCCCAGCGGGTCGACCATGCGTCCCAGCAGAGCTTCGCCGACAGGTACGGACAACAGCTTACCCGTCGAACGAACTTCATCGCCTTCCGCGATCTTCAGGTAGTCCCCGAGAATCACGACGCCGACGCTGTTTTCTTCAAGGTTAAACGCAAAACCGCGTGTGCCGTTTGGAAACTCCAGCATCTCGCCGGACATCACATTCGACAGGCCAGTACAACGGGCAATCCCGTCACCGACTTCAATCACGCGACCAACTTCTGCGGTCTGAATCTGACCGCGAAAGTCTTCAATCTCCTTCTGGATGACTGAAGCGATCTCGTCCGCTTTGAATTTCATTGAAAGCTTTCTCCACCAGACGACCCTTCAGCTGTTTCAGCCGGGATCGCAGCGATGAATCATAAACTGTGTCACCGACCTGCAGTATCACACCACCGAGCAACGACGCATCGATAGTTTCCTGCAGGACTGGCTCAAAATCAAATGTGCTCTTCAGATGGGCCACAATCTGAGAACGCGACGAAGTCGACAGTGCCCGTGCAGACTTCACACGAACACGCCGTTTTCCGGAAGCCTCTTCCTGCAACTTTTCAAGGACGGCCTGAATCTGTGGCAGCATCGAAATGCGGCCATGACGAATCAGCACTCGCAGAAAATTGGCGAAGAACTCCGAACACTTCGGCGCGAGAACTCGATCCACAATGCTCAACTTGTCATCGCGGCCGATAAGATCCGACGACAACAACTCACCGAACTCCGGATTCTTTGCAAGAACATCATCGACCAGCGAATTCAGTTCTTCTTCCGGTGCGGTAACCCCGTTTTCAGCGGCCGCAGTCAAATACGACTGAGCGTACATCGTCGCCACAGCCAGAGTCCCTGGATCTTCCAGAACACTGGCAGGAGAAGATTTAAAACTCGCGTCTGACATGACAAACCTCGAAGACGGCTCACCCGAGCACTGCTCTCGAAATAAACTTATTCAAACAACCAGAACAGCACCAACTCAGCGGGATATTTCCGCGAGAGCCTGGCTTACCAGACGATCCTGGTCACTGTCTTCAAGAACACGCCCGAGAACATGTTCAGTTGCCAGCACGACCTGTGAGTTGATCCGAGTAAACACTTCGGCGAGAGCAGTGTCGGTTGCCTGACGAATCTCATCCTTCGCCCGATCACGAATCAGCCCAACTTCACGCTGAGCATTTGCAATCAGATCCTGACTTGTTCGTTCGGCATCACGACGAGCCTCTGCCACCATCGCCTGAACGGTCTGTTCAGCAGCCTTCAGCTTCTGCTCGTACTCACCCAGCATCGCCTGAGCCTTCCGGCGGTTGTCCTCGGCGTCACTAATCGCCTTCTGAATACCTGCTTCACGCTTATCCAGACCCTGAATCATCGGGCCCCAGGCAAATTTGCCCAGAACAGCAATGAACAGCAGGAATGTGATCAAAGAGAAAAGGGCGAGGTCACCCTTCCACTTCAATGGCACACTCACATCATGCCCACCACCATCACCACCGGAGTGATCATCGTGAGCAGCGTCCGTCACTTCAGCGGCGGGAACAGCTGCATCATGCGATGCATCTTCCGCCAACAAACGTACAGAACCTCCGAAGAGGACCAGACCGCCAATCAGAACCAGGCGGAGCAGACTCTTTGCAGACGTGCAGCACATGGAAATCGCCGACCGAAAACAGGGACAATAGAAAAGCAAAGACGATGACAACCAGCCAATTAGCCAGCAATCATACACACGATCAGAGCAAAGAAGGTCGCACCTTCAATAAGAGCGGCAGCGACGATCATCGCACCGCGAATGTCGCCAGCAACTTCTGGCTGACGAGCCATGCTCTCAACAGCAGCAGCACCAATCTTGGCGATACCGGCAGCAGCGCCCAACATCACGAGACCAGCACCAACCGCACCACCGAGGCTGATCAGCGATTGGCCGCCAGGAGAGGCAGCAGCGGCTTCTTGAGCCATTGCGGGAACACTCATTGCAACAAACGAAGTAGAAACGAAGAAGCACTTTTTAAAGAACTGGGCCACAACAAAACTCCTCTTTCAGTCAGACTCGTCAAAGTGACACCGCCTGTCTCGGGCGACCGGCGAAACCAATTTCAGAACCACTTAGCCAGCACGAACAGCCCCACAACAGAGCCGTCGACACAATCAATATCAGTGCTTATGAATCGCCCCGGCAATAAAGATCGTTACCAGAAAGGAAAACACATAAGCCTGTAGAAATGCAACAAACAACTCAAGGCAGCCAATAAAGACCTGACCAATAATACTTCCGGGGACCACCATCCCATAAATCACGTTGCTCTGATGGGAAGCAACGGCAATGAAACCCAGAATGACTCCCAGCACAGTGTGGCCGCCCATAATGTTCGCAAACAATCGAACTGCCAGCACGCTGTGCTTAATGAAAAAACCAAGCAGCTCAATGACGAACATCATGCCGCCCAGAGCCGCACCACCGGGCCCCGGAACGCCGGTCTCAGGAATCAGGTTTCCAAAGAAACCCTTCACTGACATCGCCTGTGCACCAAAGATGAATGTTGCACCCAAGGCTGTCGCAGCAAGAGCACCCGTCACATTGATTTCACCGGTGGCTGATCCCAGAAATGGAAACGCCCCAAGCAGATTACACAGCAGAATATAGAAGAAACAGCTCCAGACGAACGGAAGGTAACGGTCGGCCGGGTGAGTATAAGTAATGGCGTGTACACCCTGCGCGTGCGGCTGATGCCCGTGAGTATCATGTTTATGATGATCATGCCCATCGCCATGATCATCATGGGAATGATCACCGATCGTCGGACGAACAACCTCATCACGAATAAACAGCGCAATCGCTTCCCAAAAATTCCAGAAACGACCCTTTGCCGGCTGACCCGATGCAACCCGCTTTGCTAATCCGCGAAAAATCAGCAGGCAAAGCAGCAGCACCACAACCTGAAGAACCATAAACTTCGAGAACAAAAATCCTGGCTCGCGAGCCGCCCCGGCGAATGGCTGAGGAATAAAGATCTTCCCCTCCATTGCCTCGTTCACCTGACCGAGCGTCGGATGATCAAGATGCAACGCCTTCAGCTGATACCACGGCACGTCATCAAGACTGCTGTAGGCATGCGGAGACGTGAAGAACTTTGGCACCTCAAAGAAGCCATAGTCGCGAACGTGATGAAAATGATCTTCTCCACTCATTTCCGATTTGTCCGCTGGCCCCAATGATTCAGGAAGAAAGTTAACAACAACACAAGCTATCCAGCTGCCGAGGAATTGCGTTTCAACAACGCCACCTCAATGGCCAGAGCGAGCAAATAAAACCCAATCAGCCATCCAAAGAAATCAACGATTCCTAGTTCTGGCCGAAGTATCCGCACAACCAATGCTGTCACAGCCACAGTAAAGAGACGAATCATCGTCTGAATCAGGGCGGCAGCTAAATCGTTTCGAAAAATAGCGATCCCCGAAACGAAAACAACGATCCAGCCAGGAACCAGAACGGCAATTGCCGCAAGTGACATCCACCAGACTCCCGGCGAACCTCTTAAGGCCCTCGCCGGCCAAAAACACAGAACCCAACCCAGAGCGACAAAGAACGTCAACCACAGTGCAGCGATGAGGCCACCACCTCGAGATGTTTGATTCACTCGGAGCACGCCTCCCGGTCGTCAGGTGGTTTTTGCTTTTTCTTTGCAGACTCCTGATCCAGGCGCTGCACGAGCTGATAAAACGAAATCCCGGCAACAAAAAAACCAACGAGAGAACCACAGATCGTGAAGACAGGACTCAACCCATACCTGCGGTCGAGCCAAAAACCCGCTAGAACCATTAAACCCAGTGACATCGCGCCAGAAACGACCTCATGAGCCGCTCTGTATGCCTGAGCAATCTGAGCAACTTTTTTTCTGCGACGATTCGAGTCTTCTGGTGAGCTGCCGGACAATCGTGAATGACTCCAACAGCTATTCTGAAATCCTATGCGAGGCGGAGAGTCTAGGGTTGTCGTAAAACTGAGTCAAAGAGCCACGTGAAGTGGCTTGGCAATTCCCGGAAACGGGAGGTCACAGGCTCGGCGAAGTAAGCTGTTCTCGTTACATCGGTTGCTCCTGACGCGACTCGCAGATGCCTCGTGCTGTCAGGCAGCTGACGGAACGCTGCGGTTTTCGATTCCAGCAGCCGTCTGGAGCTCCAGCTCCGAGAAAAAAAGCCGAATTCGTGGCGGATCCTGAATCCGGATTGTTCGATCCTCGCCATTGACTGTTTTCGTTCTGCCTTTCAGGCTGCCGCCAGACATGCCAGACTGATCTCAGACGTCGCTCATCCCGACGTGCTGAAGTCATCATTCTCAACAACTACGTTTATCAAAAGTGTCTTTATGTCTCTCTCACCTACAATTCGGGCTGTTGTTTTTGACCTTGATGGTCTGATGTTAAATACCGAGGACGTGTTTGAATTGGCTGGCATTGAACTGATGGCTCGCCGGGGGCTGGTGATGACGGACGAGGTTCGGCACGGGATGATGGGGCGGCGACCGGCAGAAGCCTTCACAGTCCTGAAGACTTTGACGGGAATCAAAGACCGCATGGAAGACCTGATGCTGGAGACAAAGGTACTGTTCGAGTCCATCGCTCAGGATCGCCTTGCCACCATGCCCGGTCTTCAGGAAGTCTTTGACCTGATTGAAGCCAAAGAACTGCCGTGTGCAGTTGCGACATCGTCACCCCGCGCCTACATGACTCACCTTCTTGAAAAATTTGACCTGCTTCACCGGATGAGTTTTACGTTGACCGCTGAAGACGTATTGCACGGCAAGCCGCATCCCGAGATTTATTTGACAGCGGCTGAGCGGCTGAATGTGGCTCCGGCGGAGATGCTTGTTCTTGAGGACAGTGAAACGGGAACTCGTGCCGCGGCCGCAGCGGGCGCTTTTGTGGTTTCGGTTCCCAGTCGCCATACCAGCTTTGGCGATTTCAGCATGAGCCGCCTGGTGATTCCAAGTCTGCTGGATGAACGACTCCATGCACTGTTGCGATGAGTTGGACCTGTCGCTATTCAGCTAATGATGCTCCAAAAGAAAAACAACCGGCCCCCAACTTTTCGAGGTTACACCCAAACACAGGTGCCACTCGCTCGCGGCGCGGGCTCAGCACTTAGCCGCACGCTTCAGCATGGGAACGGGGTCAGGCACTTTGATGTCTTCTTGAGCTGGACCAGGTCGCACGCCCGGCGATTCTCGCGTTACTTGATGAGTTTGACGCAGGGGAGATCACAGTCGAAGCGCTTGCCGAGTTGGTCACGCTTTCAATCCTTTGATCAGGTGATGTACGACTCGAAAGGGTCAGAGTGATCATGGCAAAATGCACTACTGGCAAACAAGTGAAAATGGGCACGCGACCCAATCCATGATCGGCTGTGCCGTCGGCCTGCTCGATTTTCTCGCCACCGGCGCCGAGTTCCCGTCCATGATCGATGCGATTTCGCCTCGGTACAGGTGTTTTTCCGAGTTGTCCGGTGTTGCTTGCTCCGTCTCCCTTTCGTTTAACACGAATTATTCGTAACCCGACACTAAGCGAGGGATCGGCAACAAAATCCCTCGCCAACGCGTCGGGTTACCAAAAAATAGCCAGCCGAGTTGCTATAATTACCCTGGATCATTATCCATGGCCCAGCCCTCAAAGGCGAAGTGCTCAGTTAACTAACCAAGGTCCCCATCCTTGAACCCAAACCCACTTCCCGCTCGACGCGATTTCCCCTCCGGCCTCAGCAGCGGCTTTGCAGGCTTCGCAGCGTCCAAAAAAAATCTCCTATGAGTACCACCGGAACTTTTCGCCGTGGCTTGCTGGCTTTGGCCCTCGTGGGCTTGGCCTTGGTCCTGCCCACGGCCGTGGCGGTGGCTGCGCCGGCGGAGGAGCAGGATTTTGCGGCGCTGCAGGCAGAGACGAAGAAGGTTTTCGAGGATCGCGTCACGCCCTTCTTCAATACCTATTGCACGAAGTGTCACGGACTCTACAAAATGGAGGGCGGCATCACCTTCATCCCGGCGCTAAAGGCTCCCGGCGTTCCCTCCTCGACCAAGTCATGGAATCAGGCGCTGGCTAATGTGAAGGCGCACGACATGCCGCCTGAGGATGCGGACAAGCAGCCGACGGATGAGGAGCGGCAGATGTTCGTCGACTGGGTGGGGACGATCAAATTTCTCAGCCCGAAGGACCCGGGCGCGTTTGTGATCCGTCGGCTGACCAAGGTGGAGTATGGCAATACACTGCGGGATCTCTTCGGAGTGGACCCGGCGGTCGCGGCGGAGTTGCCGGATGAGGTGTTCGGCGCGGGGTATCTCAATTCGGTGTCGCCGCTCCAGTCGGAGAAATATCTCGGCATCGCCAACGAAGTGCTGGAGCGGATTTTGGCGCCCATCAATCAGCCGCCGACGGACGTGCAAAATCGGCTCTTCGGCGACACGCCCGCGTCCGGCAGCGATCTCCGCGCGGCGGCTAGAACGGTTGCGAGCAAGCTGGCCCGAAGTGCCTATCGCCGGCCAGCATTGGAGGCGGAGCTGGATCTTTTGGTGCGGGTCTTCGATCTGGCGCAGGAAAACCAACTCGACTACCCGGCGGCGTTGCGGCTGATGCTCAAGGCCGTCCTCGTTTCTCCGCAGTTCCTGTTCATCACACCGGAGAAGGAGCCGGAAGCGGGGCAGACGATCGTGCCGCTGGATGACTATCAACTGGCGTCGCGCCTGTCATATCTACTCTGGGCCACGATGCCCGATGCGGAACTATCTTCGCTCGCTAACAACGGCACCATTCACGAGCCCGCAGTCCTCCAGTCGCAGGTGCAGCGGCTGCTCGCCGATCCGCGGTCACGGGCGTTGTTCGATGGCTTCGGCGCGCAGTGGCTCGGACTCGTAGAGCTGGAGAGCAAGACCTTCGACACCGCGATGTTTCCGCAAATGACCGCCGAGATGCGCGCGGCGATGGTTGACGAGGCGCGGCTGTTCTTCGACAGCATCATCCGCGAAAACCGCAGCGTGATCGGCTTCGTGGACAGCGATTACACCTTCCTGAACGAAACTCTCGCCGCGCTGTACGGTCTGGAAAAAACCGTCTCCGGACCGGAGATGCGCATGGTGAAGCTGGAGGACGCGAATCGCGGCGGGATCCTCGGCATGCCCGGCATCCTGGCGACGACCTCGTTCCCGAATCGCACCAGCCCCGTGAAACGCGGCGTGTGGGTGCTCGAACAAGTGCTTGGCGAACACGTGCCGCCGCCGCCGCCGAACGTTCCGCCTTTGGAAAAGCAGGACAAGCAAGCGGTGGAAAATCTGACCCTGCGGCAGCGTACGGAGCTCCATCGAACGAACGCCGCGTGTGCGAATTGCCACAAGATTCTCGATCCGATCGGCTTTGGTTTGGAGAACTTCGACGCCATCGGACGCTGGCGGGATCAGGACGATACGGGCGGAGCGATCGATGCCGCGGGCGAGTTGCCGGGCGAAAAACGATTCTCCTCTCCCCGGGAGCTGAAAGCCATCATCGCCGAGAGGAAGGACGAGCTGGCACGCAACCTCACGCGGAAACTGCTGGCCTATGCCCTGTGCCGCCAGCTCGAAGGCTACGATGAGATCGTGGTCGATCAACTGATGGAGACCATCGCCAAGGATGGTTACCGCATGCAGACGCTCATTTCCGAAATCGTCACCAGTTATCCGTTCGTCAATCGCCGCATTCATGAACCCAAGGAATCGTCCCCCAAGGAATCATCCAATGATCAATAACTTCCGCATCGATCGTCGCACCTCTTTGAGAGGGCTCGGCGCCGCCCTCGCGCTGCCGCTTTTGGAAACCATGGGCTGGGCCGACTCAGGCGATGGCAAGACGGTCAAACCACCGGTGCGCCTTGGCTTCATGTATATGCCGCACGGCGTGATTCCGGATCAGTTCTGGCCGGCGGATGCGGAGAGCTTTCTGACTTCGTCGCCGCCCGCTTTGGAATCGCTGCAACCCGTGCTCGACCAGTGCCTGCTCATGAAGGGCATCTCAGGCGTGCCGATCTCGCCTTTCGGTGGCGCGCCGCACGCGCTGGAACTCTCGACCTGGCTGACGGCGCAACTGCCCGATGCGGACAAGCGGAGCCAGATCAGCATTGCGATTTCCGCGGATCAGATCGCGGCCAACTATGTGGGCGGTTTCACCTCGTTGCCCTCGCTGGAGTTGGCCACGATGCCGCAGACGCACAAGGAAAACCAGATGGGGCTGAACGAAGGATATTACACGCACTGCAGCTTCCGTTCGCCGACGCAGGCCGTCCCCGCCGAGACGAATCCGCGCAGCGTGCTCAACCGGCTTTTCGGAAAAACCGACCAACCTGGACAACTCGCCAAAGCGGACCCGCTCGATCGGCAGATGCTCGACCTGGTGCTCGATGGCGCCAAAGACCTGCGTCGGAAACTGACCCAGGACGACCAGCAGAAACTGGATGAATACCTCGACAGCGTGCGCGCCGTGGAGCGTCGTATCGCCGCCATCGAATATCGCCAAAAAGAGGCCGCGTTGGAGAAGGCCGGAGTCGTTTCGAGCAAACGCAACGCCTCCGATTCCCCGCCCATCGAAATCAAAATTCCCCAGGGCGACAAACGCAGCGAATACATGCAGGTCATGTGCGACCTCAACGTGCTCGCCTTCCAGACCGACACGACTCGTGTCAGCACCTACATCGGCTCCACGCCGAACGGTGTTTCCTATCCCGAGCTCGGGTTCAAGGACGAGCATCACTCCCAGACCCATCACGAAAACAGGCCCGAGCAGGTCGCGAAAGTCGCCGCCATCACCGCGTTCAACATCGCCCAGTTCGCCTACATGGTGAAGAAGATGGCCAGCCTCCGCGAAGGCGACGGCACGCTGCTCGACAACTGCATCATGATGTGGGGCTCAGGCCTGGAAGACGGCAACAAACATTCCCGCGAAAACCTCCCCTTCATCATCGCCGGCAAAGGTGGCGGCACGATCAACACGGGACGCTTCCTCCCAAACACGAAAGGCAATCAAGGCGACCTGCTCACCACGATCCTGGCCTGCGCCGGCATCCCGCTCGATCGCCCCATCGGCATTGCGACAAGGCAAGTTAAGGAGATGACCCACAATCTCTAACCAACCATGTAGACTCCTCGCCATGCGGTGAGGGCAGACGTGGGGGAAGAAAATGGGAGGGTATGCGATCTGAGTGCAGCTCTGCCGTCATCCGGATAAGCGCGGAGCACAATTCGCAAGTTTGCGGATCACGCGAATTGTGCTGGAACGGGTGGACGTGATGTGGGCTTAGAATGATTCCGTTCGGCACTGAACACGAGCGGCGGAAGCTTGAAGGCGGACCTAATTGCTGCGTTTTAGTCATCAAAGAGGCCTGACCCCTTTTTTCCCTCTGACCCCTTTTTCCCCTTTGTTTTCGATCACATCAAACCACACCGATTCCTTTGAGTTGGCATCGCCGTTGTAGTTGATAGTCACTTCTTCGCCTGCCTGGATATCACGGATGGCAATGTAGTTCTTCATTTGGCCGCTGACATCTTCGTAGCGAGCATTGGGCGAGTACGAGTGATTGTAAAGAGAACCAAATCCGAGCGCTATTGCGACCGTGTTCTTACCCCACGCGAACATGTAGTGTGAAAGCACAGTGTCCTCCTGATCGACGTTGATTTCTTTGGCGGGCATCACCAAAACCGGTGCTCGCTCAAAGACTGTGCCGTCTGGGATAAAGTCAGTCGCAAAAATGCCCCGACCTTTGGCGGGTATTTTCCGGACTTCGATGAGCGATGTTTGTCGAATGATCATGGATAATCAATACCTGAAGAACATTATGGGACATTCTACTTTCCCTATAAATCACAATGCAGCTTTTGCGATTCCTTTTCAGAGATTGTTGCAAAGAATCTGTAGAACGCACTGCGATCCGATCCTCGAGGTGCGCCGACGGACGCATTGACGGAGGAATCAACAAGGACCCTAAAACTGGCAAGCCAGTACCTTTTTTTATTTAGTACTGCCCGAATTAACGGACAACAATAACTATTGAACAATGTCGTAGCAGCAGATGATTTCCTGATCGCGGAGATAGAGCTTGCCGTTGGCAATTACAGGATGAGTCCAGATGCGTCCCTGAGGATTTCGCTGAGTTGTCTGAGGATCCAGTTTGAAGCGGCTCACTTCTTTGTAGCCTTCCGAAGTGGCCTCAACCAGGAAGCAGTCGCCTGATTCTTCGGCCAGGCAATAAAGCATTCCGTCGGCGAATGCGACTGCGCCTTTGCTGGCGTTCTTCTTGTCATCACTCCAAACCTGTTCACCGGTCATGAAGTTCTGGCAGACCATTCCGGTTGCATCGCTGTGACCGTAGATGTAGTCGCCGATCAATACCACGCCGCCGTGGTGATTCTTCATCACTTTGTTCTCGTAAATCTTTTCGACTTTATTATCTGCCGTAATATTCAGCAGCATGCAGCCGGCACCGTAACCAGCGGTCATGTAAACAAAGCCGTCCTCGTAGATTGGAGTTGGAATTACAGCGACTCGACCCGGAAAATCATGCTGCCACAGCACTTTTCCGTTGGCGGCATCGAGCCCAAAGACTTTGGATTCGGTCAGCTGGATGTACTGTCGCTTACCAAAATGATCGACAGCCAAAATCGACGAATAATGAGCGCCGACGGTCATCTCAGCAGACTGCCAAAGCTTCTCACCGGTCTTCAGATTGAAGCAGGCCACAGTTCCGTTGGCCCCGCCCGGAGTTACAAGAACTTTGTCATCGTCAACCAGAGCCGATTCGCAATAACCCCAGCTTGGGATTCCGCCACCCAGTTCTGTCAGACTGACTCGCCATTTTTCGGCACCATCAGCAGCGGACAGGCAAACGACATCACCTTTTCCGCCCATGGCAATAATCAGATCCTGGGCAAATGTGGGCGTACTGCGCGGTCCACCGCCCCAGCCATTTTCCAGAAATGGCCCAATGCTGGTCTGCCAGATTTTTTCGCCCGACTTCACGTTGATCGCCACGACGAACTCTTTGGACTCGGGTGTCGAGCCATCCGCGCCCATCGTGTAGAGCACATCGCCGACAACCGAAACGCCTGAGTATCCAAGACCCGCGTCTTTGGATGTCCACAGCTTCTTTGGGCCGCCTTCTGGCCACTGCTTCAGCAATCCGGTTTCGGTTGAAATATCGTCACGATTTGGACCGCGCCAGGAAGGCCAGTCGCCGGCAATCGCGGCAGCCTGGGAGACAGAAAGTGCACCAATAACGAATGCAAGAGCCGTAAAACGCATGACTGATCCTGAACTAAACGATTCAACAAGGATGAGGAACGTCTCCGTCATCCACAAAACAGGGGGAGGCTGCTGCGGAGCCAATTGTCTCCATTAGGGGCTGAATTCAGGTGGGATCTGCCCGGCAGCATGACCGTGTGAGAAAATGTAGCAGATGCCCGCACAGTTGTCTTTGGACTTCGGGATCATCAAAAAAACGGGGGAATCCGGAATTGAAACAGCGTGAGATTTCGTCATAGTGCCAATATTCTGCGGTGATCCTTCGTGAGGATTCTGCGGCACCTGCCTCCGCTTCCCCGCCCGATTGCTTCGACCGCACAGTTTGGCTTCTTGTCGCCACACTGCCTTTGCCCCTTCGCCAGCGGCCGCGCTCAGCGCTGTCATGTTCGATGGTCAGTGACCGCTCTGAATGGAGTTTGTTGTCTCATGTTCATGCGTCCCGTGTTGTGTTTGTTTTCTGCCGTACTCGTTCTGTCCGCATTCAACGTCAGCGCGCAGGACGAAACGCCTGCCACTAAAGAAGCCCCGAAATTGGAAACTACTCTCGATAAAGCCAGCTACGCGATTGGCTACAACATTGGCAAAGACTTGAAGCGTCAGGGTCTGGCCCTGGACCCTAAGACGATTGCCGAGGGAATCGCAGCCGCTCTGGACGGCACCAAATCCGCTCTGACCGAAGAAGAGGTTGCCGAAGTCTTTGCCGGTCTTCGTCAGGAAATGATGAAGAAGGAATCCGAAAAGGGAACAAAGAATCTGGAAGCCGGCAAAAAGTTTCTTGAAGAGAACAAGAAAAAGGAAGGCGTAAAGATCACCAAGTCCGGCCTGCAATATCTTGTCATCAAAGAAGGTGACGGCGCTATTCCAACCAAAGCCAGCACGGTCAGCACCCATTACCGCGGAACTCTCATTAACGGCACCGTCTTCGACAGTTCCTTCGAAGGCGACGCACCAGCAAAGGGTGACGAGCCTGTTTCTTTCGGAGTGACTCAGGTGATCAAGGGCTGGACAGAGGCGCTGCAGCTGATGAAAGTCGGCTCACACTACCGCCTGTTCATTCCAAGCGAACTTGCCTACGGCGAAAACGGCCCAGGCGAAATCGGAGCCAACTCCACATTGGTCTTCGAAATCTATCTGATGGACTCCAAAGAGTAATCCAGACAGCTGGACTCAGAATCCGAAAGCCCGACGTTACGATGACGCCGGGCTTTTTTCATGCTCCAGTGAAAACTCGCCGCTTCTTCCAGCCAAATTGGATGTTCCATGAAATCAGTGAGAAGATCGGCAACAACGATAAACATCTCCATCCGTCACGCTTGCTGGATTCTGCCGCCCCTTTCGAATTTCAGGCGAATCGCCGTGCTGAACATAGCGTGCGGCTTTGTGGTATGCCTGGCATTTGCTGCGACGGCTCGATCTGGGTCGGCTCAGGAATCGACATTCCGGCACGCAGTTGTCGCGGCCGATCATCAGGCGGCCAGCGAGGCGGGTGCGAAGATTTTGCGGCAGGGTGGAAACGTCGTGGATGCGGCCGTGGCCACTTCATTTGCCTTGTCTGTTGTACGACCAGCCAGCTGCGGGATCGGCGGCGGCGGATTCATGGTCTTCTGGGACGCCAAACAACAAAAATCCATTGCCGTGGACTACCGTGAACGAGCGCCGGCAGCCGCGACAGCCGATCGATTTGCCAGCGGCGATGCTTCGGAACCGCTGAGCGTGCGAGGCGGACTTGCGTCAGGAATCCCGGGAAATGTGGCTGGCCTGTGCTACATGGCAGAAAAGTTTGGAACGCTGCCGATCTCTGTCCTGGTCCAGCCGGCGATTGAACTGTGCCGAGACGGAGTGGAAGTCGACGCGCATGATATGGAAGTCCAGTCATCGACTTTGGCCACGCTGGAAAAATATCCCGGTTACCGCGAAAGGTTTTCTCTGCTGCGAAACCAGTATCTCAATGACGGGCGCCGCTGGAAACGCGGTGATCGCTTTCATTCCCCGCAGCTAAAAGTTCTCGAAGCCATTGCGGCTCACGGCACCGCTGGTTTTTATCAAGGGCCTGTCGCTGAAGCGATCGCCGCGACTGCAGTGAAGGAAGGAGGCGTGATGACGACCGCGGATCTCGCCGACTATGTGCCGACCGAAAGAGCGGCTCTCTCTTCCGAGTTTCATGGGCGCCGGATCATGACGATGCCTCCTCCTTCCAGCGGTGGCATTGCACTTTTGCAGACTCTGCAGAGCCTGGAAGCGTGGGAAAATCAGACTGGCCGCTCCTTGCATCAGCTGGAACATAACACGGTCGACTATGTTCACGTGGTCACGGAAGTTCTGAAGCATGCGTTTGCGGATCGTGCCGAGTTTCTGGGAGATACGGACTTCGTTGCCGTCCCTGTGGAACGCATGCTCAGTCGCGACTATGCCGCCGCGATTGCGAAGAAGATTGTTCCGAACAAGACACTGCCCATGAGTTCTTATGGCCGATTTTTCCTGAATCCTGACGGTGGCACGAGCCACTTTTCGGTGATCGATAACGCTGGAAACGCGGTCGCCTGTACTGAGACGATCAATCTGACGTTTGGCAGTTTTGTTGTGGTGCCGGAGTATGGAATTATCCTCAATAACCAGATGGACGATTTTACTGCCAACCCTGGCAAGCCAAACGCCTTCGGCCTGATCCAGAGCAAGGCAAATGCGGTTGAGCCCGGTAAAAGACCGCTGAGCAGCATGACTCCGTCCATTGTGATTGAAGACGGAAAGGCCACGTATGCCTGCGGCGCTTCCGGCGGCCCGCGGATCATCACTGCGACTCTGCAAAGTCTGCTGAATCATACCGTGTTTGAATTGTCGGCCGCTGACTCTGTTGCCGCCGCCCGATTTCATCATCAGTGGTCACCCGATGAGTTGCTGCTTGAGCCATCGCTGGAAAAATCCATTGGTCCCGGACTCAAGGCGAAAGGCCACACGATCCAGCGGACCTCTGCCCTGGCAGCGACGCAGGCGGCTTCCGCCCACGACGGTTCACTGGGCGGAGGCAGTGACCCGCGCAAGCACGGCCAACCGGCCGGTCATTGACTATGCCTGACCGGCCTGCAGCCGTGCGGCTTTCAGCGTGTTCTGCAGCAGCATTGCAATGGTCATGGGGCCCACACCGCCGGGAACGGGTGTGATGGCCGACGCGATGGCACTGGCTTCGGCATAATGAACATCTCCGACCAACCGATCACCGACTCGATTGATACCCACATCAATAACGACGGCACCCGGTCGGATCATTTCACCGCGAACGAATTCGGGGATCCCCACAGCCGCAACGATGATGTCGGCTTCACGGCAGATGGCGGCAATGTTTTTCGTGCGACTGTGACAAACCGTCACCGTTGCGTCGGCACCTTTTTGAAGCAACAGAGCGGCCATTGGTTTGCCGACAATGTCGCTTCGTCCGATGATCACCGCGTGCTGGCCGGCCGTAGCGGTCCCTGAAACTTCCAGCATTTTCATCACACCGGCCGGAGTACACGGCAGAAATCTCGGACGCCCCTGCAGCATCAGTCCGACGTTTTCCGGATGAAACGCATCCACATCCTTGATCGGATGGACGGCATCAAGAACTGCGGTGGCATCAATCTGTTTGGGAAGCGGCAGCTGGACGAGAATCCCATGCACGGCCCGATCGGTGTTCAGGCGCTGCACAAGTTCCAGCAGCTCCTGCTGAGTAGTGCTGACCGGAAGTCGGTGCAGCGTGCTCACCATCCCAGCTTTTTCGCACGCCTTTTCCTTGTTGCGGACATACACCTGACTGGCTGGGTCATCTCCGACCAGCACAGCCGCCAGATGTGGCACAATTCCGGTTTGTTCGCGAAACGTCTGAACTGACTCTGCAACGCTGTGCCGCGTCTGTTCGGCGATGAGTTTTCCGTCAATTACCTTGGCATTCATCGAACAACAATTCTCCTGTCAGTATCGGCTGAAGTCGGTTGCGGCTTCAGTTCAGGAATATCACTGACGCAGGTTGGATTCGACCGTGTCTTTACTGCACGACTTAGCACAGCGATCAGATCTTCCAGTCGGAAGGGTTTCTGCAAAACAGCTTCTACCAAAGGCAGCTTACAGAAGTCTCCCAGATTTTCGGAAAAATAGCCGCTGATCAGGACGACGGGAATCTGAATCCCTTTATTCGATAATTCTTCCACCATCAACCGACCGTCGACAATCAGGGACTTTGTGCTTCACAGCGACTTCATGCTTTAATTGTGAAGTCGTCGGGCATACCATAAATTTCTGCCTGACTCTATTTCTGCTGTTGAAGCGGCGGGAATCCTGCCCCTTTAAAAGTTATCTGGCCCCATCGCTGGATTTCGTCTCATGAAAACTGCCATCCCCGGTTACGTGATTGCCGTTCTGCTGTGCCATGGATTTGTGGCGCCGCTCTGGAGTCAGACTCCCCTCGATTTCAATCGCGACATTCGTCCGATCCTTGCTGAAAACTGCCTGTACTGTCACGGGCAGGATGGCAATAAACGGCAGGGTGATCTCCGATTGGATGATCGGGATGCGGCGATTGCAGCCGGAGCCGTCGTCCCGGGAGACACAGCTGCGAGCTCCATGATTCAGCGAATTCATTCTGAGAATCCTGACGAACAAATGCCGCCCGCCAGCTCGAACCGAAAGCTTTCGGTCGAGCAGAAAGAAATCCTTACGCGTTGGATTGCTGAGGGCGCGGGTTACCGAAAACATTGGGCATTTCTCACGCCCGAACGTCCGCCTGAACCCGCAGTGCAAAAAACTGACTGGGCTCGAAACCCCATCGATCGCTTTGTCCTCGCGAAGCTGGAAGATGCCGGCCTTCATCCGTCACCGGAAGCTGAGCGAGCGACTCTGATTCGACGGCTGCATATCGATCTCACCGGATTGCCTCCGACGCCGGAAGAGGTGGATGCTTTTGTTGCCAGTGAAAATCCAAATGCTTTCGAAAATCTTGTCGACCGTCTTCTGGCCAGCCCGCACTACGGTGAACGAATGGCATTAAGCTGGCTCGATGCCGCTCGCTACGCCGACAGCAACGGCTTTCAGCAGGACGGAGATACCTGGCAGTGGATGTGGCGCGACTGGGTCGTCAAGGCCATCAATGAAGACCTGCCATTCGACAAATTTACCATCTGGCAGCTTGCGGGCGACCTTCTTCCCGATGCGAATGACGCGCAAAAAATCGCCAGTGGATTCAATCGCAATCATCTGCTGAATGGCGAAGGGGGTGCGATCGCAGAAGAACAGCGGTGGGTCATCCTGTTCGATCGAATGGAAACGACATCGACGACCTGGCTTGGGCTGACGATGAATTGCACGCAGTGTCACGATCACAAGTACGATCCGATCACGCAGAAGGATTACTACAGTCTGCTGGATGCTTTCAATCGAGTTCCTGAATCGGGCACTCCTCAGTATTTTTCGTCTCGCATTCGACTGGCCGCACCGTTCGTCGAAATACAGTCGGAAGAAAACAGAACGCGGATCGCCGACTTTGACAGCCAGATCACGGCGGCTGATTCAGAAGCCACCAGGGTTCTGGACAGCGCGTATTCTGACTGGAAGGTCAGTTTGTCGGCCGCTGAAAATTCGGCGGCCGAGGGACTTCCCGAGTCGATTGTCGGCCTGCTGGATAAGCCTGAGGCCGAGCGGTCTGAGGAAGAGAAGAAGACTGTTGAGACCGATCTTCGCAAGCACTTTCAGGAGCAAGTTCAGCCCGGCCTGGCGGACAAATATCCGGTGCTTAAACAACGCGATGAACTTCGCAAACAACTGGCCGCTTACCGAGCAGATCAGATCCCGCGGGTGATGACCATGAGCGACGCACAGCCTCGCGAGACAAAAATTCTTTCGCGGGGTGAGTATCTGAATCCGACGGAAAAAGTGACTTTTGCCACACCCGCTTTTTTGCCACCAATGCCTGCGGATGCCCCGCAGAATCGGCTGGGATTTGCGCAGTGGCTGGTGTCGCCCGAGCATCCGCTGACGGCGCGAGTTCAGGTAAATCGTATGTGGCAGCACTTCTTCGGTGCCGGGCTGGTGAAGACGGCCGAAGACTTCGGCGTTCAAAGTGAATTTCCGATTCACGGGCCGTTGCTGGACTGGCTGGCGGTTGAGTTCCGGGAAAAGGGCTGGAGCATGAAGCATATGCATCGCCTGATTCTGACGAGTGCCACGTATCGACAGTCCGCTAAACTGACTGAGGAACTCAAAACACACGACCCCGAAAATCGGTTGTTTGCGCGGGCCTCTCGCTTTCGCATGCCGTCGCTGGTTTTGCGAGACTGGGCTCTGGCAGCCAGTGAATTGCTGAATTCAAAAATTGGCGGCGTCCCTGTGTATCCGTATCAGCCGGATGATATTTGGGAGTCGCTGGCGATCACGAAGGAACGCGACTTCTCTTATCCCGCGTCCAGTGGTGCGGATCTTTATCGCCGGAGTCTGTACACCTTCTGGCGTCGAACGGTGGGGCCAGCCAATATGTTTGATACCGCAAACCGGCAGATCTGCCGAGTTCGAATGCAGGCGACAAGCACTCCTCTGCATGCCTTGACGACTTTGAATGATCCAACATGGGTCGAGGCTGCTCGAATGCTGGCGGAACGCTGCTGCCAGGCTTCGGCTGAGACGGATGTTCGACTAACGCGGGCCTTTCGTCAGGTCGTTGGTCGAACGCCTCGTGAGCAGGACCTTGTGATTCTGCGGCGAGCGTATGAACGACAGCTGAAAATGTATTCCGAAAACAGCGACGCGGCAAAAGCTCTGCTGACCGTGGGTGCGTCACCGCCTGACGAATCTCTTAACGCGGCAGAGCATGCCGCACTGTCAGCGGTTTGCCTCGCGATTCTGAATCTTGACGAAGCGCTGACTCGCGAATAAACGCCACGCTGCTTGCCGCCTTTGCTGAAATTTTATCGCATTCACGTCTGATGAGTCTCATGACAAATCCTTATCTCGAAAACATCGCCCGAGTGACACGTCGCCAGCTGTTCGGAGCGTCCTCCAGTGGCATTGGCCTGGCGGCTCTGGCTTCGCTCACCGGTACTTCGGCTGCTCAGGGCACTGAGGCAGGTCTACCGGACCTGCCCCATTTTGCTCCGAAAGCCAAACGCGTTGTCGTGCTGTGGCAGGGTGGCGGGCCATCGCATGTGGATCTGTTTGATGATAAACCGGTGATGCGTCAAATGGCCGGACAGGACATTCCTGAGACCGTTCGCGGGACGACTCGCCTGTCCACAATGTCCAGCGGTTATGGCAAGTGGCCCTGCTTGCCGTCCATCAAACCGTTTCGCCAATATGGCTTGGCGGGAACATCGCTGAGTACAATGCTGCCGAACGTGGGTTCCCTGGCGGATGATATCTGCGTTGTGCGAAGCATGCACACGGAAGCCGTGAATCACGCGCCCGGCGTGACGTTTTTCATGACGGGCGCACAGGTCCCCGGCCGACCAAGTATGGGAGCCTGGCTGTCGTACGGTCTGGGCAGCGAAACCGACAATCTGCCAACGTTTGTCGTGATGACATCCAGTGATAAAGCGAAAACCTGCGGTCAGTTGTTCTTTGATTATTACTGGGGCAGCGGATTTTTGCCCAGCCGATTTCAGGGTGTTCGCTTTCGGAATACCGGTGATCTTGTTCCCTATCTGACAAATCCACCGGGCGTGACACCGGAATCTCGTCGCGCTCTGCTGGATGACATTGCCGCTATGAATCAGGCTCATCTGGCGGACTACGGCGATCCTGAAATTGACACGCGCATCGCGCAGTATGAAATGGCCTTTCGGATGCAGTCGAGCGTTCCGGACCTCGTCGATTTTTCTGGCGAAACCAAAGCGACTCTTGATCGTTACGGGGCGGATGCTCTGGTGAAGGGCACCTTTGCAAACAACTGCCTGATCACTCGCCGCCTGCTGGAACGCGGCGTTCGCTTTGTGCAGCTGATGCATGCCGGCTGGGACCAGCACGGAAACCTGCATACTCAACTGGAGCAGCAGTGCATCGACACCGAAGGTCCATCCGCAGCGCTGGTGAAGGATCTGAAGGAACGCGGAATGCTGGACGACACGCTCGTAGTCTGGGGCGGGGAATTCGGTCGAACTCCTTTCGGCCAGGGAGATCCCGTGAATCCCAAAGGGCGCGATCACTTTGGTCGAGCCTACAGCTGGTGGATGGCGGGCGGAGGAATCAAGCCTGGCACCGTCTACGGCGAAACGGACGACTTCGCGTGGAATGTCGTTTCAAATCCGGTGCATGTTCACGACATGCAGGCCACGATGCTGCACCTGTGCGGTGTCGACCACACGCGTCTGACGTTTCGTTACCAGGGCCGCCAGTACCGCCTGACCGATGTACACGGGGAAGTCGTTGAGGGAATCCTTGCGTAACGCCGTCATTGAAAAATTATGCCATAGAAAAACATGGCTCAATAACCGTCAGCCGATCGTGTTCTCAAATCACAGCAGCTCATGGATGGGCGTGCCATCACAGACTGGCATCGGTCGACCATCGGCCAGATGATAAGTGATGTGCTGAGCATCGTAGCCGAGCGCATCGAAGACGGTGGCGTGGATGTCGGCCGGAGTCACCGGGCGGATCAGTGGTCGTGCGCCTGTTTTGTCCGATTCGCCGATGACCTGGCCACCACGAATTCCGCCGCCGGCGAGCACCATGGAATAACACTGAGGCCAGTGATCGCGGCCCGCTTCTTTGTTAATGACCGGAGTCCGGCCAAAGTCGCCCATCCAGATGACCAGCGTTTCGTCCAGCAGGCCGCGTTCTGACAAGTCGTCGAGCAGCGCGACGTACGCTTTTTCCATCGGCGGAACCAGACGATCCTTCATTTGCTTGAAGTTGTCTTTGTGCGTATCCCAGGTGATGCTCGGCCCGTTGACCGTTGTCACAAAACGACTGCCTGCTTCCACCAATCGGCGAGCCAGCAGATGCGATTGACCCCAACTGTGTCGACCATAACAGTCTCGCACGGCATCCGGTTCTTATGTCCGCCGTGATTGTGATGTAGCGTCCGCACGATGGACAGCTTGTCCATCCGCTTCGCCACTTCCGGAAGCAGTTCCGAAATCTCTATGCCCGGGACGTTGGTGGCGATTGGATCAAAGCTGCCGCGAATCTCAGAGGGAGCGTGTGGCTTCATGTCCCACAGGTCAATGTGGCTGGGCGCGCCACAGTTGAAAATCATGATCACGGATTTTGCACGGCCAGTCTTCGTGGCCAGTGACGATGCAACGGGCGACGGCGCAGCGGATAAAGAACCTGCCTGACCGATGGCGCCCCAAAACTGATGCAAAGCTCCCAGACCCGCGGCCTGAAGTCCAGTGGCTGACAGCCAGTTGCGGCGGCTGACGCTTTCATGATTTGCGATCGGGGCTCGCAATGAAGCAGCAGTTCCCATGGATCGTCTCCAGGCAGGATAAACAACGGCGAGGGCCGGGTTTTTGGCGGGGCATTGAGCATAGACTCAGAAATTCGCGCCGTCGATCGCAAATCCCCCTTTTTCCAGCGGAAACACAGGCCCCGTTAGCGAGCTTCTGATCCAAGATGATGATCTTCGATCTTTTTATGAAGCGTGTTGCGATTGATTCCAAGTCGTGTCGCGGTGCGAGTCTGAACGCCCTGGCTCTGTCGCAGAACCTGCAGGATCAATTCTTTCTCAACGATACTAATCACTTCATTGTAAACGTCAGTGCTGTCTTCGCCCAGTTGGGCAAGCCTGCGGCTGACAAGATCTGTGCAAAGTGATTCCAGATCTTCCGACGCGCGACGTCCAATTCGAACAGGAGCCAGGCCGCGCACATGAGGTGGCAAAAGATCGGCTGTGATTTCTCCGCCGGTGGAAAGCACAAGCGCGCGTTCAATGTAGTTCTGGAGTTCCCGCACATTCCCCGGCCATCCATACTGCTGCATGAAACGCATGGCGTCAGAAGTCAGACCGGGCGTGGTGATTCCATTGGCCATCGCATAGCGACGCACAAAGAAGGTGACCAGATCATTGATATCGTCACCACGTTCACGAAGCGCAGGCAGATAAATCGGAATCACATTCAGCCGATAAAACAGGTCTTCACGAAACCGACCGGCTGTGATTTCATCCTGCAGATCAACGTTCGTCGCGGCAATCACCCGGACGTCGACGCGAATGGTTCGCGTATCGCCAACGCGTTCAAACTCATGCTCCTGCAGCACGCGAAGAAGCTTGACCTGCAACTGATAACTGACACTATTGATTTCATCGAGAAAAATTGTACCGCCGTGAGCCGCCTCAAATCGTCCGGTTCTGTTTTCAATGGCACTGGTGAAAGCGCCTTTGGCATGCCCAAACAGTTCACTTTCCAGCAGACTTTCCGAAAGCGCCCCGCAGTTGACTCGAATGAAAGGGCCGGTCGCACGAGGACTAAGTTCGTGCAGAGCTCGCGCAATAAGCTCCTTTCCGGTGCCGGTTTCGCCTGTCAATAGCACCGTGGCGGCCGTTGGTGCAACCTTCCGAGTCACCCGATAAACTTCCAGCATCGGAAGACTGCTGCCAATCAGGCCGCTGATCAAAACGGAATCCGCGTTGCGCATATTCATCTCAGGTTACTCACAAAAACAGCCAAACAAACATGCAGGGTGTTCATCCGTGCTTAAAATTAAAGCACCTCAACCCTCATAGCGGCTAGGCCGGAGAGACTCATGCTGGAATTCTACACGACTAATCCGGTTCGGTAAGCATAAAACGCCTGTTTCCTGAACATAAGCGCGCAAATTGCGCGTCGATGGGAGGGGTAACCCGTTTTCGTTCAGGCGGCGGCTGGTCAATGCTGCCAGTAATTGCGGTCAAGGGTGCGATAGTTGATCGCCTCGCTCAGATGAGTGGCAGTGATCTGCTCGCAGTCTTCCAGATCGGCGATCGTGCGGCTGATCCGCAGGATCTTGTCGTGAGCCCGTGCTGACAGGCCCATTTCTTCCATCGCATGCTTGAGCAGGTTTTCTGCATCCGACTGCAGGCAACAGTGTTTTCGGATCTGAGGCGGTTTCATCTTTCCGTTGACTCGCACAGATTCCTTCCTGAACCTTTCCGACTGGCGATTTCTCGCGGCGATCACAATCTCCCGCATTTTCTCACTGGAGGTGCCTTCGGTTTTATCTGCCAGTTCCCGGAACGGAACCGGCGGCACTTCGATATGAATGTCGATTCTGTCCAGCAGAGGCCCACTGATCCGGCTTAAGTAGCGTTCCATCTGCATCGGCGTGCAACTGCAGTTTCGTTTGGGATCGCCTCGAAAACCGCACGGGCATGGATTCATGGCAGCCACCAGCATCACATTGGCTGGAAAAGTGACACTGCCCATCGCTCGCGAAATTGTGACGGTCTGGTCTTCCAGCGGCTGCCGCAGAACCTCAAGCGTGCGGCGATTAAATTCCGGCAGCTCGTCGAGAAACAAAACGCCATTGTGCGACAGACTGATTTCACCTGGTTGAGGAATACTGCCGCCACCAACAAGTCCCGCTTCACTGATGGTGTGATGCGGCGACCGGAACGGACGTCGCAGCAGCAGCGGCTGTCCGGGTTCCAGCCGTGCCACCGCGCTGTAGATGCGAGTCGTCTCCAGGCTTTCTTCCGGCTCCAGTTCAGGCAGAATTGTGCACAGCCGCTGTGACAGCAATGTCTTGCCCGTGCCAGGCGAGCCAATCATCAGCAGATGATGGCACCCGGCCGCAGCGATCATGACCGCACGCTTCGCCATTTCCTGGCCTTTAACATCGACATAGTCAATGTCGTAAGCCCCGAAGTCCTTGCGAGCATGATCCCAGCTGAATGCGACCGGATCGAGCGGCAGCAGGCCGGTCAGAAACCCAACGGCTTCCGCCAGAGTTCCGATGGCGATCACATCAATGCCTTCAACAACAGCCGCCTCCATCGCATTGGCAGACGGGACGACAATATGAGTGTGGCCGGAATCTCGTGCTGCCAGCGCCATCGACAGCACACCCTTGACTGAACGCAGGCTTCCGTCCAGCGCAAGCTCTCCGATATAGACCACCTTGCGGCCCGCTTCCACTTCGACCTGACCATCGGAGATCAGAAAGCCAAGAGCGATTGGCAGGTCGAGCGCAGCAGCGTCCTTGGGCAGATCGGCAGGAGACAGATTGATGACCACTCGATCGTTGGGTCGGCTATAGCCGCTGTTGACGAGCGCTCTTTCTATCCGGTGAATGCTTTCCTTGACGGCTGCTTCGGCAAGTCCCACCAGAATCACTTTCGGGATCGCGCCGGGGGAAATATCGACTTCCACTTCAACAGGCCGCGCCTCAATCCCAAACAGTGTGTACGTGGCAAGTCGCGAAAGCATAGCTTCGGGTCTTCAGATTTAAGGGAGACTTCTCAGTGCATCCCATAGTCTGACGCTTCGCCTGAGCATATGCAATAAACCCGAGACCTCAGCTGACACGGCGCAGGAGGCTTCGATAAACCCAGGCCAGGACCCCCATCCAAAATCGCATCGTGAGCCTATTCGGCCTGAGCCGAAAACCAATCCCGAATGGTTACACGGTCTTAACTGTCCGAAGCGACGCTGGCTGCAATTGGAGCTGTGCCCGGGGCGCGTCGTTCGACGACCGTCACGTCATCGCCGGGGATCGCGTTGATCGCCTGCCGCGGCATCTTGCAGACCAGCTGCACGCGGCTCGCGGAATCATCAGTATAGCTTCTGCTGAGTTCTTCCGCGTGCTGGGTCAGCCATGCAAACAAACGCCCGTTTCCAACACTCGCTTCTATCTCCAGCTCCACAAATCCGCCCGACAAGCGTTCGGCAACAATGGTCGCCAGCTTGTCGACTCCGTCACCGGTTGCCGCGCTGATAGTAATCGTGTCTTCATAGTGACGACGAAGGACGTCGATCACGGAAGGGTCAGACACACGATCCACCTTGTTCAGAACCAGCAGGACGTTCTTCACTTCAATGCCGATTTCGCTGAGCACCTCATACACCGTGTGAATCTGCCGCTCGGCTTCCGGGCTGCTGGCGTCAACAACATGCAGCAGCAGATCGGCGCGACGCGCTTCTTCAAGAGTCGATCGGAACGAAGCCACCAGATGGTGAGGCAGATTGCGAACGAATCCCACGGTGTCGCTCAGCAGAACTTCACCAAAATTTGGCAGCTTCCAGCGACGCGTGCGAGTGTCGAGCGTGGCAAATAACTTGTCTTCCACAAGCACATCGGCCCCGGTCAGCGTTCGCATCAACGTGCTCTTGCCGGCATTTGTGTAGCCCACCAGGGAAACGGTTGGCTGTTCGTGACGCAGGGACACTGTGCGGATGCGGCGGTCTTCCACTTGCCGCAGCTTGTCCTTGAGTTCTGAAATGCGTTTGTCGATCAGTCGACGGTCGGTTTCGAGCTGCTTTTCCCCGGGACCACGGCCAGCGCCCAGTCCACCAGTGCCGCCACCGCCCACGCGTTCCAGGTGAGTCCACATGCGTTTCAGACGCGTGCGGAAATACATCAGCTGCGCCAGTTCGACCTGCAGCATCGCTTCGTGAGTTCGCGCATGCGTCGCAAAGATATCCAGGATCACTTCACTACGATCTACGATCGGCTTCTGAAGGGACTGCTCAAGAGATCTGCCCTGCGACGGAGAAAGGTTATTGTCGAAGATCACCATCTGCGCTTCGGTCGATTCCACAAGCTGTTTCAGTTCTTCGAGCTTGCCACGGCCAATGCAGACCGACGGATGCGGCGTTTCGCGGAACTGCACCATTTCACCGACGACTTCAACCCCGGCGGTTTTGACCAGCCCCTTCAGTTCGTCGAGTGCATCATAGCGCCCAAATCCGTCATCAGGATGGAAGACGCCAACAAGAATGGCTCGCTGACTGCCAACTTTCAGGGATTCGCGTTTTGGATCGCCCAATGGATTCTACCTTTTCCTTGTTACGCTGGGATTGTTTTTGGGGGCTGCTTAACGATGCTGTTTCGGTGTTCGATCACTGACCAGGCCGCATCATGATCTGCCTGGAATCCTGACCGAAAGCCAGAAACACGATCTGGCAGTCTGCCTGCTATGGTCAATGCTACGGTCTTTGTTCCGCCTTTGTGAAGACTAAATCGGGGGACACATCCGGCAACTTTAATGTTCACGCAGTCAGATGGTATCTGGGGATTGGGGATTTTTTTGTGCTTCTTCCAGCTTTCAGCCGCATCTTAACACGAGATGAAGCACGAGATGGTAAACCACCTGATAGTTTGTTGACTGACGCCCGGACCGCCGAAACGGCGTCTATACACAGCCTGATTGATCGGATCAGCATTATCTATTCCGTCCGCACTGTTAATCCTGCATGAAAGACCGGTTCACAATTTGGACCCGCTCGGGCAAATTTCAAAATTCCTCACTTAACTCTGAGGGCGAAACTTGCCAATATTTCCCTTTCCAATTTTTGGCTGGCTGAGCATTTCCCGCCCGGGGAGGCTCAGTCATTTCTTTTTAGGCTGTCGGACACAGTGCAAACTGCGGTCCCCAGGACTTGATGCGACACCATGAAGCATCTGACATCCCTGTTCGATCTTACGCCCGAGGACCTTTTCGCGATTCTCGACAAAGCCTCTGATCTGAAGGCAAGGTTTCACAGGGGCGACCGTCCACAGCTTTACCCAGGGCGAGTTCTCTCGCAGTTATTCGAAAAGCCCTCGCTGAGAACGCGCAACAGTTTTGAAGCGGCCATGATTCATCTCGGCGGATCGGGAATTTTTCTGACCACTGCAGAAGCGGGTCTGAATGGTCGCGAAAGTTTGCCGGACGTTGCCAAAGTCCTCAGTTCTTTCAGCGACATTATTACGATGCGAACTTTTTCGCAGCAGCTGATTGAAGATGTCGCGCGGTATTCTTCCTGTCCGGTCATCAACGGACTTTCGGATGAGCGTCATCCTTGTCAGGCTCTGACAGACCTGCTGACCATTCGCGAATCCTTCGGCCAGCTGAAAGATCTCCACCTGGTTTTTGTCGGCGACGGTAACAATGTTTCCATGTCGCTGGCGATTGCAACGTCCATGACAGGCATGAAGTTCACCCTTGCGTCTCCGAAGGGATTTGAATTCGACCCCGGCTTTATGAGGCTGCTGACGGAGCGATATCCTCACCATCAAGTCGCCCAGTCCAATTGTCCTCGCGATGCCGTTCGATGTGCCGATGCGGTCTACACGGACGTCTGGGCCAGCATGGGGCAGGAAGAAGATGCCGATCGCCGGAAGAAAGCGTTTGCAGAATTCCAGGTCAATGAATCATTAATGCAGGCAGCTCCGAAGTCTGCAAAATTCATGCACGACCTGCCCGCCAAACGCGGCCTGGAAGTGACTGACAGTGTGATGGACGGCGCCCAGAGTGTCGTATTCCAACAGGCCGAAAATCGCATGCACCTGGCGAAAGGTCTGTTCGTCTGGCTGCTTGAAAATCAGTAGTCGCCGGTTTTCGATTTTACTGTTCGTGATCGCACTGAGCCCACTTATCGACCGTTGCTGATTGTCTCCTGCGCCGAGTGCCTCCTGGGCCGATTTTCTCGTGCCGCAGCAGCGGACAAGTGGCCTCAGGAGATCGCCGCTTGACCTGCGTTGCCTGAATCTTCAACGGACTCTTCTTGCATCGGCTCGCTGGATCCATCCGCGGCAAACTTTGTGACGATGGCTCGGGCTTGCTTGCCGTTCTCTCTTAGCCACCGCACCATGGGCCCGGTGTGACCGTGTGTCACGAGGATCTGTTCGGCCTCAGTTTCTTCGATCGCTTTCAGCAGACCCGGCCAGTCGGCGTGATCGGACAGAGGAAATCCGCGATCCACGGACTGCCAGCGCCGGGTGCCGCGAGTCATCATCCAGCCGGAGGCCATGGCCAGCGAGACCTCGCCAAATTTATTCAGCCACGCGGAGCCAGTCACCGCAGGCGGTGCAACGACAAGCACGCCGCCCCAGCCCTTGCGAGCCGGCGCCTGACTGGGCAGCCATGTCGGCGGAAGGTCTATTCCGCTGTCGCGATAGTCCTGGTTCAGCTGTTCAACTGCCGTGTGACAGTAGATTGGGCCGATGGATGCATCAACGCCAGCAATCAATCGCTGAGCCTTGCCCAGCGAATAGGCCAGCAGCACAGCCACGATGCCTTCGTCACGGCACTGAATCCACCAGCGATTAATGTCGTCGAAGATTTCCTGCTGGGGCAGCCAGCGATAAACCGGCAGTCCAAAAGTGGATTCTGTGATAAACGTGTGGCACCGCACACGCTCAAACGAAGCACACGTTCGATCAGGTTCAATCTTGTAGTCACCGCTGACGACCCATACTTCGCCGCCAGATTCCACTCTGACCTGCGCAGAACCCAGAACATGGCCGGCCGGGTGAAACGAAAGCGTGACTCCGTTAAGCGACATGGTTTCGCCATACGGAATGGTTTCGATGTCTGCAGATGGCCCGAGCCGCGTTCTGAGAATGCGTCGGCCTTCACGAGTCGCCAGGTACTTTGCAGATCCTGGCCGCGCGTGATCCGCGTGGGCATGAGTGATGACCGCGCGAGGTACGCGCCGCCACGGGTCGATGTAGAAATCTCCGGCCTCACAGTAAAGCCCGGACGGAGTTTCCTGAATCAGTGCTGCCATGGAATCTTAATTTCTGTCAGCCGGCATCAATGCCAGCTGCGTGTCAGGAAACGCCCCCGAGTTCAACTCGGGGGTTCATATCGACTTTGCACCAGACATCAAGCTTCGTCAGCCCTGCAGCCGACCATGCAGTGGGTGGCTCAACCGTACGACGGATATCTCTGTCCGTCGTACCGTCAAAAGTTGCGACGGACAAGATGTCCGTCCTACATCAGGAAAATTTTCATCTGCCGATCACCTACGACACGTCGGCCTGGCTCCATTCACCATTCACGCGACGCCAGACGTTGCCCGGATTCTTGTTCTGCAGCACGACCGGAAGTCGGTGCGGACGAACGGCGTCGAACGACTGCAGCATGCCGAAGCGAGTCACCGAGGCCGGAAATCCAACCGCAGTAAAGCCCGGATGGCCGGTCGCCGGAAATGGTCCGCCGTGATTCATCGCCGAACTGACTGCGACGCCCGTCGGCATCTTGTCATTCAGCAGACGGCCGACTTTTGTCCGCAGCACTCTTTCGATGGCCACGTAATCGGCATCGTCGCTGCCCGCAGTGTCCGTGTAGATCGAACCCGTCAAATTGCCTTCCAGCAAATCAGCGATCTCAACCATCTGCGCGGTTGATTCGGCCACAACAAACAAAGCCCCGTTCCCGAATGCTTCGGTCTGGAACACGTGAGGATTGGCAAGAAACTGAGGGCCGGAAACTCGCATCAGCGTGTTCTGAAAACAAATGCCCTTGCCTCCGCCCGGCTGTCCGCCAGTCACCAGGGAAGCACCGGCGTCGAGAATCGTCCGAACGCCGCGGCTGAAACTTTCACGCACGCCTTCCGCCAGCATTGTGCCGACAGACGCCTTTGCAAAGCGTTCGGCAACAGCAGCGATGATGCCTTCACCCAGCTCACCTGTGGGAACAACCACAATTCCCGGATTGGTACAAAACTGGCCGGTAGCCATCAGGCAGCTGCCGGTGAATTCATCGGCGATGGACGCTGTGCGTTCCTTCAATGCACCGGTGAGTACGAAGACCGGATTGATGCTGGAGAGTTCCAGATAGATCGGCTTGCCGGCAGCATCCGCCGCTGTCTTGAGCTTCAGGCCGGTGTGTCGCGCGCCGGTGTAACCGATGGCTCCGATTCGCGGATCGGAGACCAGACGAACACCATCTTCGTGGCTGGTGCGATAGATCATCTGCACAAGTCCGGATGGCATGTCGGTCGCCTGCACGGCAGCAACGGCCGCTTCACCAAAGATGCGAGTTGTCTCCGGATGACACGGATGGCCTTTCGCAATGACAGGATTTCCGGATGCGATCGCGGAGGCAAAATCTCCGCCAGCGATTCCGTTGTAGGCATAAGGAAAGTTGTTCGGTCCAAAGACAACGACCGGGCCAATCGGGCCGAGCATGGATCGAATGCCGGCGGCCGTATCAATCGTCGGAACTCGCCAGGATTCGGTGCGTGCGGATTGAGCCGCCTGGCGAAGCTGATTCGTCGTGCGTGGCAGTTCACCATCTTTCAGGCGAGGCGATTTTGCCAGGGCCGTTTCAGCATGGGCGGTTTCGACAAGCAGATCCGCACGCGCTTCAATTTCGTTGGCGTAAGCTTCAAGGAACTCTGCAAATCGAGCTCCCGGCCAACCTCGCATTCCCGCGGATGTTGCGGCAGCGATGCCCAGCATGGCGTCGATCTCGCTCCACGGACTGACGGGGTACGTTCCGGGAAGAAGCTGCTCGGTCGTCGGATTCACGGGCTGGAATGTGGTTGTCGCCTGGCTTTTTGCCCAACAGCCATTGAGAAGGACAGGATGAACAGTGGTGGACACGAGTTGAAGCCTTTCTGAAGATCAATGAATTTATCGCCTTCGCGATCTGATTTTTTACACAGTATCCATGCTCCGTCGCAGGCTGCAACCGTTCCACGGCGGATTATGTCAGGCCGAACGTTCCTGAGGTGTTGCCCCAAGCTTTCGCAAGTCGCTGACGGCAAGCAGACGGCAAGCAGACGCTGGCACGCACCCGGAGAAGTGCCTCTGAAATGCAGGATCCTGACTACAGTATTATTAGGTGATATTATAGTGAGCACGGGTCCGAAGCACCAACGCACGCTTAAATCCGTTTTTGAAGACACTGCACTTTAGGCGAAAGCCTAAAGTTCCGGAAGCGTTTGTCGTGGTCTGCGCGGACCCTCGGCGTTGAGTTTTGTTGGCGTGATTTGCGGTAGACGACTGGAGGAAGTTGGGCGACGTGTGATGGTCAGGTGCAGAGGCTGATGACGTCCTTGATCAGCGACTTGAATTTCCGCAGGTTTGGGGTTGAAGGCAGAGTTGCCAGAAATTGTTTTCCCAGCATTTCTCGGGCGATTGTCGAGCGGCGATCTGCGTGAGACGGACGGCGGTCGGGGTTATCCCACGGACGGTGACTGCGGTCGGTCAGCTTGGGTTTGGTGACATCCCACGAGCACAACTCCACCAGCGTATACATCCACTGATTCAGATGCCAGCAGCCGATGCTCGACCAGATGTTGCGAACCTGCTGCTGACCGGCTCCCCCAAATTTCTTTCACGTCATGCCCCATGAGCGTATTGGCGGGCTCTTCGATCGCCCAGCGCGCGGCTACGGTTTCCAGAATGTCGCGAACTTCGATCTTCGCATCGGTGCAGAAGTAAGCCGCCCAGCCGCCATCGTCAAAACGGACAATGACAACCCGAACGGCCATGAAGCTGGCAGAATCTTTAGAAATCGGAACTCCCGCGGCATGGTCCGGAGTGGGTGCATTCTGGTCCCATGGCAGCATGGCTCCTGAGAATGCCCCGGATGTTCCAGCACCTGATGCGCTCGCTGGAAAAGCGATCAGCGGAGGAGCAATTCTGGCGTCTGTGATTCACAGTCCGGAGAAAGTGCCAGAACGTCGGCAGCAGTTCGTGGAGCTTGCCCTGAAGATCTCGTCGGGAGAACTTGGCTGGACTGCCTGAGCCTCATTGATGGAGAATCACAGTTGTTTTGAATGCAGTGCGCAGCGGTTCCGCTGACAGGCTTCCATGCCTTAGAAATTCCGTACGTATCATTTTGAGAAATTCCTGGCGAAGACTTGTCCATGCCCGCTCGGCGAAACTGCGTTTCCCGTGAATGTGGCCTGACAGGGCATAGCCAACTTTCAGGATGACGGCAGTCCAGTCCGCATGCGTATCGCTTTAATACCCCATGCGATATTGCCGCAAGCATTCCCATCCGCAGAACACACACTTCGCTGGATTATCCACGAAACATCACCCCTTCGCCAACTGTCGCAGCACGGTGTGCAAAATTCCGCCATTGCGGTAGTAGACAACCTCAACCGGCGTGTCGATGCGGCAGGTGGTGACGAAGAGGACCATTTCGCCATTGGGCTTGCGCGCGATGACCTCGACGGCCTGGCGAGGTTCGAGTTTGTCGCTCAGGCGGATGTCGAAGACTTCCGTGCCGTCGAGATCCAGGGACTCGCGGCTTTCGCCTTCGCGGAACTGCAAAGGCAATACGCCCATGCCGACGAGATTCGAACGATGGATACGTTCGAAGCTGGTTGCGATCACAGCGCGGATGCCGAGCAGGTACGTTCCCTTGGCGGCCCAGTCGCGAGATGATCCGGTACCATATTCCGCGCCGGCCAGAACGACCAGTGGAGTTCCTTCTTCCTTGTAAATCATCGCGGCTTCGTAGATTGATGTCTGTTCGCCGCTTGGGAAGTGGATCGCCACGCTGCCTTCGGTGCCGGGAGCGATCAGGTTTTTCAGACGCACGTTGGCGAATGTTCCGCGAGTCATCACGCGGTCGTTGCCTCGGCGAGCCCCGTACTGATTGAAATCTTCGGGTTTCACGCCCTGAGCCTGCAGGTACTTTCCGGCCGGGCTGCTGGCCTTGATTGAACCGGCCGGGCTGATGTGGTCGGTGGTTGTCGAATCGCCCACGGACACCAGACAACGAGCCCCTTCAATGGACTCAATCGGCGAAGGTTCTGTCGGCATATCGACGAAGAACGGCGGCTCCTGAACGTAGGTACTCTTCTCGTCCCACTGGAAAATGTCGCCGGTGCTGCTCTGAATCTTCTGCCATTCTTCAGGGCCCAGAGTCGCCTTGCCGTACTGTTCGGTAAACATTTCCGGAGTCATCGATGACGCGATCGTGTCAGCGATTTCTTTCTGTGTCGGCCAGATGTCCTTCAGATAAACATCCTTGCCGTCCGTACCTTTACCCAGCGGCTGAGTCGCCAGGTCGATGTCCACTGTACCGGCAATCGCGTACGCAACAACCAGCGGAGGACTCGCCAGGTAATTCGCCTTCACCAGCGGGTTGACTCGACCTTCGAAGTTACGATTTCCAGACAGTACTGCCGCCGCGACCAGATCGCCCGACGTGACGGCTGTCGCGACAGGTTCCGGCAGAGGACCGCTGTTACCGATACACGTCGTGCAGCCATAGCCGACGGTCTGGAAACCGAGCGCATCCAGAGCTTTATCCAGTCCCGACTTTTCGAAGTACTCGGTGACCACGCGACTTCCAGGAGCCAGGCTGGTCTTGACCCATGGCTTGCGAGTCAGACCTTTTGCCACGGCATTGCGAGCCAACAAACCGGCACCAATCATAACGCTTGGATTGCTGGTGTTGGTGCAGCTTGTGATGGCTGCGATCACTACGGCACCGTCGGTGATGCTGTCGTTGCCGCCATCGACCTTAACAGGAGCTGTCGCTTCCGCTTTGCCGAATGTTGTGCTGCGATCTTTCTTCCAGGAAGACAACATGTCCTTCAGCAGAATGCGGTCCTGAGGTCGCTTTGGACCGGCCATTGAAGGCACCACGTCGGCGAGGTCCAGAGACAGCGTGCTGCTGAAACGCGGTTCCGGCGAATCGGCCGTGCGGAACAGTCCCTGAGCCTTGTAATATCGTTCGACCAGATCGATCAGCGGCTTTGGACGGCCCGTGCGTTCCAGATATCGCAGCGTTTCCGCATCGACCGGGAAGAAGCCCATCGTGGCACCATATTCGGGTGCCATGTTGGCCAGAGTCGCTCGGTCGGCAAGGCTGAGCGCATCAATGCCGGGACCAAAGAATTCGACGAACTTGCCCACGACCTTGTGGGCGCGCAGCATCTGAGTCACCGTCAACACCAGGTCGGTCGCGGTAGAACCTTCTGGCAGTTGGCCTGACAGTTTGAAGCCGACAACTTCCGGAGTCAGCATGTAGATCGGCTGACCGAGCATCACGGCTTCTGCCTCGATTCCACCAACGCCCCAGCCGACGACGCCGAGTCCATTAATCATCGTGGTATGGCTGTCGGTGCCAACAAGGCTGTCTGGATACGCAACGCCATCGGTGGTCATCACAACGGTGGCGAGATATTCCAGATTGACCTGATGCACGATGCCGGTCGCAGGCGGGACAACTCGGAAATTATTGAATGCCGTCTGGCCCCAGCGGAGGAACTGATAGCGTTCCATGTTGCGTTCGAATTCAATTTCGACGTTGTGCTTCAACGCGAACTTCGAACCAAATTCGTCAACCTGCACGCTGTGGTCAACGACGAGATCGCAAGGCACCAGCGGATTGATCTTCTTCGGATCGCCGCCCATTCGCACCATCGCACTTCGCAAAGCGGCGAGGTCGACGATTGCCGGAACACCCGTGAAGTCCTGCAGGACAACTCGACCCGGCTTGAAAGGCACTTCAACTTCGGCTGGCTTCGCCGCGTTCCAGTTGGCGAGGTTGTTCACGTCGTCCGCAGTAACGATGAAGTTGTCCACGTTTCGCAGGCATGCTTCGAGCAGAACTCGGATGGAAAATGGCAGCGTGTTGATGTCACCAATGCCGTCCTGAATGAGCTTAGGCAGGCTGAAGTATTTGACACTGCCCGCAGCGGTTGAAAGAGTGGCTTCGGCACCGAAAGGATTGGTGTTGCTCATGTGTGACTCGGAGGGTTCTAAAAAGAAGTGAAGTTTCAGTGTATGAAGTTGCCGGCCAGCGCGCAGCGAGATTCCGGCTGCCAATCGATGTTCAGTTTGACGCGGGGAGATAGAGTCCCGATACAAGCTCGAAGCGCCAGCGAGTGAGTCAATGAACACACAGAGACGAATCTCACTGGCGCTTTGAGCTTGTATTGATTCAAAGCCTCGAAGTGCGTGACCGGAGTTTAACGTGCCGGAATTGTAGAGAAGTCGTGGGTTCTCGCAATTCCACAAAGCCGCCATGAGCCGCATGACAGAATTCTCGGGAATCCGGGTTTCCGAGAATCCCTCGTCGCGACTGCGATTTGTTGCTTGCGGCGGTGTCTCTGTGGAGTGTTGATTTAATCGTTTAACCCGTGGCCGACAGGCGAGGCCGAGTGAAAAACCTGGCCTGTCGGCCACGGGTTAAACGAAGATGATCTCTGTCAGCACTAAATCGACACTCCGTCTGGTCTTCGGCCATGAGTCGCCGACATTCAGACCTCTGGCCGCTCATTTTACATAGAGAAACTCGTTCGAGTTCAGCAGGACATGGCAAAGATCGGCTAAAGCGGCCTGTTCGGGCGAAATCGGTGCCGATTCGCTCCGCTGCAGCGACAGCCGACGAGCATGTCCGGTGGAATCTTCCAGCAATCCGGGCACAGGTTCGAATTTCCAGAAGGCGACGGTCGTTGGACCGGCGGATTCCGAATTCAGCAGAAGTTGCTCGACCGACAAGGCTGTCGATGACAGGCGTACATCATCGATCAGGCCGTCGAACCCAGTGTCTCCGGCTCCGGATCGGAAACCGAGCGACAGCGGCAGCGAATTATTGACTCCCTGAATGATGCTGTGCGGCACTGTCACCGTATTCAGCAGCTCGTCTGCATTTGCAAGGTTCTTCAGGTGAAATGTGACGCTGCCGGACCCCGCTTCGGAGCTCGCCGGCTTGATGCAGACCGCGACAAAATAGGGCGTGTTCAGTTCGATATGCTGATCGGAAAAAAGAGCCGCTTCCATGATGGAACCATCGACCGATTTTCCAAACAGCTGCATCACCAGCGTCTGTGGTTTGCGGCGAGATCCCTTGCCCGTGATTCCAAAAGTCCAGCCGACAGATGTTGAGTTTCCATCCCACTGCGCGGCGATCGTTCGTACAGCTCCGGTTTCCTGAATCGATCGAATCTGAAAACAGGCTTCGATCGTGAACTCATTCGAGACCAAAGAGTCTACTAGACTGGCGGCCATTCGCAGAGGCTTGTCGTCCGGATTGATGATCACAGCCTGGCCGTCGCGGTAGGGAAGTCGGCCGATGGGGACCGAAGCGATTTCCATCTGTCCGCGTTCTTCCACGATGCGCGTCTGTTGCTCTTTCAGAAACTCGACGGCAGCCAGCGTCTCATCTACTGAAGGTCGTCTGCAGAACGCGCGTTGCCAAAGTTCATCGATCGCAGCGGAGGACTGCGAGTGACTGAATGCGGTCGACGAGGATGCCGCTACCAGTGACGCGGCGAACTTTGCCCCGTGATTCATCATGATCTGACTGTTGAACAACAGCAGCGATTGAACGGGCGAAGTTGTCGTGTCTCGTGATGCTGTGCTGGAAAAGAACAGCGGCAGGTCGAAAACGTCCAGCAGGGAATCGCGTTCGTTCCGCATGACTCGCAAATAGATCGAACGGCGAGGAACGTCCGCCTGTGCGCCCGGCCCGCCCTCCGTCAGATCCAGCTGACCGGAAACAGCCAGAATCGCATCGCGGATTTGTTCGGCATCCAGGCGGCGCGTATTGAACCGCCAGTAGTCACGATTGAGCGGATCCTGCTGCTGATAGTCGGTCAACTGTGGATGTTCTGATGCCTGGCGATAAGTTGCCGACGTCACAATCAGACGATGCAGATCTTTAAATGTCCAGCCATTGCGGACGAAGCGAAGTGTCAGCCAGTCGAGCAGTTCCGGATGCGTGGGTGGTCCGCCGAGAGTTCCGAAATCGCTGGCGTTCTGAGCCAGGCCGCGTCCAAAATGCCCCTGCCAGATTCGATTCACAATCACTCGCGTGGACAGTGGATTGTCAGGCTGCGTCAGCCATTGGGCCAAAGCCGAACGACGGCCAGTCGTCGTCTGATGCGGTAGTGGGGACGGAATTTGTGCGTCTGCCGGATCGAGAATACTGAGGAAGCCAGGGCCGACTTCGGTCTTCTTCTTAGGGATCTTTGTTGTCGGGGCCGTCGTCGCGATGTCCGTGACAACGAGTGCTGTTGGAAGCGATTTTGGTTTCAGCCCGTCATGCTTCGCCAGTTCGCGACGCAGAGCCAGCAGCTTTTCTTTTTCGTCCCCTTTGATGCGGTTGTCGAGTCCGTCGTATTCGTAGTCGACCTGTCGATAAGCCAGTTCGTACAGCTGTTGATCTTCGGGACTTCGCGTTGCATCTTCGTTTCTTAGCAGCTGCTGAATGTCCATCGGGAATTTTTCGATTCCGTTCTCTTTTGCCTGAGCCCGAAAAGGTTTTTCCAGATCCGCTATCTGAGCACGAATGTCGACGGTCGCAGCTTCCCAGGCTTTGAGCTGTTCTTCGTAGCTCTGCTGTTCTGCCGTGGAAGTCACGACGCGATTGTCGTCAGGCTTGATCGCTTCAAAGAACGCCCGCAACCGGAAATAGTCCTTCTGAAGCAGCGGATCGTATTTGTGATCATGACATTTCGCGCATTGCAGACCCACGCCCAAAAAGACATCGCTGGTGGTGTCGGTAACTTCATTCAGGATCAGATCCCACTGACCGCGAACATCACGATTATTGTATTCGTAAATCCAGTGCCGCAGGTATCCGGTGGCAATCAACGCATCCGGATTGTCGGGGAACAGTTCATCGCCCGCGAGCTGTTCCTGAACGAAGCGATCGTAAGGCTTGTCGTTGTTCAATGAACGAATGACGTAGTCGCGATAACGCCAGGAATCCGGCCGATAGTGATCGATTCGATAGCCGTCGGAGTCTGCGTAGCGAACCACATCCAGCCAATGCCGAGCCCAGCGTTCACCATACTGAGGACTCTGCAGAAGTCGGTCGACCAGTTTTTCATAAGCCTGCGGATCGGAGTCGTTTTCAAACGCAACAACATCGGCTGGGGCTGGCGGCAAGCCAATCAGATCAAACGAAAGCCGGCGCATGAGCGTCGCACGATCCGCTTCAGGAGCCGGAGTCAACTGACTGCTTATCATCTGATGCCGAATGAATCGGTCAATGTCGTTGCGACTCCACGGGTCGTTTTCCGTGATCGGCGGAGCATGATCCTTCAGCGGCCGCAAAGCCCACCAGGCACGGTCTTCGTCGGAGAAACCTTTTTCGCTCGAACGTGCCACCACAGGTTTGCCATCGGAACCCGGCCACGGTACACCGCGACGAATCCATTCTTCGAAAATGGCAACGGCGGAGTCCGGCAGTTTTCCGCTCGGAGGCATTTCAAAAGATTCATACCGAACCGATTGCAGAAGCAAGCTTTCTTCCGGCTTCAGAGGAATCAGTGCGGCGCCCGATTCACCGCCGCCCAAAACCGATTCGCGCGAATCCAGTCTCAGGTGACCTTTCTGTTTTGCGTCTCCGTGACATTCAAAACAGTGTTCGGCAAGCAGAGGCCGAACTTTGGCTTCGAAGAACGTGAAGTCTTCCGGGGTAAAGGCCGGCAGACCAGTGTCTGCTGCCGCTTCGCCGGAGTCCTTTGCACTTTCGGTTTCCTGAGCCAACCCGCGTTCCTGAGCCAACACGTTAGCGGACGGCAAAAGCGCTGCGGCCATCGACAATGCCAGCGCAACCAAAAACCGGACGTCCAGGTATCGTTGTTCGCTGCTCACAGCCATTGCAGAAAACCTCAGCCAAAGAACCCAAATGATCGTGCCGCCCGACTTTAAGCGGCCGCCCAAGTCTAAGGAATCGTGCTCAATTCCCACAGCAATCTTTGCTCGTTTCCACCCGGCCTGGAGGAATTGCAGTGGTTGCATCGTCCCATTGCCCGGCTGACGACTCTCAAGCCGCTCAGCACCCATGCCCCTCCGCCCAATGGTAGTCGATTTGCAGGTTTCGTTGATGCAGTGTCGCCTTTTGCTCTGCAAAAGCAGCGTTTCTTTCGCGAAGCGAAAGACGACACTGTGAAAATCGAGTGGCATAGGCTCTCCGCTCGCCGCAAATTTCTGGTTCACCAATCAGCCCTCGGCGAGTGTTGATTTAGTCACAACCTGAGCCGCAAGGCGCTAGCCGCGGGTGTTTTCGTTGTCACAACCTGAGCCGCAGGGCGCTAGCCGCGAGTGTTTTCGTTCTGTTTTAAGACACTCACCCGCAGCTAGCGCTTTGCGGCTCACTCTTACTTGTTACGGGAGGAGTGATTTCGCTGCCGGTGGATCGGACGATTTTCGGACACGAATCCAATGATCTGTCAGCCTAAGATTTTTAGTCACATTGACCGTTGGCATGTGGCAGTCCAGACACTCGGTGGATGTCGTCGCCGACGTGCATTCGGCCGCCTGATGTTCCTGAGCACCGTGACACTGCAGGCACTTTGCAACGTAGGACTCGGCAGATTTCTCCGCTGGTTTGTGTGGATCGTGACAGGTCAGGCAATCCATTCGAAAGGGATGTTCAGCGGATTGAAAACTGTCCTGCTTCAAAAAACATCCGCTCATCGCGAGACCGACCGGTGCAAAGCGGACCAGCACCAGCCGCTCTGGCGAGAGTTCTGATTTCGTTAACTGGTCGGCCCTGCGGTGGCACTCACCACAACGATTGATCGACTCCAGTGGCGATAAGTCGGACCACTTCTCCATTGCGTTCTTATCACCATGTTCCATTGCAGCAATGTGTTCATCGCCACCCTGATGACACCGGTCGCAGGAAACTCCTTTCACGATGGCCTCCTCCCGAATTCGCCCGTCCTCGTGCGGCAGCTGCGTCACGTGGCACCCGAAGCATTCCATCGTTCTGTCATGATCGAGGTGTTCTCCGATCGAGCGGATTCCGGAAGCACCAGTTAAATCTGCGCCCGGAGTCGGCCCCAACTCGTCCGGGGGAAACCATGAAACACTGACTTCGATCAATTCCGTAGAACCATCGGGATTAGACAACAGGCTCACGGGCGTCATCGCATGCTGGCCTGATCCAAACATCCACTGAATCCGCATCGACTCCGGGTAAGCATCTGACGTCATCCAAAGCTGCTTGTCCTTCTCCTGAAAGCGAACCACAGGACCGTTCTCTGCAATCTGATAGCTGCGTCCCGCAAACCGTTCAAGGACCAGCGGATCACTCGCTTCAATCAACGTTCGAAGATGCGGCGAGTTTTCGGACTCCTCGCAGACATCCTGATGGCATGAGGCACAGCGATTCATCAGCGGCGGTTGTCGATGTGAAACGCGAACGGAGTATTCCGAAACCGAGGCCGGGACCGGCCCGAACACCAGCTGCAGGCACACGATCGCGGTGATGGCCACACCGAGAACCGCAATGAATCGCATTTTTCTGTCGCTTCCGAACATGATGAACTCTGAAAGCCCGCGAAAAATAAGACATTGAACGTTTTATCGACCTGAGAATGCTGCCAATCAAAGCCGGAATGGTTCCAAAAAAATGGGAGGTTGCCGGTACCGTTTTTGTTGGAGCCTTTTATCAAAACACCAGAGAAGTCAGGAGTAATTGTACCGAGGCTGTCAAACGATGGTCGGAGAATTCTGTGACAAACTGTTGCAAGGCGGCTTCAGACTCTTTGACCCGACCGGATTCCAGCAGGACCAACGCTTTTGCATACAATGCCTCCGGGTCGTTTGCGTTCAGTTTCTGAATTGCGGCCCTGTGATCTCCATGCAGGTACAGCCGAGTTGCTTCGATCAGGGAGTCTTCGTTGGAAGTGTTGGCCTCGACCGGCCAATTCAGCACATTTCCGGCAATCTCATCGACTGGCTCTGTAGCATTGGCATTCAGCCGCCACGCCGCAAGTCGAAATCGACTGCTTCGCCCGCATTGAATTCGCTCTTCGAATCCAAGTGCCAGTTGATTCTTTGCATACTCCTGCCGAAACACGGGCTGTGTTTCGATGGGCAACATGGCGAGTACTTTCAATGCCGCCACAGACATGTTCATGGATCGGAACACGCGTGCCAGACGCAAGCTTTCGAAATCAGCGTTCTTTCCAAGGAACAATTCAAGCAGATCTGTATGCGCCGAGCCTTCTTCGCTGGATGTCTCGTAGACCCATACGCCGCGGTCCACAAATTCTCGCAGAGACAACGTGTTGATAATCTGTTGACTGCAGCCAGGATCTCCTGCCTTGCCGTAAATGATACTGACGGAATTCAGAGACAGAGGTTTCCAGAACGTAGGCTCCAGCGCATTGATCAGACTCAGATTCTCACAAGGAACCACAAGTGTCGTGGTTTTTCGTTCCAGCAGCGGCAGCCACCAGCCTCCCCAGCTGTTGTCGGCTCTGCGATGGGGAACCTGCCAGTTTTTCGAAAGGTCTGATGTCAGCAGCACATGACTTCTGAGTCGACCGTTCAGCAGGGCCGTATGCGGCGTATCAAACGGCTTTACACCATTCGTGACGTGCCATGACAAAAGACCGACTTCGCGGACACCCATGCAGTGAGCGGTCTCCACGAGGCGGACGCCGTTCAGTGAGGCGGCAAAAGATTCTGGTGATAGTCGAGGATCTAAACCCCAGCCCACACCACTTCCGCATCCGCTCCAGGGCAGCAGAGCCCATATCCCGACAGTTGCCGCGAAACCGATCAGAAGGATTTTTTGCGGACGGCTCAGGATGTGAATTTCCGAAGCTTGCAAGTCCAGACTCCGGTGCCCCGACTGTGTGCCCAGGAACGCGACCAACATTGCCGCCAATGGCAGATTGTCCGATGACAACGCAGCCAGAAGTTGGGCGCCTGATAAGATCAGCAGCCACTCGCCCGATCGATGTCGGATTCCTTGCCAGCAAAATAAGATGCAGAGGAGCAGCCAGGCAGCACATTCAAGATGTTGAAGATTTTCCCACCACGGATTCCATCCCGCCAGTCTGAGCACGGCGTGAGATTCAACCGTGAACGGAAAAGTGGTCTTCCATGAGTCCACCAACGTCATCGCACCTGCAGGGGTCAGGCTTGCGGCAACGCACAAAATTACGATATGAAACGCCTTCGCAATGAGTCGCTCGGAGCCAATGACGATGAACAGGGACGCAGTCAAAACTCCGGCTACACTGCGGGCACCAAAGTTTGACCAGCAACACATCACGAACAGCAGTCCGATAAAAGGCCTCGCGCCCGCCACTTTGGACATAGATTTTGTCAGAGTCAACACTGCCAGAATTCCAAGGGCGTCAATGCACAACGGACTGGGTTCCCACGCTTGTCTCGCGCAAATCAGCGAAGTCGCAATGAGAACTCCTGCAGCAGAATCCTTGCGGACTGTTTGCCGAATCAGTAATCGTGCGGCAAAAATCGCGGCCATGATTTTGAAGCACATCAGACCTGAAACACCCATTTCGCTGAACAACAGATAGAAGGGCAGCCCGCTTGCCCAATTTGCATCACGCTGCACCGGCCCCGCGAGAAGATCGCTGGACGGGTTAATGCTGCCGGCAGCAACAGCGCGACCTTTGCTCAGTTCCCACCAGAATTCGCTGCACGAGATCGGATGCAGCGATGCCAGAACCGCAGTTAGCAGAATGCTCAAAACGACCAGTGTCGGGAATGTTGCTTTGCCAACCTGCATTGAGTGAGTCGGCTTCATTCTTTCATTCTGCTTAAGTTCGCGTGGGCCCGGAATACGAGAAGAGTGGTCGCGTTCCTGACTTCCAGTCCGTGGTCAGAAACAGCAGGCGCGGCTGCTGTTTAACGACGTCCGAAGTCAGTCTACGCGAGTCAGGATTCCGATGCAACAGCCGACCAGCAACGGGGTCCCGGCGGGTGCAGTCGTGGATTTCGGTAGGTCCTGCCTTCCGGGCAGGACTTCGCGGCATTGCCGCGACCAGTTTGCAGGTAACGACATAATGCAGGCTGCGATCCTCAGCGAATTGCACACACGCTTCGCCTTGCGGCGAAAGTCCTTTCCGGCAGAAAGGACCTACTCCGACAATCATCCGAGACTACACCCTACCCGGCAGATGAAATGACTTGAGCAGTCCCAAATCCGGATGCCGGCGGACTACGGAATTGCGCAACCAGTAGCTACCATGAAGCGCACTTCATTGTGGAATGCTGAAGGAAAATTTGCCCCAATCGATTGCCGCACTCTTTAACCAAAGCAGACCGTATGCTTTCCCTGAGGCTGTTTTTTCTGATGCTTTGCAGTTGCGTTCCGGCAATGTGCATTATGGCAACGCTGAGCGGTTGCGTACTGCTTTGCTGTCCCGTCCTGGCTCAAAGTGGAATCCGGCTGACGGACGTTAGCAGAGACGTCAAAATCGATTTCCAGCACGACTCGCCGCTGACTCCGGAGCGGCATCTGCATCTGTTCATGGGGTCCGGGCTGGCGTGGATTGACCATGATCGTGACGACTGGCCCGATCTCTATTTTTGCCAGGGCGCAGCATTTTCGGCAGGCAAGAGCAGCGATTCTCAACACCGCGATCAACTCTTCCGCAACCGGAGAGGTATCTTCCAAAACATTACTGCTCTGGCTGGTCTGCGAAATGTTGACTACTCCATGGGAACGGCCGTAGGTGATTACGACAACGATGGCTTTCAGGATCTTTACGTTTCCAGCTATGGCCCAAATCACTTGTACAGGAACAATGGTGATGGCACATGGTCAGAAGTGAACAACCAGTCGGCATTGAATGATCCGCGATACGGTTCCAGCTGCACCTGGGCCGACGTGGACGGTGACGGTAATCTGGACCTTTACGTTGCAAATTACCTTCAGCTTCCGCCAGACGACTATCCGTTGTGCAGCCATGAGGAACGCGGCAAGCGATACCCGGGCGGTTGCCATCCTCGCTATCAGAAGCACGAATATGACATTCTCTATCGCAATAACGGCGACGGAGAATTTGTGGATATCTCAGAAGCAGCCGGGCTGATGTCAGAAACGGCCAGAGCCGGACTGGGCATCTTAGTGTTCGATTCGGATGACGACGGAGATCTGGATTTCTACGTGGCGAATGACACCGTTCATAATCAGCTCTGGATAAATTCAGGCAAAGGAACGTTTACTGACGATGCGCTTCTGACAGGAGTCGCCGTCAACGGATTTGGTGTTGCCGAAGCCGGTATGGGGGTCAATGGCGGTGACGTGGATGGAGATGGGCGAATTGATCTGTTTGTGACAAACTATTTCAACGAGACAAACACGCTGTATCGAAACGACGGGATTGCTTTCACGGACGTCACCTCCGAATTCGGCCTTGGTGCTCCCAGCAAGCAGCGACTTGGATTCGGTACGTCGTTTCTGGACGTGAACAACGACGGCTGGCTGGATATCTTTGTCGCAAACGGGCACGTTCAGTCTTATCCGCCGGAGCTTGAAAAGCATACGCCGTTTGCACAGCTGCCGCAGCTGTTTCTGAACCAGAATGGTCGCCGGTTCGAAGAAGTTTCATTGGATGCAGGTCCGTATTTTCACGAAAGGGTTGTTGGCCGTGCATCGGGAGTTGCCGACTTTAATCGTGACGGGAAAACGGACATTGCGATTCAGCATTTGAATCATGCACCTGCCCTCCTCAGAAATGACAGCGAGCCTGCTCACAACTCAGTGACTATCGAACTGATTGGGACCCAAAGTGATCGCGATGGTATTGGCGCGCGCATCGAAGCGAAGCTGGGCGATCGCGTAATCGTTCGCGTTTGCAATGGAAGTACCAGTTACCTGGCCAGCGATGAACGGCGCACAGTCATCGGCATTGGGGCTCACGAAAGTCTGGAAAGCGTCATAGTTCGCTGGCCCGGCGGACGGCGTGAGTCGTGGCGATCGCTGGGAACAACGGGTGTCCAGAAACTCATTGAAGGACGCGGTCTTGTCGAATAAGACACAAAACCGTACGAAAACAGCGATGACATTTTCGAGACCAAAACTTGTCCTCCTGATGTGCTGTATTCTTGTGACATCAGCTGTGACGATCGCGTTGATCGGTCGACATTGGTTCGATGCGCCTGATTTCATGCAGCAGGCGTCCTCCGCTTTAAAACGAGGAGACCGGGAGGCCGCAATTTCTGCCCTGCGATCACAGATTCAAGGGAATCCTGAATCCAATGCGGCAAAGCTGAAACTCGCAACACTCCTGCAGGATTCGAATCCTGACGAGGCAATTCAGTACCTTCAGCAGATTCCGGCGTCGGACCCGGAACGAGAAAATGCGGTCCAAAAAATTGCCGTCCTCAGTATCCTTCATAACAGAACTTTGGAAGCAGAGCAGGCGCTTCTTGAGCTGGCAACCAAACGTCCAGAAAGTCTTGGACCACAATTGTCTCTGGCGGAGCTCTATTTTCAAAATCAGAAGCCGGAAACGGCGCTTCCGTACGCAGAGCAGGCGGCGAGAATCGCCCCGGACAGGGCGCAAACCTTCCTGCTGATCTCGGAGATTCATGACGACATGCTGCATCCGGAAAAGATGATCGAACCGCTGCAGGAAGCGATTCGCATTGAGCCGGATTCTTATGAAGCCCACCAGAATCTTGCTTACGCCTTCCACAAGACGGGCGATTCGGTGAAGGCTGAAGAGCAGGCTCGCTGGTGTTTGAACGTCAATAGTCGGGACGTTGCCGCCCTAAGAATTCTGGCGTCTGCGGCTCGCGATAACGGACAATTTGAAGACGCAGAGAAACATCTCACGGCCGCATTAAAGGTAGAGCCCCTAAACCTGGATTGCCGCATTCTTGAGGCTGATCTGCTGTTGTATCAGCGAAAGCCCCAAGTGGCGTACGAGCGTCTTCATGAATTGTACGACTCGCAGCAAAACACAGTTCGGTATCTGGGAGCTCTGGCTCGCGCCGCGGCATCCGCCGGCAAACGTGAAGAGGCCCGGAAACTGCATCAGAGGGTTGCCGAACTGTTGCGACAATGACCTGCCGATGACAGGACGACTCCGTGATCGAGACGCATTGTTGTGCTTGCTGTGCGCGGGTCTTGTTGTGCGCGGGTCTTGTTGTGCGCGGTCTCCTGACCCCGCACATCGCTGACCGGAGGTCTCCAACCGCGCGTGATCGCCGTAACGGGAGACCTGACGGTCAGTCGCGATGGCTCGGTCGGAGACCGGCCATAACAAAGTAGACGTCACTCTCCGAGTGACGAAGGCCGCAAAACGCGGCCCCTGGCATTCATCACTCAGAGAGTGATGGCTACTATGAATCGCAAGGCGTCTGCCATTGACCGCAGGCTGCGACCGCGCAACACCTCAATGCCCTGCAGAAACTTCCGGCGTCAACGCTGCCGGATCATCCGAGTTGCGAATGCGGATCCAGTGGTCGTGAAACGAGGCAACACCTTCCAGACTGACTGGCGGCATATGGCATTCAATGCAGTTGTCTGAACTCTTTGGACACACTTCGACAGACTGGCCCTGATGACAATCCATACACAGTCGTTCGTAGCGCGCCGTGTCGTTGGAAACCCGTTCATGCGGATCGTGGCACGTTGTGCAGCGCATGACGCCCTCGGATTTTTGAAAACAGAGACTTTGCATTAGGCCGGCCGGCTGAAATCGAGGCAGGACTTTGGATTCCCGCGTCAGTTCAGACTTCTTAATCGATTCCGGAAGTCGGTGACATCGACCACAGGTTTTCAGTTCTGACATCGCGTCCGGCCATTGCTTCGCTGCCGCATATTCGGGATCTTTATCGCCTGATTCGATGACGTCCATGTGGTGGCTGCCTGCACCGTGGCAGCTCTCGCATCCGACATGAGGAATTAATTCCTCAATTTCGCCATTGACCACCCGACCGCTGGTTGTGTGGCACGCGATACAGTCGGTCAGCTTCTCACTCGACAGCACCCGCCCAAAATGTTCGGCCTCTTCGACTGGCTCCCCGACATAGGCGTGGCCAACCGTCAGGTCGAGACCTGCTTTCTGTTCGTAGTAGGTCGCTCGGTGCTCAAGGCCAATGGTTCCTCCGTCACGGTGTGGCAGCAGAGTCAGAAACGTGACACCATGAGCACCGGATCCCAGGGCATAGAACAGCGGAAACTTTTCGTTGCCAAACTTTGAAGCCAGCGAAACAGAAAGACCCTCAGAATCCATGTGATATCGAAATGTCCCTTCGCGATGCGGATCCTGGAATTCCACACCATCAAGCCGTTTCGCAATCTCCGATTCCGTCGTTGAATGAAACGTTTGAGCATGGCCGCTGGTTGAATAGAGATCGAAAATCTCTGTGTGGCAGGTCCGACAGGCTGTCGCTCCGACAAATGTTTCGGTGCCATCCTCGTTAGATTTTGCGGATGAGTGGCCACGGAATTCCTGCTGCACAGCCGTGTCCGTTAAGAAAAACCACCATAACCCAAACGCGAAAGCTCCGATCAACGCAGTTGCAAAAATGAGTTTTCGCACCGAACGCGTTCCTCAAAAAAAACGGCACGCCTTGCAAGGGAGCAAGGCGTGCCGAAGAGACATTAGCAAAGCTTTAGCTAACTGAACATTACCATTCGCCCTGAACTTCGCCACCAGCACGTGAGTGAGCCGCATTCCAGACATTGGAGTCAACGTTGTCAGAAGAAAACTTTACGGAACCATCGCCCAACAACACCTGAACGCCGCCGGTGTGCCTACTTGATGAAGGTCGGAACCCATCGTGGACCCCTTCATCGTTCTCACCATTCCATGACGCCTGGTCAGCGCGACCATCATTAGGGCCACCGTCAGCAGTCGGCGCCGTTATTACCCCCACCTGCAAGTGGCCACCTGGATTGCCCTGAAAGCCCCCGGACATGTCGCCCATTGTACCGCCACGACCGAGTGTTCCCGTGACTTCGCAGGCACCTTCTACCATCCAGCGATAGCAGCGACCATTGCCATCAAGACCAAAGGCTCCGCCGCCTCGGATCGCAGTGCGGCGACCGCGGAAAACCTCAGCAACCGCGATGGTGTTACTTGTGCCGTCTTTGATATCGTCCAGCCGTACCTTTACCGGTCCAGCGTTATTCATTTGGAAGACCGCGGCCAACCTTTCGAAAGTGATCGAACCGGAACCTACGCCAAAGTTTATCTTGGACTGTGCACTGGCAGAAACGACAGCCCCGTAGTTCGAGCCTGCGTTGCCGCCGATGATCGCTGGAGTACTGTCACTTGGGCAGATGTAACCGGCAATCGGTGTACCCGTAAAGGCTCCCCATGAGTTCGGGGAACCTATACAAACCGCTTGAGAGTGGTGATTGACAAAGTCAATCCGATTGTACATGGTTGATTGTTCAACGAATGGCAGGATCATCACGCGCCAGCTCCAGCCGCCTGTGTTGTCCCAAGGAGTTCCACCTATACAATCTATCCCGTTTGCCCAGATCTTCATTGGAGGCAAACAGCTGTGAGTGTCATGATAATTGTGCAATGCGATTCCAATCTGCTTGAGATTGTTCTTGCACTGTGTTCGGCGAGCTGCCTCGCGGGCCTGCTGAACGGCTGGCAGCAGCAACGCAATCAGAATGGCAATAATCGCAATCACAACAAGCAATTCGATCAGGGTGAAACCTGACCAACGGTTCCTGGACTTCCGGAACTTCTTAAACATTGACGCAGGGTTCATAAACAACTCCCTCATAAAAATGAATTTGAGAACAGACGACTTCACGGTAAGCATGGACTATCGAACATGCTGACGATACAAGTTGAACGAAAAAAATTCAATATTTTCTTCAGAGAACGTCAATTTTTGCGCACCCGCCAATCTTTTGGGCGAAAGATTGTTTTTTTGTACACCTCCATCCTCGAAGGAATGGGGGCATTTCAGATTTGCTGGGATATGGCGAATTCAAAAGTTTCACAGCGATTCAGGTGCGGACGGCTGATACAGTTTGAGGTGCGCGACAAATAGCAGTTTTGCGGAAATCTGGATTCTTTTAATCGTTTTCACAACCCGACACGTCAGTGAGGAATAAAATTGCCGGTTTTTTTTCAAGATCCCTCGCTGACGCAGCGGGTTACGATTAAATCAACAGACCGCTAGCTGCGGGTGAGGGGAAAAAAACAGGGAAAACACCCGCGGCTAGCGCCTTGCGGCTCACGATTGTGATTAAATCAACCGTCCGCTTGCCTGGCAGGAAGCCAAGTTTCGCAGCGTTGCTTGTGTTTCATCGTGCTCAACTTTCCGTTCCGGTTGGGCGAGCCAACCGGGGCGGCCTTGCGTTCGTTCACGGTGGCTAATTACAAATCTTCCGCTCGTGCCAGGCGATCTGGCACGGGGCGAGATCAAATGTTGCCTATACCACTTTTCGACAGATTGCTATTTGTCGCGCATCCCAGACAACGCCTCTGCCGGGGGCGTGGCAGGCTGATGATCTAATCGTTTAACCCGTGGCCGACAGGCCAGGCTGAGTGAAAAACCTGGCCTGTCGGCCACGGGTTAAACGAAGATGATCTCTGTCAGCATTAAATCAACACTCCGTCACGGCCCCCGCAGACGCTGTGGCGGCCCATCCGGGCCTAACGCACCACCCTTTTCGGCGCAGGGGTCAGGCATTTGCCTTTTCAGCGTCAACAGATGAGACTCGTAGTTGAAATCTCGGTTTCCGTTGATGACAATTCATGAATGCTTGTGCAAAGAACCGTGCAGAAGCTGCCTGTGCTGAGACTATCTTGATTTTAAGCACGACCCACTAACGTGTTCTCACCGTCACACCGCTCTGCGATGTGAAGCGTTCTCGTGATCCCGATTTATTCCCACCCGATTGTAAGGACCTACTCATGCGTTTGTTGAACAGTGCACTCCAATTTCTTTTACTGGGTTCTGTCCTGACAGTTGTCGCTGGCTGTGGTGGCACAACAGACCCTGCCGCTGGAATTGAGCCGGATCAAACGGCTCCAGCTGCTGAGAATCTGGGAAGCGATCCCGAGTATGCCAAGCAGTTTGGTGGCGGAAAGAAGAATTAACGTTCTTTGATGATAAGCTGCAGGAATGTTCTGGATCGCGGAAAAATCCTGTTCCAGAACGTTCCTAAGCGATCATCACTCTTTTTCACATGTCTCGTGTGGCTGGGTGCTATCCCACTGGCGGTTGGTTTAACAAAGTAGACGTCTCTCTCCGAGTGACGAAGGCCGCAAAACGCGGCCCCTGGCATTCATCACTCAGAGAGTGATGGCTACTATGAATCGCAATCGACTGCCATTGGGCCGTCGCCCAATGGCGGTTGGTTTAACAAAGTAGACGTCACTCTCCGAGTGACGAAGGCCGCAAAATGCGGCCAGGGCATTCATCACTCGGAGAGTGATGGCTACTATGAATCGCAAAGTGACTGCCACTGGGCGAGCGCCTTTAACAAGTCACTCACCGGTAGTTTTCAGTCCGCCCTTCGATGACATTGACGGATTGCCCGGCGGTGATGTTCCGTAACTCCTGAGTAAGTCCGCTGGGCCAATGAATTCGCACAACGCTGGCCGCCGCATCTGCTCCAAGACCGACAGTCATCACGTTCGAGTTGGAAGAAAGATAGCCGGCATTCCGCATCAACACGTGCATTGTTGTTCCGGATGCTGTTTCCAGCTCGATGATCGCTCCCTCTGCCGAACGACAGCTTTGCGTTCCTGAAAAACGCAGCTGAATGCTGTTGCCGCTCAATGAGGAATCATTCACCAGCAGCGCGGCGGGGGCATCAATCAGGCTGACCGCAAGATCGTCCCTGCCATCATTGTTCAGATCGACGCGGCAGGCCCCGCGCGCGTGCCACGCCGTTTCAAACCAGGCTCCTGCGTTGCGAGATTCTTCAAAGCCGTCAGGGCCGCCTCTGAGCAGACTGGACCGTTGCGCCCAGTCTTCGGACGGCATTTGAGTCACATGTCCATTCGCGACGAACAGATCCATATATTGATCGCAATCGGCATCAATGGGAATCGCCGACCAGCCAACTCGCAGTCGACTGCTGCGATCAATTTCTGTCCCCTGCGTGGTATCTACAAAAGTCAGGGGGCCGACCTGATGAAACAGGGCATTGGATTCGTGTGAGAAATTAGTCGTCAGCAGATCAAGTTGACCATTGCGATCGAAGTCGACGCAGGCCACTCCCATGGAGCCCATCGTTTCGCCCTGACCATTGAACGCAACCCCGCTGGTTAATGCAATCTCTTCATAAATCCACGGGGCTGTTTGCCGGAAAAGCAGGTTGCGATCCCCATCGTTGGCCACAAAGATTTCCATCGTACCGTTCCGATCCAGATCTGCCACGACAACCCCCATTCCATATTCGCGGTAGGCGGCAATACCTGACGAGTCCGAACGATCGACGAAGTCACCATTCCCCAGGTTCTCAAACAATAAATCTGTGACGGCCCGATACGAATGAGGGTTGCAGTGAATGCGAACTCCACCGGACTCACAGACCGGGGTGGGAAGAGTTCGAGGCGTATCTGCATAACACGCGATGTAAAGATCGAGATCGCCGTCTGCATCCAGATCACTCCAGCAGCCGGTGACACACCAGTGGTCGGCAGTCATCGTTTTTACAATGTTCGCTTCTTCGAAGGTCCCGTCCCCCTGGTTCAGGTAAAACGCAGATGACTGGTACCCCGTTACCAGCAGATCATCAAACCCATCGTTGTTCACGTCAGCAACGGAGCAGCCATGACCGTAGCCAGTCCATGCGATGCCAGACTCGTTCTTCACCGGTGCGTACTGCAGTTCTTTCTCACATCGAAACAGTGAAACACGCGAAGTGCGGTTGGATGGCCATTCAACGGGGTTGCCGCCATCAACAAACACGAGGTCGAAATCTGAGTCGCTGTCAAAGTCGATTGCGGCGACGCCTCCTCCAAGAGTCTCAGCCAGGTGGTACTGATTCTCTGGACCATTGTCATAGGCAAATGTGACACCTGAACCAACAGCCTCTTCGAACCGAATACCTGACGCGGAAGCCAGATTTCCCTCCGCGCCCCGATACACCGGAAGCGGTTCTGGCTGAATCTTAAGCTCCTCCAGCAGCTGGCGGTCGTCGTCCCAGACAAGACGACGCTCTTCGAATTGTCCCAGAAGGAAACCAAACGCGGTCATCCCGAAAAGACAGATCATCATTAAAAAGAGATGTCGGTTCCGCATTGAGATGTGCCTATTTGCCAGCAACGGCGGTCACCAGTTGCGCTGCCTCGGCCGCATCGACCTCGCTGCACATGTCGGCGAGAGCGAGCAGAGAAGCTCGGTCAGAAATTTCCGGAGTATTAATGGACACCTGCACAATTCGAATCACCTTTTCCAGCTTCTCCGCCTGAATCATCTCTTCCTTGTTCTTCTGCAATCGGCGAAGAATTTCGCAGTATCGCGACCGGAACAATTTGTTGAGTGGACGCTCGCGAACGGCATTCTGAAAGGCGTGTTCTGCGTCCTTCCAGTTTTCCTGTTCGACACAGATCAGACCCGTAGCATGCCAGAATTCTGCTTTCATGACTGTCGGCTCGGTTGCAGGCAGCAGTTTTGAGGCGGCTCTCACGTTCCTTTCTGTGGCATGTGCGACAGCCTGCAGAATGGCCACGCGAGAGTCACGGCAGTGCGTATCAAGAAGTTGGATACATTCCTGGTAACGCCCCATCGCCAGAAAACATCGGGCGAGGCCCAGGCGAGATTCCACATCATTTGCGTCCGCCGCCAGACTTACTTTGAGCCAGTCTTCGGCCGCTGAAGCTGCGCGACTGTCGAGCGAGGCAAGCCCGAGAAACATCACGACGAGATCCTTTGGCAGTGTTCCCCGTTTTGACCATTGGATTAACCGAGTCTGCATTTCTTCGGCATTGAGCTGCAGCCCTGGTAACGATGCATATTGCCTCTGCAAAGAATAACTTCCTGGATACTTTTTTATCCCTTGCGCGAACAGCTGATCGGCGATACGAAAGAGGCTTCCGTGCATCGCAATTCGACCGGCTTCGGTAAACTGAGCCTCGGTTAATTCTGATCGATTCTGATTGCCAATGGCAAGTGCCAGTTCAATCTCAGGGCGTTGCAGAGGCCCCGCAAGTTTGCTCAAAATCTCTTTGGCGCGCGAAGAACTTTCACTTCGTCCCAGAGCCTGTCTTGCCAGCTGCTCGGCTTCAGCCAGTTTTGTTTCATTCCATGCTACAGACGCCTGGTACTCCAGTTCTTCGACCGTGGGGCGTCTGAATGTCTGGATTACAAATCCGCCGATCGCAAAGAGAATGGAGAGAAAGAGGAATTTCATGAGCTCGTTGTTTGATGCACAAAGGTATGCCGGGTGGTTGTTGACAGCATATGTGTCGGCAATCCGCATGGCCAGTCAGCCCCGCGATTCCGCTGTCAGATTGAGGGGGCCAATCAGATTATCAATTCTGAGGGCTGTAGTGCGAAATCGGTCTGAACCCCTGAGATGAACTTTTGAAGTTGCGCGTCGCCCATTGTCACAATCCGAAACGTCAGTGAGGGATTGACTTGTGGCGTTTCGACGGCGCGACAAAAAATCCCTCGCTGACGCGTCGGGTTATGATAATTACGCTTCTTTTCGACCAGTTTATCACACGGTACTTCAAAGAACGCAACTTCAAAAAGATGAACTCGGGGGCGTTTGGGGCGGCGGGAAGGTGGTGGCAGCATTTCGGGTGCCGTTCCTGAAGAGAAGAATGTCGGCTCGCCCGAGGTAAACGCGAAGAGAAGTCGGGTGCTTGACAGAGGCGAAGGGCATGATCACTCTGTGTGGAGGCTGGAGCCTCCGGTGCATTGCGTTCCAGGGCTGGAGCCCTGGAACGAGAGGTGGTGGCCGCGGGTGTTTTCGTTGTGTTTTTAAGACACTCACCCGCAGCTAGCGCTTTGCGGCTCATGGTCCGCAGAAATCATACTGGCCGACAGATATTTCTTTCCCACGCAAAGACTGAGAGATCACTCATGGCAAGTCTTCGTCAATCAGCAGTCCTGCTGCTGGCGACAGCGGTTTGCTCCGCTGTTCAGGCGCAGGATTCTATCCAATACAACAGAGATATTCGTCCGATTCTGAACGATGCCTGTTTTGCCTGCCACGGGCCGGACAGTGCTTCTCGCAAGGGCGAACTGCGGCTCGACGTGCGCGACGCGGCCGTAGAAAAAGGCGCGATCGCTCCGGGACATGCCGACGAAAGTGAAATGATCCGTCGCATTCTTTCGGACGATCCCGAAGAAATTATGCCGCCGCCGGAATTGAAAAAGACGCTCAGCCCCGAGCAGAAGAAGCTGCTGACCGACTGGATTCAAAACGGGGCCGAGTATCAGCAGCATTGGTCTTACATCGCACCGACTCGTCCAGCCCTGCCTGAGGTTCCCGAATCTGTCCGAACGACGTTTGGGAACTGGCCGAAGAACGGGGTGGACCATTTCATTCTGAAAGATCTGGCAGCGTCAGGACTGACTCCTGCTGCTCAAGCCGATCGTCGCACGCTGGCTCGTCGAGCCAGCTTTGACATTATCGGTCTGCCGCCGACACCCGAGATGGTGGAATCGTTCGTCAATGATTCTTCTCCGGACGCTTACGAAAAATACGTCGATCAACTTCTGCAGTCGCCTCAGTGGGGCGAGCATCGTGGCCGTTATTGGCTGGACTACGCTCGCTACGCAGACACGCACGGCATTCACTTCGACAATTATCGCGAGATGTGGGCTTACCGTGACTGGGTCATCAAGGCCTTCAACCAGAACATGCCGTTTGATCAGTTCACGATTGAAAATCTGGCCGGCGATCTTCTTCCAAATGCAACGCTCGATCAAAAGATTGCGTCCGGTTTTAATCGCTGCAACATGACGACCAACGAAGGCGGAATCATCGACGAAGAATACGCGGTACTTTATACGCGTGATCGAACGGAAACTGTTTCAGCCGTCTGGATGGGGCTCACGGCTGGCTGTGCGACTTGTCATAACCACAAGTTTGATCAGCTCAGCCAGAAAGAAGTTTATGAGATGTCTGCGTTCTTCAACAACACGACGCAGGCCGTGCGAGACGGCAATATCAAAGATACGCCGCCCATCATTCCTGTTCCGATGGAGGCCGATCGTCCGCGGTTCGAAATGCTGCCGCCATTGATCGCAACGGCGAAGACCGCGGTCGAAGAACGACGCGTGGCTGCTCGACCGGAATTCGATATGTGGGCGGCCACAGCAAAACCCGAAGTGCTCGGAGAACCGGTTTCTCCAGACGGTCTGCACCTGCAGGCCGGGCTCAACGAAGGTGACGGGAAACTCGTCCACTTGAATCTCGACGGACAAGCCGTCGAAGTGCCGCTCAATGAATCCGCGAAGTGGCAGGATGGTCTGAATGGAAAAGCTCTGAACGTGCAGGGAGCCGCGTTTGATGCTGCTTCCGCCGGTGACTTTGAAAGTGATCAGCCATTCTCCAGTGCTGCATGGATCAACGTTCCGGCCAATGACGGAAGTGGAGCCATCTGGGCTCGCATGGAACCAGCTCCCGGTCATCGTGGCTGGGATTTCTGGCTGCAGCAGCGTCGCGTAGGTATGCACATCATTCACAGCTGGCCCGAAAAAGCTCTGAAGGTTGTCAGCAAGAATCAGATTCCAGCCAATGAGTGGGTGCATGTCGCAGTCACTTACGACGGAAGCCGCAAGGCTTCTGGTCTGCAGATCTATATTAATGGTGTCGTTCAGGAGAAGAATATTGAGAACGACACACTGGATGACTCCACCATTCGAACTCAAACACCCTGGCGTCTCGGTCAGCGTTCGGACGCGTCACAGCTGACAGGTGCTGTTCAGGATCTGCGAATTCAGAAGCGAGTTCTCACGCCGGCGGAAGTGGACTCCCTGGCGCGGCTCAGCCGATTCCAGGCCACACTTGTGAAAGCGGCCGATCAGCGTTCAGAGTCCGAAGTCAGCGAACTGTATAACTTTTGGCTTAAGAAATTTGATGCCGCGTTCAATGAAAAAACCGCCAGCCTCGCGGCTCTGGAAAAAGAACAAGCCGACATTCGCGCACGCGGGACGATTGCTCATGTGATGAATGAAAGAGCCGAACCAGCGACCGCGTATGTTCTGTTTCGCGGTGAATACGATCAGCGGCGTGAGCAGGTATTCCCGGGGACTCCCAGTGCGTTTCCGGCCTTTCCAGAGACTGCGCCGAAGAATCGTCTGGGCTTCGCGCAGTGGTTGCTGCGTCCCGATCATCCTCTGACGACACGTGTGACTGTAAATCGTTTCTGGCAGGAAGTTTTCGGGACGGGAATCGTCCGGACCACGGGCGATCTTGGAGTCTCCGGCGAACTGCCATCGAACCAGGAGTTGCTCGACTGGCTGGCCGTTGAGTTTCGCGAAAGCGGCTGGGACATCAAGAAGCTGATTAAGCTGATGGTGATGTCGGCCACGTATCAGCAGAGCACCGTTGTGACGCCGGAGAAGCTGGACAAAGATCCGGCCAATCGTCTGTTGTCACGCGGTCCGCGCTATCGCATGGATGCAGAGATGGTTCGTGACAATGCGCTGGCTGTCAGCGGTTTGCTGGTGTCGAAACTTGGTGGTCCGAGTGTTCGTCCTTATCAGCCGGACGGAGTCTGGGAAGCGATCGCCATGCTGGGCAGCACGACGCAGCGATACACGCGTGATTCGGGAGAAAATCTTTACCGACGAAGTCTGTACACGTTTATCAAGCGGATGGCACCGCCCGCATCGCTTGATATCTTCAATTCACCAAACCGTGAAGCCTGTCTGGTGCGCCGCGAACGAACCAACACGCCGCTGCAGGCGCTGGTGACTATGAATGATGAGCAGTACGTCGAGGCGGCTCGTCGGTTTGCAGAAAACATTCTGCAGCAGGGCGGTCAGTCCAATGAACAGCGACTGCAGTGGGCGGCCAAACATCTGCTGGCTCGCGAGTTCCGGGGTGAGGAACTGCAGATTCTGAACGAATCGCTTGAGCAGCTGGCGGCGTTCTATCAGGCTCATCCGCAGGAGGCGGGCGAACTGATCGGCACCGGAGAATCCATTCCTGACGCCAGTCTGGACGCTGCAACTCTGGCGGCGTGGACGATGCTGTGTAACCAGATGATGAATCTGGATGAAGTGTTGAACAAATAAACAGCCGGTGTGCCTGCGTTCGCATTCGCTCTGAGGCTGTGGATTTCTACAAGCTCGAAGCGCCAGCGAGTGGGCTGACAGTGCTCCCTGGCCCACTCGCTGGGGCTTCGAGCTTGTATGGGAAGTTGAACATGGTGGGCCGGCGCTACGCTTGTCCCACCCTACATAAATTCGCAGCCTCAGATCGAAAGGCGACTCTAAAAAGTCGCACGATGATTAATGAGAAGCCAACATGCGAACGTGGTCGCAATCGTCCACGAAGATTTGAACGTAAAAATCGCAATCAGCCATTCGGGAGTATTGAATTATGAGCCTTTTCGAAGAACTCAAACGCAACATGACTCGCCGGTATTTCTTCTCACAGGGATCCAACCTGATGGGAACAGCCGCGCTGGCGTCATTGATGGGTGGACCTTCTCTGGCCGCTGACGGGACGATTCTGAGTGACGGTCAAATGACCGGTCACGCCGGAGCCGTACCGACTCACTTTCCAGGGAAAGCCAAACACGTCATCTATCTGCACATGGTCGGCGGACCCTCGCAGCTGGATTTGTATGACCACAAGCCTCAGATGGATGCGTGGTACGACAAGGATCTGCCGGAATCGATTCGCAACGGTCAGCGATTAACCACAATGACATCCGGACAGGCGCGCTTTCCGATTGCCCCGTCGAAGTTCAAGTTCGAACAGGCCGGGCAGTGCGGAATGTGGGTGACCGAGCTTTTGCCGTGGACGAAAAAAGTTGCCGACGATATGACTTTCGTTCGCAGTATGTATACGGAGGCGATCAATCACGAACCGGCCGTGAGTCTGCTGCAAACAGGCAATCAGGTCACCGGTCGCCCGTGTCTGGGGTCATGGATGTCGTATGGGCTGGGTTCGCTGAATGAGAACCTGCCGACGTTTGTGGTGATGGTGGCGCGTCCAACCAACACCGAACAGGTTCAGGCCATCTCTGCACGATTGTGGTCATCCGGCTATTTGCCAGGCGAGTATGCGGCCACATCATTCCGCAGTGCAGGGGATCCGATTCTGTTCATCAACAATCCCAAAGGTGTTCCTTCTGATGTTCGCCGAGCCACTCTGGACGGAATGAAACGCCTGAATGAACTGAACTACCAACAACTGGGTGATCCGGAAATTCAGACGCGCATTGAGCAGTACGAACTGGCTTTCCGTATGCAGTCGAGTGTTCCGGACCTGACCGATCTTGCGACGGAACCGCAGTCAACGTTTGATCTGTATGGCGAAGAATCGAAGAAAGGAGGGACTCTGGCCAACACGATGCTGATGGCACGCCGCATGGTCGAACGCGGCGTTCGTTTCGTTCAGATCTATCACAATAACTGGGACACGCACGCCAACGCAGCCGGCCGACTTCCCGATCAGTGTCGTGACCTTGATCAGGCCACTTACGGTCTGATCACCGACCTGAAGCAGCGAGGCCTGTTTGAAGATACGCTGATCATCTGGGGCGGTGAATTTGGGCGTACGATTTATTCTCAGGGAGGACTGTCGAAAGAGAATTACGGTCGCGACCATCATCCGCGGTGCTTCACGATGTGGATGGCAGGCGGCGGATTCAAAGGCGGCACGATCTATGGGGAAACTGACGACTTCAGTTACAACATTGTTCGCGACCCTGTTCACATTCGTGACTTCCATGCCACAGTGCTGCATCAGCTGGGCTATGATCATCAGCGATTCAGTTTCAAATATCAGGGGCTCGATCAGCGTCTGACCGGTGTGCTTCCTGCAAAGGTGATCAACGAACTGATTACCTGATGGCTGGCGGCCAATGGCACTCACTTTGTGAGCCGCAAGGCGCTAGCCGCGGGTTGGTCGCCTACAAAACACCCGCGGCTAGCGCCTTGCGGCTCACGGTCAAACGACAAAGTGAGTACCATTGGGCTGGCGGCTCGCAGCTGGGTGACGCTGAATGGGTGACGCTGAATGGGTGACGCTGAATGGGTGACGCTGAATGGGTGACGCTGAATGGGTGACGCTGAATGGGTGACGCTGAATGGGTGACGCTGAATGG